>Ga0074197_1001436_pt1 | contig 20348 bp, 21 predicted proteins | sample EPASupsiteSAE305_FD_64526 | JGI IMG/M metagenome (GOLD analysis project Ga0074197, IMG submission 64526) | Bioremediated contaminated groundwater microbial communities from EPA Superfund site, New Mexico - SAE3-05 reassembly with SPADES | ecosystem: Environmental > Aquatic > Deep subsurface >...
CTTGGCGCCCGCCTCGCCGGAAGGGTCAGGAGCGGTAATATGAAACGAATCGTTTGTGGCCCCGTAACCGGCGGCCTCCGCGAGTATGACCGCGCCGCGCCGTTTCGCGTGTTCAAGTTCCTCAAGAACGACCACGCCGGCGCCCTCGCCCATCACGAACCCGTCGCGGCTCGCGGAAAACGGACGGCTGGCTTTTTCCGGGTTGTCGTTGGCGGTGGACATGGCCCGCAGGGCGCAGAAGGCGGCGAAGCATATGGGGCAGATAGTGGCTTCGGTGCCTCCGGCCACAATGACATCGGCGTCGCCGTACTGTATGGCCCGGATGGCGGAGCCGATTGAATGCGCGCCCGACGCGCAGGCCGTCACCACGCTGAAATTTGGTCCCTTGGCGCGCAGTTCCATGGCTACCTGCGCGGAAGCTTCGTTGATAATGATTCCGGGAGCTAGGAAAGGTGAAATGCGGCGCGGGCCCTTGTCGCGGAGCAAGTCGCGCTGTTCCTCCACGAGCTGCATGGAGCCGACTCCGCTGCCTATCAGGACGCCGACGCGGTAGGGGTCTTCTGAAGGCATATCGAGGCCCGACTCCTTGACGGCCTCGCGCGCTGCAACCAGGGCAAACTGCTGAAAACGGGTAAGGTGACGCTGTTCCTTGGCGTCGAAATGGGAGTCGGGATTATACTCGGCGGCCTCGCCCGCTATGCTGCAAGGGAAAGCCGAAACGTCGAAAAGCGTAACTGGACGAATGCCGCTACGGCCCTCGACCGCGCGTGAAAAAGAGACCGCGCTGCCGACGCCGAGAGGGGAGACAATGCCTGTGCCGGTAAGGACCACTCTGCGTTTCATGTTTTTTACCTCGACTAATTATACTAAAGGCAGGGCGGGTCCGCCCCACATCAGGAACCATCCCTGAAAAGTGATTGGAATATGGTTAAGGCCTGACGGCCTCTATCTGGAAATCGGCCCCGCACTCCAGATTCTCGAAACGCCATAAACCGCGCCACGCGGCCCGGAGGTCGTCCACCAACTGGGAAGGGGCGGGGGGGAACGAATCGGCAGTAAGTTTCGGCTGCGGCGCGGGGACAGTATTCCCCGCGGGGGACGACCTCTTCCGGGCGGGCCTGGGTATCAAACCACGGCATTTGGCCGCGTCCTTGAAATGGAAATTGCGGCAGCTTTCCATCCTGAACCCGTTGGCTGCCAGAAGGCTGGATATGCCTTCCCGGGAGAACCAGAAAATGTGTCCGCTGTGCCGCGTGCGCGAAGGCTGGCCGGAGCTGCGCCAGGAAAGCTCGTTGGGCAGAATATCCACGGGTCCGTTAGGCAGCGTAAGGAGCAGCCGTCCCCCGGGCTTGAGCACGCGCCTGATTTCGCGCATGGTGTGAACGGGGTCGGGCAGATGTTCGATGACGTTGTTGACGAAAACGCAGTCCGCGCAGCCGTCGGCAAACGGCATCGTTCCGCTGGCGGCGGGAACCACATCCACGCCGTTAAGCTCCCCGGCTAGGCGGGCCACATCGGCCGAGCATTCCGTCCCGGCCACGCGCCAGCCGCTTGCGGAGCGCACACCCGCCGACATGGAACCGATGGAGCAGCCCGCGTCTATGAACATGCCGGACGGAGAACGTTTTTTGAGCTCCCTGCCGATACGGACGCCCTTGTAGAAATTCTTCCAGTGCTGGGAAAGGAAATCGCCATAATAGGTCATCGGATAGCAGCGGGCGATTTCCTCCACGGTCGGAACCGGGTCGCAAAAGGAGGTGGCGCACCGTTCGCAGCGGGACACGGCCCTTTCAACCCCTTCAGACAGAAGTATAACGCAGCTTTTAGAGGTTTTGCCTCCGCAACAAATGCACTCCGACATTCACAGCCTCCCGGATTTTCCAGCAGTCCCCTGCACAAATCTATATTATCAAAAAACCGACGGGCACGCCTCATATGTGATAATATTTCAATATGCGAATCAAACTGACAATTTTGACAGTGGCCCTCGCCGCCGGTTTCTGCGCGGCCGGAACCATGGATGATTCAAGACAATCTTATATGGCGGGAGACTACGCCAAGGCGCAGCAACTTCTGCTGAAAGCCGCGGAAGACGGAGACCCGCGCGCGCAGCACGGCGCGGGCGTGATGTATGAAACCGGACGCGGTGTGGAAAAGGACTACGGCAAGGCGATTGAGTGGTACGAGAAGAGCGCCGCGCAGGGGGAAAGCACCGCCCTCAACAGTCTGGCCCATCTTTATTATCAGGGACTGGGCGTAAAGCAAAATTTCAGAAAAGCCTTCAAATATTACGAGCAAGCCTCGGAAAAAAGCGATTTCGCCCCGGCGCAGGCGATGGCGTGGAATAATATGGCGAACATGTATTTTACCGGCAAGGGAGTCGGCAAAAACCTGAAAAAGGCCGCGGAATGCTACAGAAAGGCGGCGGACGGCGGGGACGTTTTCGCCATGAACAACATGGGCTACCTTTACGAACACGGCATGGGAGTGGACAAGGATACGTCCACCGCAGCCTCCTATTATGAGAAAGCCGCCGAAAAGGGACTGGAGGCCGCCGAGGAGAACCTGGCGGTCCTGCGCGGATTGCAGGGCAGGGACGCGCCGCCCGACCCTAAAGCAGCCTTCAGGCATTGCCGCCGCATGGCGAGCCGCGGACGCCCTTTCGCTCAATACCAGCTCGGGAAAATGTACGAGGACGGAATCGGAACGGAAAAGGACCCGGCAGAAGCCTTGCGCTGGTACATTTCCGCGGCGGAGAATAAATTCCGCCCGGCCAGAGACGCGGAAGAGCGGCTCCGACAAACCCTCTCATCCGCCCAGATTGAAGAAGCGGAACGCCGGCTTAAAACCTCCGCGCAGGATGACGGGCATCCCATGTCCGACAGACCCGCGCCGCCAGCCGGACCGGAAAATGGCAAGGAGAGCAGGCCATGAAGAAGCTGATTCCGGCCCTGCTCCTTGCCGCCGCGCTATGCGGCTGTGCCACATCCGCCGTCGTTTTCGTCAGCGGCAACTACAGGGCAGACGCAATAAAGCGCGTCTCCATAGCACAGTTCTCGGACTGCGCCGGGCACCGCGGCTCAGGCGAGGCCTCGGCCTCGACTTTTGAGAAATACCTCATCGGCACGAAGTACACCCTGGTGGAGAGGAGGCAGGCCTCGCAGATAATAGACGAACACAAGCTCAACACGTCCGGCGCGATGGAACAGTCCACGACTAAAGAATTGGGCAAGCTGCTGGGAGTGGACGCGCTTGTTTTCGGAACGGTCACCTCTTATACCGATGTCCGCCAGCAAACGGTGATGACACAGGTGCTGCAGGTTCAGAACGAACCGATATTCACTGGTGGAGGCGGACGCGGAAGGCCCGGCGTTCCTCCCCAGCCGGCGGCATCACAGCGGCTGGTAACAAATTATGTTCCGGAAACGCAGACCCTGCCGGCCTCGGTCGGACTCTCGGTCAGGCTTGTGGACGTGGAGACGGGCGAAGTGCTGTGGAACGCCTCCGCCACCGGCACGGGGGAAAGCCTTTCCGCCGCCGCGGAGGACGCGTCCTCCGCCATAATGAAGAACGTGACCGCGCGCCTGAATAAGCTGGCGGGGAAATAGCGTCCGGGCCTGCCCGCCGTATGCCAGACAGCTACGGCAGGGGAACGCAAGGGTGGCAGCGAAGCTGCCAGCAGGAGAGCCTGCGATTTCAGTAGTCCAGAACCCGGGAACTGGTTGTATTGACCGTCTGAAAAAGCAATTGTTACAATTTACTGGCAAGCAGACGCCCCAACTGCCATACGACCGAATAAGGAAATCCCTAAACCGGAAACGATGCCCCCAGCTGAAAGCAAAAATAGAACCATATTAATCACAGGAACGACAGGCTTCCTGGGAAGCCGAGTGCTTGCAAGATTATTGGATGAGGGATACCGCATAATAGTGCTGAAAAGAAGCTTTTCCGATACCTGGCGGATAAGCTCGTTTCTACCTTCAGTCCTCTCCTATGACATCGACAGGATAGACTGCGAAAAAATCTTCTCCGAAAACTCCATAGACACCGTAATACACTGCGCCACGAATTATGGCAGAAGGCAGGACAACCCGCTGGGAGTAATTGAAGCCAATCTTATGCTTCCCCTGCGGCTTCTTTACGCCGGGCAGCAGCACGGCCTGAAGTCATTCATAAACACCGACACCGTGCTGGACAAGAGAATAAATTACTATTCTCTTTCCAAAAGCCACTTCGCGGACTGGCTGAGAATGATGTCTCCGCAGCTGACATGCGTAACGCTGTCTCTTGAGCATTTCTACGGCCCGGGTGATGACAGGACCAAATTCGTCACAAGCATCATCCGGCAACTGCTGGAAGGCGTCAAAAGCATCGACCTTACAAAAGGCGAACAGAAGCGGGATTTCATACACGTGGACGACGTTGTCGGAGCATTCATAAAGGTTGCCGATAACATCGGAACGATGTCGCCAGGCTATCACAAGATGGAAGTCGGCAGCGGCGGCACAATAACCATACGGGATTTTGTTGAAAAACTTAAGGCCATGACCGGCAACACCACGACCGAACTGAAGTTCGGCGCGCTCCCGTACAGGGAGAACGAGGTCATGGAATCGCATGTGGACATATCCGGCATAAGCAGGCTCGGCTGGCGTCCGCGGATAAGCCTTGAGGACGGCCTCATGGCTACGATAAAACAGGAGCACGGGAACTAAAATGAAATTTCTAATAACGGGCGGGTGCGGTTTTCTGGGCAGCAACCTGGCGGAGAAGGCGCTTGAACTGGGGGGGGAACTTACAGTATTCGACAACCTCTCCCGCAAAGGTTCGGACGAAAACCGCAAATGGCTTCAATCCAGAGGAGAATTCCGTTTCATAAAAGGCGACATCCGCAATCCGGACGATGTCCGGGCCGCCGTCGCGAAAACCAAACCCGACGTCATATTCCACCTTGCCGGGCAGGTCGCCATGACCACATCCCTCGCGGACCCGCGCCTTGATTTCGAGGTAAACGCAGGCGGCACATTCAATCTGCTTGAGGCGGCCAGGAAGGCGGTCCCCGGCGCGGCGATAATCTATTCGTCCACCAACAAGGTCTACGGCGACCTTGAATGGACCCGCTACGAGGAACAGGAAAAACGCTATGTCGTTCCGGAATTTCCGCACGGCTTCCCGGAAACCATTTCCCTTGATTTCCACTCCCCCTACGGCTGTTCCAAGGGCTCCGCGGACCAGTACATGCTTGATTTCGCCCGGATGTTCGGCATGAACACGGTCGTCTTTCGCCATTCCTCCATGTTCGGCGGCAGGCAGTATTCTACCTACGACCAGGGGTGGATAGGCTGGTTCTGCTCGCAGGCGCTGCTGGCCAAAGGCCCCAACAAACCTGAACCGTTCACCATCTCCGGCAACGGCAAGCAGGTGCGCGACGTGCTATACGCCAGCGACATGGTAAACCTTTACTTCTCCGCCGCGAAAAATATCGCGAAGGCGCGCGGGCAGGCCTTCAACATAGGCGGCGGCATGGGCAACAGCCTTTCCCTTCTGGAACTCTTCGACATTCTGGAAGGCGAACTCAAGGTGAAGCTTTCATACACCAGGCTGCCGCCGCGGGAAAGCGACCAGCGCGTTTTCGTGGCCGACATACGCAAGGCGGAGCAATACTTCGGCTGGAAGCCGGAGGTGGACAAAGCGTCCGGCATACGCAAAATGCTCGCCTGGCAGGAGACCCTGTGATCGATTTCAGCATAGTAATACCGGCCTACATGGAAGACAAAAACCTTGAAGTCCTGCTGCCTGAACTTAATTCCGCCATAACAGCGAGCGGACTTTCCGGCGAAATAGTCGTGGTCGACACCATGCAGCCCATGGACGACGCGAAAGCGGTATGCGCCCGCAACAACGCGCGCTACGTCAACCGCTCAGGCGGCAACAGCTACGGTTCAGCGGTGCGCACGGGCATAGCGCAGGTCGGCGGCAAGTGGATAATTTTCATGGACGCGGACGGCTCCCACTCCCCGTCGTTCATAGGGCAGCTTCTGAAGGAGCGGGAAACGGCGGATGTGGTCATAGCCTCGCGCTATGTGGAATCCGGAGGTTCCGAAAACACCTTTATTCTGATTGCCATGTCCAGATTTCTGAACATGACATACTCCCTTGTGCTCGGCATTCCCTGCAAGGACGTGTCCAACAGCTTCAAGCTATATCAGGCGGAGCCGCTCAAAAAACTGGAGCTCACCTGCGAGAATTTCGACATCGTGGAGGAAATACTCTACAAGCTCTGCCGGGCAAACAAAAATATCAGGATAAAGGAGCTGCCGTATTTCTTTAAGGCGCGGCTTTTCGGCAAGACGAAACGGAACCTGTTTCTGTTCATACTGACCTACCTTTTTACTATCATAAAGCTGCGCCTTAAATAGTCTGCCCGACACGGCAGGACAGAGCGTTCAGGCCAAATACGGAATATCCGAATGGGAAAAAACAACATAAGGCCGGCTGGCGGGAACTCACGGCTTGCCGTTGCCGGCGCGATTGCGCTGGCGATAGCCTCATTCGGACTTTCACTGTCCACAATACGCCTCGGTCTGCCCGGTTCAGAGCGTTTGAAGTACCTGTTCGTCTCGCGGGAGGAACACGCCGCCTCTGTGGAAACACTCGCGGCGGCCCGGGAAAAACTGTATTCCCAGATAGACACGGGCGGGCACTTTTCCGACGCGGGGCATTTTTCCATACCTCCGGAAGAAATGGGCGTGAACTTTACCCGCTCCTTCCTTCTTCAGACAATCTGGGTGGACGAGGCGCCGGTCATCCGCGCTATGCGGAACATAAAGCCGGGACAGTTCCGGCTCAATCCCCATTTTTACGTATACGGCACTCCCGGCATATACATGTTCGGCGCCTCCATAAAGGCCGGGCAGTTTTTGGGCCTGTACCCCAATCCGTCGAACATAATACCCTTCCTGCAAAACCCGGACTATTCCGGCAGGCTTTGGATGATGCCGCGCCTTCTGTCCGCCCTATGCCTTTCCCTGTCCATTTTGCTCATATTCGCGGCGGTAAGACGCATATGGGGCGACGGCTGGGGTCTGCTGGCGGCGCTGATGATGGCCGGCTCCACGGTGCCGATGCTGGAAACACATTTTCTGAAGCCATACCTCATCTCCATGCTGTGCGGAACCGGCGTTATCTGGCTGATGGGACTCCGAAGCGGGGGCCACAGGCTCTACGCGGCACTGCTGGCCGGACTCGCCACCGCCACTCTCATCCCGAACGGCATATTCGCCGTGACTGTGTGCGCCGCAGCGTTCGCGGATGAAGGCAAAGCGGGCTGGCGGAAGCCCCTCCTGTACGCGGCGATTTCGGCGGCGGTCTTCTTCGCCCTTAACCCGTGGTGGGCATACTCCACGGGCCAGGTATTGCACGACCTGCGTTTCGCCAGTGGCAGCCTCAAGGAAGCGAACACGTCAATGCTTGCCAATCTGATGAAACTTGGAACAGCCGCCACAAGCGGGCTGGGGCTGTATCTTTTCCTCCCGGCGGCGGCCGGGGCAGCCGCATGGTTCTTCCGCAGGGAGTATCTGCCCGGCTTAAGCGTGCTTCTCCTTGTCCTCCTGTTTCCCTATCTGTTTGCATCCCCCGGAATGCATTATGCAGTGCCGGTCATGCCCGCCATCGTTATTCTGGCGACGGCAGGCTTCAGGGAACTCTGGAAGCTGTCGCGAACGACCGCCAAGGTTGCAATCGTTCTCGCGGCGGTCGCGATGTTTGCGCACTCGACCTTCTATATAGGATTTCTGCGCAGCAGCGAACATTCAAGGGCAGAAGGGGCGCAATGGCTGGCGGACAATCTGAAGCAGGGCACAGCCGTTGCCTCCCGGGAACTTGTAAATCCGGTCTACCTCATCCCGCCGTTTCATATGCTTAATCGGAAACTTGTGATAGCAGGCGGCGACGATAAGGGCTGGATGGAACGGCTTAAAACGGAGCGGCCGGAATACTATCTTGCCGCGGAAGATTCGACGACAGAACTGCCGGAATTCCGTTCCATGTACGAACTTGCCGCCACCTTCGGGCCTAAACCCCCGCTGAATGCATTCTTCAGCAACCACTTGTACCGCCCGCTTAACAAAACTTTCGAGGTCTACCGGCTGAAACGCTGACTTTCCGGCTGTCCCCTCATCAATGCAGGAGAAAATGACAAAGAGAAATGAACCAATTGCCCGGACTGCATACAACTCACTGGCGGTGAGATACTCCGCCCTGGCCGAAGACAAGGCTGAAAACGGCCTTGTGGAACACCCGGCCATGAGGGAGAGGCTTGGCGATGTGAGAGGTCTGTCGGTCCTGGATGCCGGATGCGGACCGGGAATACTCTCGCGCTGGCTGATGACGCATGGCGCAAAGCGGGTTGCCGGCATAGACATAAGCCCAAAAATGCTCTCTCTGGCTAAAAAACGCTGCGGGAGCAAGGCAGACTTCCACCTTTCCGACCTCGCAAAACCAATGCCATTCCTTGAAACAGGCAGTTTCGATATAGTGGCGGCATCGCTGGCGTTTGATTACGTCAAAAACTGGCGCACACCGATAAGGGAATTCCGGCGGGTGTTGCGTGACGGAGGCAGACTGGTCATGACAGTACAGCATCCGGTCAGCAGCTACCGCTGGTACCTGCCTCAGGCCATAACCGGAATCAGGAAGGTCGCAGCGGAGTGGAAAGGCTTCGGCGGCGAGCCGGTGACGGTACCGGCATATTACCGTTCTGTCAGGGAAATGGTCATGCCACTACTGAAGGGGGGCTTTTCCCTTGTCTATGTCGGCGACACGCTGCCCTCGCCAAAGCTAAAAAGCGCGAATCCCGACCTTTACCGCAAATACATGGCCTTCCCGCCCTTCATGATTATCGAAGCCCGCGGAAATTGATATATTCTCGCTATGAATGAAGTCAAACTTCCAGACTCGATAATTCCATCCCGCATCAAAACAGTGATGCTCTGCGACGCGCTCTCCGGCACGCCGGAAAATTACTTTTACGGTTCGGCGGACATGCCGTTTGCCCGGAACACGCTGACGGCTTTCGAAAACGCCGGAATACCCGTCCCGGACATCGGCGGCATAACAAAGCTGGGAGTATACCTTACTTCCGCCGTAAAGGAGCCGCGCAAGGGCCTTACCGTGCCGGCCGGCATAATAAAGGCTCATTCGTTCACGCTTGAAAAGGAACTCGCCCTGTTCCCGAACCTCAAGTGCATCATACTTATGGGCGATACCGCCATAAAGGCGCTGAATCTGATAGCTGTCCGCAATACCGGTAAAAGGGCCGTCCCCGCCGGCTCCACCTACAAAATACGCGCCGGAAAATACTTTTACAATGGCATACGACTGTTTCCATCCTATCTTCAGACGGGACAGAACTTTCTAATCGAGAAGTCCAAGCAGAAAATGGTGGCGGAAGACATACGCGGCGCACTGGCCGCCGCCGGGACACTCTCATGATGACAATAAGAAAAGCGACGTCCGCCGACGCCGAGGGGATAGCGTCGGTGCAGGTTGACGCGTGGCGCAAGGCCTACAGGAATTTCATAGACACGGCCAGCCTGGATACCATGTCCAAGCCGGACAGGGCGGAAAAGTTCCTGGCGCTGATTTCGGCGCCGGACAAATTCTGTTTCGTGGCGGAAGACGATGAAGGCTTAATAGCCGGCTTCGTGGCGGGCGGCCCGGCCCATTCGGGCGGCGGCCGGTACAAGCACGAAATTTATTCTTTCTACGTCCACCCTTCACGCCAGAAAGAGGGCATAGGCAAACTGCTGTTCCTTGCCGCGACGGGATACTGCAAAAGAAACGGCGGGAAGAACCTGCTTCTGTGGACGCTGAAGGAAAACCCCTATCAGGCATTCTATGTGAAGATGGGAGGGAAGCGGGGGGAAGACGGAATTTTCGCTTTTGGCGGACGGGAGTACGAGACCGTAGCCTACACCTGGGACTCCCTGCCGGAATAGCCGCCTCAGCGCTCGCAGGGCTCCGTCGCGAAAGGCCGGGCGGCTTCCAAATCCGCGCGGAAAGCAGGATTCTTCATCAGGGAGTCGTAAAGCTCGTCGGCGAGTTGCTTCCCGGCTTCGATATCGCTGGGATAGTGGACTCCGCCTATGACACGGTTAAGGGCAATATCATCCGCGCGGCGGATATATTTGGCGGCGCACTTCGGATCCAGTTCGGCCAAAATTCTGGCATACAGCCGGGCGGTGGAGGCGTGGCCGCTGGGATAGGAATAACCCGACGGGACTGCCACGCAGGGCTTTATAGCGCCGTCCCTGACGTAAGGGCGGGGCCGGTGGAAACGCTCCTTGGCGATAGAGGAAGCGACATAGGCGTCCGCATTCGCGCTCTTGAAAAGACGCTTCACCGAGGCAGGCGCCGGCCTTTTGAACGGATGCAGCTTGCCGAACATCGTCTTGAAAGATATCGTCGTCTCATCAGACGCCTGAGAGCACTGTGCCCCGGTGCGCTTGGCCTGCCACTGGGTAAGGACGGCAAAATCCGCCTTTTCCTCGTCTGAACTTATCTCCGGAACAGGGGAGAGAGGCAGCCGGGAAAGCTCTGTCCATGTGAGATAGACCGGCTTGAGGCTGTTGCCGCAGGCCGAAAAAAGGCCGGACGACAGCGTCAGCGCCGCCAAAACGGAAAGAACGACCCCGCATCCTCGTTTCACAAATAAATTGCGTTTTGAAATCCCCATATTTTCGCCTCACCCTCGAATAAATATTATGATACAAACCGTTAAAGCACGCGCGCAAGAGCTATAATCTAATCACGCCGGGAGGAGCCGAAACCATGCTTAACATAGAAATAAAAGCCCGCTGCGCAGGGCCAGCCGCCATACGGAGCATACTGCGAGCGCGCAATGCCGAGTTCAAAGGTACCGACAAACAGACCGACACCTATTTCAAAGTGAAAAAAGGACGGCTCAAGCTGAGACAGGGAAACATAGAAAACTCTCTGATTTACTATTTGCGCGACAACAAGAAAGGCCCCAAGGATTCCCGGATACACCTGTTCAGAACGGTTAAAAGTCCCGTACTCGCGGACCTGCTTGAAGCCGCGCTTGGGACGCTGGTGGAGGTCAAAAAAACGCGGGAGATATATTTCATCGGCAACGTCAAATTCCATCTGGACAGGGTGGCGGGGCTGGGTTCGTTCATGGAGATAGAGGCCATAGATGAAACGGGCCGCATAGGCCGCGCCAAACTGCTAGAGCAGTGCAAGCACTACATGGAACTGTTCGGCATACGTAAGGAAGACCTGCTGACAAACTCCTACAGCGACATGCTTTTAAGCCGACTTTCAAACGCAAGCGAGTAGAACACATAGAAAGTACTCATGCACGCATGAGAAATTCGACGCAGTGTAACTTTACAGAGAATGTGCTTCAATAGCAGCATGTTGGATAGATAGTGGAATTTTGGACGACACACTGATGAGAGATAGCACAACAGGAGCCTATACCATGAAAAACTTAGGTGCGAATATTTTTGGCGCAGCAATCGTATTCCCTACTATTTTCCATTTTTTTGGTAAAAATGACACAATGCGGATTAACATAGCAATATTTTTGATAGGAATTTATGTAGTCTTAGCTATATTTCTTCAACTATGCTTGAAAATACATCATCTAAAGAAAGACAATGCCCGCTTAAGCAATCCCCCCAAACCATACGCCTGCCAAAGTGGCGGCATTAGTTATGACAAATATAGCTAGACAAAAGCATTGGCCCGCATGGCGAGACGCGGGCCATTTATGAATTCTAATAGCTCTTATCTGCGGGGGACTATTTCCAGCCAATAGCCGTCGGGGTCCTCGATGAAGTAAATCCCCATGGCCTGATTCTCGTAGCAGATGCACCCCATCTTCTTGTGCAGCTCGTGCGCGGCGGCGAAATCATCCGCCGTGAAGGCAAGATGAATCTCGTTATCGCCAAGGTTGTATTTCTCCTTGCGGTCACGCAGCCAGGTAAGCTCCAGACGGTGGGGGGTAACCCCGTCTCCGAGGAAGACCAGAGTGAACGCCCCGTCCGGCCCCTCCTTGCGGCGGGTCTCCTCAAGACCCAGCGCCTCCTTGTAAAACTTGAGGCTCTTCTCAAGGTCCAGCACGTTCAGATTGTTATGCGCGAAAGTGAATTTCATAAAAGCCCTCCTTTCTGAAATTCTACAAAGGAGCGGCCTCCGCGCCAACTGGGTCCTTTGTCCTTGACGACAGGCGGGCCCAACAGCCCTTATGCGCTGGTCAAGACAAACACTAGAATATCTGTATATAACGCAGTATGGAGATATTAATGAGATTTGTTGCGACAATCGCGGCCCTGGACGCTCTGGCCGCGCCCGCCAGTTCGGCGGACATAAGCGGCATACTCGGCGGATTTGGAAAGAACCTGGAAAAGACACGAGAAGCCGTCCCCGCCGTAACCACGCTCAGACAGGCCCAGACACAGCCCGCCGCGCCGGAAGCGGCCTATGAGAACCTTCTTGCCGCCCCTCTCTGGACAGGCTCCGCCTCGCAGCCGGCAGCGGTTGACCTGAGCGCCGGGTTCCTGACTCCAAAATCACAGGGCAACCGCAACGTGTGCAGCGTTTTCGCGACCACGGGACTGGCGGAATATCTCATCGCCGGAAGCTACGGCGACCGCAGGGAATTGTCCAAGGAAGCGCTTTTCAATCAGTCGAAATTCGATTTCACCGGCAGACCGGAACTTCAGGCGTACAAAAGCGAATCCGGCCTCGCGGGTTATGTGGCGGTGCTTGCGCTTCAGGGCGGAGTTATAGCGGAAACCGACTGGCCCTTCATGCCGTCCTACAGGAACCCATCGCCCAAACCGCCGGTCACCGACCCGGAAGTTTCTCCAAGGCCGGACGGGATAGCGGGGAAAATCCTCCCTTATAAATTTGCCCCGATAGCCATACGCCGCGACCTGATAAAATATTTTCTGGCAAAGGAACGCCGCCCCGTAGTGATGAACATGATGCTATATATTTCCGGCATAGACAAAAAGACTGGCAGGCTAAGCGAACCCACGGATGAGCAGCGCACCGCCTGCGCCGAGAAAGGGACCGACTGCGGAGGACACGTAATACTGCTTACGGGGTACGACCCGAAAACCGGCGATTACACCTTCCGCAATTCCTGGGGCGCGCAGTGGGGAGAAGGAGGCTACGGCAGGATGTCCGAAAAATATCTTATGGAGAACTGCGAGGCCTGTTCCTACCTCGGGCGGCTCGGCAAGATGGACGCGGCGTCCCGCTCAATGATAGTCAACGCCACTCACGGCTGGTCCGCCACAGTCGCCAAATAACATCAGGCACTTTCAAAAAGAAAATCCCCGCGCAAAACGCGGGGATTTTTATTGCGCTCAAAAACTTCAGGCGTTCTTCGGGACGTGCTTTGCCTCCACCCACTTTTTGCCCAGTATCAGGCCTATGGGGCTTATGCAGGCTATGCAGGCGTATATCAGCCACAGGGTAGAGGTGTCGTGCGGACCGTTGGCGGGGATATACTTTTCCAGCATCAGCCCGGAGTAAAGGCCGGTGGTGAACTTTGCAAGGAACCACGGTATGCCGGCAAGGCCCATGTACGCGCCAACCTGTCCGGCGGGGGCCAGGTCGGCCACATATTCAAGGAAGCGGGACGACCACATGGCCTCGCCCAGCGAGAAGATGATGACGTAGAGCATCAGCGCGGTAAGGTTCGGGCCGGGCACTAGGATGAACGTGGTGAGCGCGGAAACCGCCGTCCCCCATATCATCATGGTTATGATGTTAACCTTGCGTGTGAGAGCGGCGATAAGCGGCACGAAGACGACGATTATCAGCGGGTTTAGGCCGTTTATCCACTCGAACTTGGCGCCGATTTCCTGCGGGAAACAGCGGAAGACGTAGTCCGGGATGGTCAGGAACTGGTGCGCGAACAGTGTGCGGACGGGCAGCAGTATGAAAATGAAGAACATGAAGCGGGCGTCCAGGAACGGTAGTTCCGCCAGGCTTTCCCGCCAGTTTTTGTGGCGGCCTTCCACCGGCACATCCTTCATTACGCGGTGGGTGGCCTCCACACTGGCGGTGAAGCAGGACATATGCACCGCCAGCATGAGGCCGGTAAGAGCGGTGCAGACCCAGTATACGCCGTCTATGCCCCAGCCCAGCCCGGCTATTCCGCCGATGAAACTGTCGCTGGTGCGGACGAATGGGGAGATGAAATTCTCGAAAACTATGCCGAGGTTCATGATGGAATACAGCAGGCCGTAGCCTATGGTGGCGGTGCGGGAGTCGGTGTATTCCTTTATGCCGGCGTAAAGAGCGGGCTGAAGCACGCCGGAACCGGCCGCCATAAGGAAGAGACCTCCCCACGCGGCGGCGAAAGACAGCCAGTGCGCCTGCGCGCCCGGAGAGAGGGTCAGCAGGGCCCGCCCGGCGAACAGGGAGAGAACGGACCACGTTATAGCGCGGCGCACGCCCAGCTTGTCGGAGACGAAGCCCCCGCCGAACATGAACAGCGTAACCAAACCGGTAAAGGCGGATACGCTCACCCCGGTTATATGGTCGGACATCCCTATGCGGGTTCCGAGAAAGCGGGTAAGGAGAGTCAGCACGCCGAAATAGGCGATGCCGTCCCCGAAATTGACCATGTTGACCAGCCAGAAGCCCCTTGACGCGCCGAAGAGAATCTTCAGCGACTCCGCCAGTGACAATTCTTCCTTCTTGTTTTCTTCCACTTGTTTTCCCCTGTCAGGAATGTGTGTTGCCGCATATAAGATTATCATATTTGCACCCGTGAGGCAGAAGCCCGGCTGCTTGAGTTGCCGCCGCAGAACGCATACAATGACTTGGGGGAATATTCACCCGCGTCATTGCAGCTATGACCTTCTCCCGCAAAACCGGAACGGGCCCCATTTTGAATAAGAGCCCATCTAAAATCTCCTTTCGTAGCGAAAGCGTCGATTTTAATATGAGACGCAGCGGGTTGAGGCGCACAGGCCAGTAGGGCCTGTAAACCCAAGACCGCGAAGTATCAGGACAAAAGCGGCAATTGCAGCAGAATACGGAGATTTTAGATGGGCTCTAAGGGCAACGATTCAAACACCAAATTTTCGAACCCTACAGTTGAATGGAGATATTTATGCTAGATAATCTGATTTGCCGTATTTTGCCGATAGCCGTGCTGATACTGTGCGGCGGCATGTGTTCTTCCGTGCGGGCAAGTCTTGATTCGCGTCCCACAAAGGACTATACGGCTGAAAAACGCGCGCGTTTTGAAAGGATAGCCGGTAATCGGGTAGCCGAATTTGACGCCATGCCAATTCCGACACTTATCAAAAAAATGCGGAAGGTGAAGGCTGGCGATGAAAGACGCCTGTTGTCTGCTGCACTTGATACGCGCAAACCTTCCACTAAAAAGGAACTGGAAGAACTTTTTGATGCGGTGAACAGCATGGTGCTTACATATACTTTGGCAGATGAGGATAGTGGTGCCAGATTTGTTCCTGATGCGGCTGCTGATACAATTCTTCGTACCACTGACATAAGGCTTGCGCCGGAAATAATAAAGCATATCGACCATGGCAATAATCTGGCCCGTATGACGGCGATTCGATGGGTTGCCTGGAATAATGTCAAAGATGCTGTTCCAGAACTCATAGACTTTGTTAAGGATGGTAGCGCCAGGGAGGAAAAGCTTAATCCCGGACGTTTTGACGTGCGTGACCATGCGGTTGAGGCTTTGGGGAAGTTGGGTGACGAACGTGCGATACCTGCGCTTATGGGCGCGCTTAAGTGGACGTCTCGTGCATCTTTTGCACTGAGTCAGTTCGGCATGAAGGTCGCGCCCGACTTGGTGAAGCTCCATAAATCCCTTACTTCCGATTCTGATTCAATGTACCGCTTCAATGTACGGTGGACATTCAAATTCATGCGCGACAAGGCCGCGGTTCCTTTGATGTGGGAATTACTTACAGGTGAATCGGATGATTTGCCTAAAGAGTATCCGGCAGAGATGTTGGAAAACACATGCGATGCAACCACAACCCCGACATTAAGTGAAGTGGACGCCTATCTGATAAGTCTCTATCGGCAGGAGAAATGGTTCGCCGCCCTTGTAGTGGATATTGCCGTGAGGACAAATCAGATTGACTTGCTGGTTAAGGTCATCGGCACAGACAGCACCGGAGATGCGGAACGCACGGCCGCTGCTGAGGGGTTGATAAAACTCCATGCAGTGTCCGCTGTGCCGGAGCTGGAAAAGCTCTACAACGCCGGTAGTTCATCTAGTTCCAATCATTCGGATTTGGCTACGGCATTGAAAGGTATAACAGGAAAAGAATACTCGGCCCAATGAAAAAAAAGCTGACAGGAATAACTCCGGAAAAAGCCGCACGGGAGATAACCGCGCGGCTGAAGGCCATGCGCAATGAGAGGAATATAGCGGGAATGCGCCGCTTCGGCATATGCTCGGCAAACTCCCTTGGGGTGCCCATGCCCGTGGTGAGGGGGATGGCGAAGGAATACGGCCGCTCCCAGGAACTTGCCGAATTGCTTTGGGAAGGCGGGCTTCACGAAGGCCGGACGCTTGCCTGCCTTGTGGGAGAGCCGGAGCGGCTTTCCGTGGAAACCGCGGAACGCTGGGCGATCGACCTGGACAGCTGGGCCGCCTGCGACAATTTCTGTCTCAACCTGCTGGCTTACACGCCCTTCGCGTGGAACAAGGCCCGGGAATGGGCGGCAAGGGACAAGGAATACGTCAAGCGCGCCGCCTTTTCCGTAATGGCCGCGCTGGCTGTTCACGACAAAGCCGCGCGGGACAGGGATTTCGAAAAACTTCTGCCGCTCATCCGCGCAGGAGCGAGAGATGAACGCAACTTCGTCAAAAAGGCCGTCAACTGGGCGCTCCGGCAAATCGGCAAGAGAAACATGAAGCTCAACGGAAAAGCCCTCGCCTTAGCCAGAGAACTCGCCGAGGCGGACAGTCCGCACGCGCGTTGGGTCGGCAAAGACGCGGTACGGGAGCTTGAAAACCGGAAAACCATAGAATTCATAAAGTGCCACAGGGAAGGTCCAATTGCATAGAGCCCATCTAAAATCTCCATATTCTGCTGCAAGCGCCGCTTTTGCCCCGATACTTCGCGGTCTTCGGCTTACAGGCCTACTGGCCTGTGCGCCTCAGCCCGCTGCGTCTCATGTCAAAATCGACGCTTTCGCTACGAAAGGAGATTTCAGATGGGCTCTTAAGCGCGGCCTGTGGTTTCCTCTCGTGCTTGCGGCCATATGGGCCATATGGTGCATGGCGTCCATGTCCATGCAAGGCCGCGGGGTGCTGCATGGCGAAAGCGCGCGCTACATAACACATTATACCGACACGTCCAAAACAGCGGGCGAAAGGATATTCGACACCGGGCAGACCGACGGCGGACGTTATCAGGCAAGGGAATTTTCCTATGCGGCGGACCTGCTGGACTTCAACTTCACAGTCTGGTCTTCCAGACTCTTCGGCCTTCACTTCCATCCCGCACTGCACTATCTGCTGGCCCTGCTCATCTGCGCCATGCTGGCCTATGCGCTCAGGGAAAGCAAGGCGGCCGCGCTGTCTCTTTGCGCCGCTACGCTACTGTCCCCGCCGTTCTTCATAGTGACCGGCGTTTTCCGTTCCGCTAAAATAATGGCGGCCTTTTTTCTGTGCGCCACGCTGCTGCTCATATGGGCGCACGCAAGGCGCGGCATCGCGGCACTACCCCGCTTCCTGCGCGCAAACCACGGCAACGCCGCCCTGCCGGTATTCGCCGCCGCGACGCTTATGGGACTGAGCGACAGGCAGGGTTTCGCCTATATCCTCATCCTCACGGTCATAGTCATATGCTGGCTTGTCATCTCGCGCAGAAAAGACGGCATTCCACTGGCGGGAGGCCTTGTCTCGGCGGCTGTCCTGTGCGAAGCATATAACCGGCTAATCGGGCCCGGCATAATAAGCTGGGTAACCGGGGGCAGGCCTTCGCTGGATTGTCAAAACGTCGGCTATGCCAAAGCCCTGCTGAACCCGGAATCTCTCCTTACCGGACTGCGGATGACGCTTGAATGCGCCGGCTACCTTGCCGGGGACAGCGGCCTGGCGGGGGGAGCCCTGCTGATTTGCGCCTGCGCGGCCGCGCCGGTTTTTTCGGCCAAGGCGGAAAAGGACACCAGACTTTTTGCCGCCGCGGCCATACTGGGAGGGACGGCGGCGACAATCGCGCTCAACGCCGTGCTGCAGACGCAGCATCCCCATGTCGGGACGGCGGACGCCATGCTCGCGTATTATTCCGTTCCGCAGGTCGTCTTCATGGCCCTGTGCGTATTTATGGCGCTGGAATGCGCTCCGGGCTTCCGTCCCGTGGCGGCGGCCCTGCTGGCGCTGTGCGCCGCGTCGAACATGGTGTTCTCCGGCGTCAACGCTCAAAAGGCGGCGAACAGTTCTTATCAGCCATATTTTACGGAGAACACGAGGCTGCTGCTTCGCTGCGTGAAGGGGGAAAAAGTCTCCTTTCCTGCCGGAGCGGCCGATTATGAAGCGGCCTGCAATTTTCTCCGGGAAAAGAAAAATATCACCCGCTGATTCAAAAGGCCGCCATCCCCTGTTTTTAGTAGTATGGAAGATATATTCATAAACATCGCGACGGAGGGTAAACCATGCAGGATTTCATATTCCACAACCCGGTAAAGGTATATTTTGGCAAGGGCGTAGCCGGCAATATAGGCGCGGAGGCCGCGCGCTACGGCAAAAAAGCCCTTCTTGTATACGGCGGGGGAAGCGTAAAGGCCAACGGCGCGTATGACGCCGTGGCAAACTCGCTGAAGGCAAAAAATATCGCCACGCTGGACCACGGCGGAGTGAAGCCCAACCCCGTCCTCTCCCATGTCGAGGAAGGCATACGCAAAGCCCGCTCCGAGGGCGTGGACATGGTCATAGCTATCGGAGGCGGGAGTACCATCGATGAATCCAAGGCCATAGTGGCGGGCGTGAAATACAAAGGCCCCGTATGGGACCTCTACTGCGGCAAGGCCGCCGTGGGTGAAGCGCTGCCCCTGTTTACAGTAACCACACTCGCCGGAACGGCTTCGGAAATGAACAACGGCTCCGTGATAACCAACGAGGCCACACTTGAGAAGTATTCCGCCATGGGTGAAGCGATGTTCCCCAAGGCTTCTTTCCTGGACCCCCAGTACGCATTCACCCTCCCGGCCAAACAGACCGCCGCCGGAGCCACCGACGCCGTAAGCCATATGTTCGAGTCTTATTTTACCGCGTCGGACCGGGACCTGGACATCCAGCGCGGCAACATAGAGAACCTGACAAAAGTCCTCTTCCGCCGCGCCGCGGAACTCCTGAAGGACCCCAGGAACTATCATGCCCGCGCGGACATGACCTGGGCCAGCACCCTTGGCCTCAACGGCATGATTTCAGCCGGCATGGGCGACGATGTCTGCTTTATCAACCACGCCATAGAGCATTCCCTCAGCGCCATATACGACATAACCCACGGCGCGGGCCTCGCCATAGTAATGCCGGCCTGGCTGGCATACCGCATAGACAAGGGGGAAACCGCCCTCCCCGCACGCTTCGGCAGGAACGTGTTCGGGCTCGCGGAGAAGGACGACGTGAAATGCGCTCGGATGACCATCTCCAAATTAAAGGAAACGCTCGCCGGAATCGGGATGCCAGTCACCCTCGGTGAAGCCGGCATACCGGCCTCGGACATCGGTAAGATAGCCGAGAACGCCGCCCGCACCTGCCGCCTCTGGCAGATGCCGGAATATGACGCCCCGGCCATAGCCGACATATTAAAGAGAGCCGCATAAATGAACCGCAAAACATTACGAAAACTTCTCCTGCCCGCGCTGGCCGCCATAGCGGCCGTGCCGGCGGGAGCCGAAACGCTGCGCCTCCGTTCAGGCGAGGAACTGCAGGGCGAAGTAGCCCTGCTGGGCGAAAAGACGGTGACGCTCAAGGACGGCAGGTCATTCCCGCGCGGAGACGTGCGCGAAATACTGGTAACCATAAAGAAGGACTCCGTGGGGAACGGGGCCCTGCCAAAGGGTCAGGCGGACCAGGCGCTTGCCGCCGAAGGGAAAAGGCTTTTCGCCAAGGCCGCGGAGCTCGGCAAAGAATACCCGGGCAGCGAAGCGCTGCTGCTTGTATCGAATGCCCGTTACTCCATCCGCGCGGATGGAACATATACGCGCGTTTCCCGACTGGCGGGGGGGGGGGTGGGCGACGGGGTGTAAAAGCTTTTGGAGCCGGCGCCTCGCAGCATTGAAAGAGGGGGCGCGCAGCGCCGCCG
>Ga0074197_1001438_pt1 | contig 20337 bp, 34 predicted proteins | sample EPASupsiteSAE305_FD_64526 | JGI IMG/M metagenome (GOLD analysis project Ga0074197, IMG submission 64526) | Bioremediated contaminated groundwater microbial communities from EPA Superfund site, New Mexico - SAE3-05 reassembly with SPADES | ecosystem: Environmental > Aquatic > Deep subsurface >...
AGGGCGGACGTCACACGCCGTTTTTCAACGGCTACCGACCCCAGTTTTATTTCAGAACCACTGACGTTACCGGTGTCTGTACCCTTGAAGAAGGTGTCGAGATGGTCATGCCCGGCGACAATATCCATATTTTGGGAGAGTTGATCACGCCGATCGCCATGGAGGCAGGTCTTCGTTTTGCAATCCGTGAAGGTGGCCGTACTGTTGGCGCAGGCGTTGTCAGCGAAATTATCGAATAAGAGGTGAACTATGATTCCAACAGACAAAATCCGGATCAGATTGAAAGGTTATGATCATAAATTGCTTGACCTTTCTACCCGAGAAATTGTAGATACCGCTAGGCGAACCGGAGCAACCGTCATTGGACCAATACCACTTCCGACAAGTATCAACAAGTACACGGTATTGCGATCTCCGCATGTCGATAAAAAATCTCGCGAGCAATTCGAGATGCGGACGCATCGGCGCCTGCTTGATATACTCGAACCAACCCAACAGACAATTGATTCTCTGATGAAATTAGAATTGTCCGCTGGCGTTGATGTGGAAATCAAATTGCCCTGATCTGCTTGCACGGATTATTAGTTGGCCTTGGGTATATCACTCGTTTAACGTAACAGAGAATTGAATTCAGGTAGACAGATGCCGAATACGAAAGGAATATTAGGACGGAAACTAGGCATGACCCGGGTGTACGATGAAAATGGCCGAGCCATCCCCGTAACCGTCATAGAAGCTGGTCCTTGTACGATTCTTCAGAAGAAGACTGTGGGAAAGGAAGGCTATGATGCCATTCAAGTAGGGTTTCTGGAAAAGAAAGAATCGAGATTAAACAAACCTGAAGCCGGACACTTTAAGCGCTCCGGTGGTAAAGGCTTTTACCATATCAAGGAATTCCGGGTCACCGATCCGGAGGCCTATGAAGTGGGCCAACAGATATCTCTCATCGATGTTCTCACTATCGGTGATATGATTGATATTTCAGGAAATACCAAGGGAATGGGTTTCCAGGGTGTTATCAAACGTCATGGTTTTTCCGGCGGTGGGGCCTCGCATGGCTCGAATTTTCACCGTGCCCCTGGCTCGATTGGTTGCAGCGCCTGGCCTTCGCGGGTCTACAAAGGAAAGAAAATGCCTGGCCGGATGGGTAATACATTGATAACTCAGAAAAATTTGAAGGTTATCGATATTCGGAACGAAGAAAATGTTTTGCTCGTCCGTGGAACCGTTCCAGGAGCAAAAAACGGGTTGCTCAATATTTATACAAAAGCCTAATCGCCAGGACTGCTTTTAAGGAGATTCTCATGGCAGTTTGTGATGTTTTAAATACTCTAGCTGAAAAAGTTGGCGAAATCGAATTGAACGAGGCATTGTTCAATGTCGAAATCAATACTGGCATCCTGCATGAAGTCGTTTGTATGCAGAGGGCCAATCGCCGCAGTGGTAATGCCTGTACCAAAACTCGCGGCGAAGTCAGCGGCGGTGGCGCCAAACCCTGGCGACAAAAGGGGACCGGCAGGGCCCGGGCCGGCAGCAACCGCTCACCGGTATGGCGGGGCGGTGGTACGGTCTTTGGACCTAAACCGCGGGATTACAGCTATTCTCTCCCCAAAAAAGTCAAAAGACTGGCTTTAAAGATGGCTTTGAGCGCGCGGAATCAAGAGGGCAATCTGGTGGTGGTTGATCAGATTGAACTCCCCGCAATCAAAACCAAGAATTTCACATCAATCATGAATAACTTCAGTTTCGATGACTGCCTCATCGTTACCGAGGGTATTGATGAAAAGATTAATTTGTCTGCACGAAATGCAGTCGGATTCAAGGTGCTGCCGGTAGCAGGTTTGAATGTTTACGATATTCTGAAATATTCTAAACTTATGCTGGTTCAATCGAGCCTTGCTAAATTAGAAGAGAGGTTGATATCATGAAAGCACTGTATGACGTTATCAAAACCCCCTGTTTGACCGAAAAAGGCAACCATTTGCAAGAAACACAGGGAAAGGTCATATTTAAGGTCAATCCGAAAGCAAATAAAATCGAGATTAAGAAAGCTGTCGAAAGTTTATTTAATGTCACGGTTTCTAAAGTTGCTACCAGCAATATGAATGGAAAACAGAAACGTGTTGGAGCCCGATCCACAGGTAAAACGAGCGATTGGAAAAAAGCATACATTACTCTTAAGGAAGGAAAAATTAACTTCCTCGATGAACTTTGATCCTCTTTACCTTTGATTGAGATCTGCAGAGACTAGATTACAGGAAATCCAATGTCTATTAAAATTCATAAACCGACATCACCCGGAAAGCGGCATCACGTATCTGTTCATCAGGAATTTACTGATAAAGAGCCTGAGAAAAGTCTTTTAACCCCCTTGAAGAAAACCGGAGGTCGTAACACCTACGGGCGTATCACCTCGCGGCATAAAGGCGGCGGACATAAAAGAAAATATAGAATAGTTGAATGGAAACGGAATAAAACCGGGATCCCTGCCCAAGTTACTGCGCTTGAATATGATCCCAATCGTTCTGCCAACCTGGCCCTGCTTACCTATGCCGACGGTGAAAAAACCTACATCCTGGCCCCCAACGGCATTGCGGTGGGGGATACGGTGGTCGCCGGTGCCGATGCGGACATCAAAGTGGGCAACTGTTTGCCCATGATCAATATTCCTTTAGGTACTGTGATTCACAATATCGAAATGAAGATCGGCAAAGGGGCGCAGTTGGTCCGCTCGGCTGGGGCCTCGGCTCAGCTCATGGCCAAAGACGGCAACCAGGTGCTGGTCAAGTTGCCCTCCGGCGAGGTTCGCAAGTTCAATAAGGAATGTCGCGCCTGTATCGGCCAAGTCGGCAATCCCGAATACGGTCGCCAGAAACTGGGCAAGGCGGGACGCTCACGGTGGAAAGGGATCAGACCCTCGGTCCGCGGTGTGGCCATGAACCCCGTCGACCATCCCATGGGTGGTGGTGAGGGCAAGAGTTCCGGTGGTCGCCACCCCTGTTCACCTTGGGGTATCCCGTCCAAAGGATTCAAGACCAGAAAACCAAAAATATCAGATCGTGATATCGTCAACAAACGGAAAAAGTAAGGTAAGGGAGATTAGATCATGGCTCGATCCATAAAGAAAGGTCCTTTTGTCGATGATCATCTGATGAAAAAAATCGTGCAGGCGCAGGAGACCGGTTCAAAAAAAGTCATAAAAACTTGGTCTCGGCGATCTGATATTTTGCCAGAAATGGTTGGTTTGACCTTTGCAGTTCATAACGGCAATAAATTTATTCCGGTCTATGTTTCCGAAAATATGGTAGGACATAAACTTGGTGAATTTTCGCCGACCAGAACATATTATGGTCATGCCTCAGATAAAAAAGGCCGTTAAGCTATAACCGAATTTGCAGTAGGCCCCCCCCTCAGGAGTGAAACGATGGAAACAAAAGCCGTCGCAAAATATATTCGTATCTCACCGCAAAAAGCACGTTTGGTTGCAGACGTCATTCGTGGTATGAATGCGGAAAAGGCAGTAACCACTTTACGTTTTATGCCCAAAAAAGCTGCTCGGATCATCCGCAAGGTATTAGAATCCGCTGTTGCCAATGCCGATCAGGTGGAATCCATCGATGTCGATACCCTCTATGTGAAAGAGATTTTTATCGATGGAGGTCCGATGCTTAAACGCTTCAGCCCTCGAGCCATGGGGCGAGCTACGCGAATTCTCAAAAGAACTAGCCATATAACAGTTGTCGTCGATGAAGCATAACCCAATCGACAGATTGAGATTAGATTAACTGTAGAGGGAACGGAGGAATATCTTGGGACAAAAAGTCAATCCCATCGGACTGCGAATCGGTATCACGCGATCTTGGGAATCTATCTGGTATGCGGACAAAGATTACGCTAAAAACCTGCATCAGGACCAGCTTATACGTAAATACCTTAAACAGAGACTTTACCACTCAGGTATTTCGCGTATAGTTATCGAGCGTACTGGTGAGAAGATTAAAGTTAAGCTTTATACCGCTCGTCCAGGAATTGTAATCGGTAAAAAGGGAACTGAGATCGAGGGGTTGAAGAAAGACCTTGAACTAAAATTCAAACGAACCTTTTTTATCGATATCCAAGAAGTGCGCCGTCCTGAAGCAGATGCACAACTGGTCGCTGAAAACATCGCCACCCAACTCGAGCGACGTATCGCCTTTCGTCGGGCGATGAAAAAATCGATCAATTCCGCTCTTCGCTTTGGGGTCTTGGGAATTAAGATTTCCTGCTCTGGACGACTTGGTGGTGCAGAGATGTCACGGACGGAATGGTTTAAAGAGGGCCGAGTTCCTCTGCATACCTTACGGGCCGATATTGACTACGGGACTGCAGAAGCCAAGACCACATATGGAATTATTGGAGTAAAAGTTTGGATTTTCAAAGGTGAAATTCTTGCCGACAACGATAAGACGGTCGAGCAGGTCGCCCAAGGTAATTAATCCCAAATTTTTAGTTCTAATAGGATGATCCTCCAATAGGAGAAGAAAATAATGTTAAGTCCACGTAAGGTTAAACATAGAAAACAGTTTAAAGGACGGATGCATGGTGAATCTCACCGTGGATCTGAACTGGCTTTCGGTGATTTCGCGCTCAAGGCGGTTGGTTGCGGTCGGATGACTGCCCAACAGATTGAAGCGGCTCGTATTGCAATCAACAGGAAGGTTAAACGCGGTGGTAAACTTTGGATTCGGGTTTTTCCTGATAAACCGATAACCAAAAAGCCGGCCGAGACTCGAATGGGTAAAGGTAAAGGTGCACCTGAGTCTTGGGTTGCTACTATTCGGCCAGGACGGATCTTGTATGAACTGAAGGGAATTCCCGAGGAATTAGCCCTTGAAGCCCTGAGACTTGCGAGCTTCAAATTACCATTTCCCACGACTGTTGTCAGTAAGAGCCAAACGATATGAAAGCGAAAGAACTAAGAAGTTTGACTGAAGAAGACTTGCTCAAAAAAAGCAATGATATCCGAGAAGATCTCTTTAGACTTCGTTTTAAACATGGTATTCGTCGTCTTGAAAACCCAGCAAAACTTGCTCAGTTGAAAAAGGATATCGCAAGAATCCAGACCATACTTGCTGAAAAGAAACAAAACTAATCTTCTTGACTGACTATCAATTTGTCATTGGATGGAACTATGAGTACTCATGTTAGAAAAACGCGGCTAGGATTTGTCGTAAGCAATAAGATGGATAAAAGTGTCGTTATCTTGGTCGAGCGTAAGATACCCCACAAGTTGTATGGCAAATATATACGGCAACAAGTCAAGTATATGGCTCACGACGAAGTAAACCAATGCAATATTGGAGACTTGGTTTTGATTGAAGAATGTAGACCTTTGTCCAAAAGAAAAAGGTGGCTTGTTCGAAATATCATCGAACGTGCGGCATAACCACTATTTGTGTGCCAACAGTCATATTTTTATATACGTAATGAGAAGATAATCGGGTGAGGTCATGATCCAAACTGAAAGCATGTTGAATGTCGCCGATAATTCCGGTGCAAAAAAAGTACTCTGTATTAGAGTGTTAGGTGGAACCCGGAAGCGTTATGCAGCTATTGGTGACATCATTGTAGTCACAGTCAAAGAAGCCATCCCTCATGCTAAAGTCAAAAAGGGTGATGTTCTTAATGCTGTGGTCGTACGGACTGCCAAGGCTATCAGTCGACCCGAAAACACCACCGTCAAATTTGATGAGAACGCTGCTGTCCTTTTAGCTAATAATGGCGAACCCATAGGCACTCGTATTTTTGGGCCTATAGCGCGGGAACTCAGGTCACTTGGATTTATGAAAATTATATCTCTTGCTCCTGAAGTTTTATAATCCATCACAGATTTATTTTTAAGTGAGATAGAGGAAAATACAATGCGCCAAGGACACACCAAATTACGAGTTAATGACAAAGTTGAAGTCATCGCCGGAAAAGACAAGGGACGGGTTGGAAAAGTTCTAAAAATTCAAAATGATATTAATCGCGTTGTCGTTGAGCGCATTAACATGATTAAAAAGCACCAAAAAGCTACTGATGCCACTAAATCCGGACAAATTCTCGAAAGAGAAGCCGCGATTCATATTTCCAATGTGATGCTCGTATGCCCAGAATGTGCTGAAACTGTTAAAGCTGGTACAAAGATTTTAGAAGATGGCACCAAGACAAGAGTCTGTAAAAGTTGCAATGCAACTATCGAAAAATCAAAATAGACGAATTCGGCTGCTTACGGAGTAAATGATGGGTACTTTGAAAGAACAATACGAATATGAACTGAAAGCCGAACTCCAAAAAAAGTTAGGCATCGCCAATATCATGGATATCCCTAAGATCGAAAAAATCGTTCTTAATATGGGACTCGGTGAAGCAGTTCAAAATCCCAAAATAGTCGAAAAGGCCTCGCAAGAGTTGACCTTAATCTCAGGCCAGAAAGCAGTCGTTACCCGAGCTAAAAAATCCATCGCCACCTTCAAGTTGCGAGAGGGTATGCCGATTGGGACGCGAGTGACTCTTCGTAAGGACCGGATGTATGATTTTCTCTCTAAACTGATTAATATCGCCCTGCCTCGGGTCCGCGATTTCCGGGGAGTTTCAGGCAAGGGTTTTGATGGTCGAGGGAATTTTTCAATGGGCATCACCGAGCATATTATCTTCCCTGAAATTGATTACGATAAAATCGATCAAATTCGCGGTATGAATGTTACCATTGTCACCAGCGCCAAAACCGATGAGAGTGCACGCGCCTTGTTAGACGCGATTGGAATTCCCTTCAGGAAAAAATAATCTGTTTCTCAATATATTTTGCTTATCAAATTGATTTCTTAGGAGGATTCTGTGGCAAAAAAATCTCTCATTGCCAAAGCAGGTCGCAAACAAAAATTTGCAGTTCGCTCTTACAACCGTTGTCCTCTTTGTGGAAGAGCTCGAGCATATTATCGGAAATTCGGAATCTGCAGACTCTGTTTTCGCAAGTTAGCATCACAGGGAGAAATCACCGGCGTCACCAAGTCGAGTTGGTAATTTTTTCCCGAATAATTTTATTATCCATTTTTGAAAATCAGATTTCAAAGTTGAAGTATTATATAAAAGAGGATTCAATCAATGTCCATGAGTGATCCGTTGGCAGATATGCTGACCAGAATCAGGAATGCAGTTAAAGCGCGTTTTACGACCGTTGAAATGCCGCTGTCGAAACTTAAAATCAATGTAGCCAAAGTACTCAAGTCAGAAGGGTATATTCAAGAATTTTATGTTATTGAAGAAGGCCCTCAAGGTACTTTGAAAATTGATCTTAAGTACGGATCAAACAATGAACAAGTTATTAATGGAATACGAAGGATCAGTAAACCAGGACATCGACAATACAAGCCAAGTGATCGCATTCCTAAAGTTATGAGTGGACTTGGAGTTGCGATTCTGACAACTTCCAAAGGTGTTATGACTGATAGAGATGCTCGTCAGCAGAACATCGGTGGCGAGTTACTCTGTCATGTTTGGTGATCAAGCGAAATTGTCGTTAAAAGGAGACGCTAATGTCCAGAATAGGTAAACAACCCATACCAGTCCCCAAAGGTGTCACGGTTGAAATTCAAGGGACTCATATAAAAGTCCTTGGCAGTAAAGGTACCCTGGAAAGGGACATTCGCCCGGAAATCGACATTGTCCTGCAGGAGAATGATCTCATCTGCACCCCAAAAGGCACCAGCAAACGTGTAATGGCTTTCTGGGGTATGACCCGATCTTTGGTCAGCAATATGATTACTGGGGTTGACCAGGGATTTAGCAAGAAGCTCATGGTCGAGGGCGTGGGTTACCGCGCCAACATCGCCGACTCGATTATCACTTTAAATGTCGGATTTTCCAACGCAGTAAATTTTGCTCTTCCTGCTGGTATTTCAGCGGTCGTGGATAAGGATAATTCTATTACCCTTCAAGGCATTGATAAAGAACTTGTCGGGGCAACGGCTGCAAAGATCAGAGATATCAGAAAACCCGAACCTTATAAAGGGAAAGGCATTAGATACATCAATGAACATATCGTCCGGAAAGTTGGCAAGGCCGGCGGTAAAAAATAACCTCAATGTATTGATGCAAGAGTTCTATCATGGCAAAAACTAATTCAAAAGTTACTGCAAGGAAAAAGCGGGTCCAGAGGATTCGTACCAAAATTTTTGGCACAACCGAGAGACCACGGATGAGTGTCTATCGCAGTAATCGACATATCTACGTCCAGATTATTGATGATATTCAACACCGGACCCTGGTGGCAATGTCAACCGGGGATAAGGAATTCGATGCCAATGACCTCAACGGAAAATGTGAACAGGCCAAAAAAGTCGGTCTGATCATTGCCCAGAAGGCCAAAACAGCCGGTATCGAAAAAGTGGTTTTTGACCGCGGGGGTAATTTGTACCATGGTCGAATCAAAGCCCTTTCAGACGGGGCCCGCGAAGGCGGACTGGAATTCTGATTTGGCTTTATCGAACGAATTTTCTGATAATTTAATCAATACGGGGGTGTTTCTTGGCTGAATTTAAGCGAGCGAAAGAAGGGATTCAGGAAGAGCTCATCGAAAAAATAGTTTTTATCAATCGGGTTGCTAAGGTTGTCAAAGGCGGTAGACGCTTCAGTTTCAGCGCTATAGTTGTAGTGGGCGATGGAAAAGGAAAGGTCGGCTATGGTTTGGGAAAAGCCAATCAGGTTCCGGAAGCCATAAGGAAAGGAATTGAGCAAGCACGCAAAGATATGCAGATGGTTTCTTTGACCAATGTTTCCATACCTCACGACATCATCGGTAAGTTCAAGTCTGGCAGTGTCATGCTTAAGCCAGCATCTGACGGAACTGGAGTTATAGCCGGTGGCGCTGTTCGTGCCGTGCTTGAGGCTGCGGGCGTACAAAATATTCTCACCAAATGTTTGGGCTCAAACAATCCGCACAATCTGGTGAAGGCTACTATCAATGGCTTAAGACGGCTGCGGACTGCGCAACAAATCGCTAAACTTCGGAATTTAAAAATCGAAGAAATGGTAGCCTGACATTTCTGGAAATATTAGGTGTATACATATGGATAAAAGCATAACTTTTTCTTTGGTTAAAAGCGGCATCGGCAGCCCGGAAGCCATCAGGGCAACCCTGATTGGTCTGGGATTAACCAGGATGTATAAGACCATTACGCGAAAAGACACCCCGGAAATACGCGGAATGTTAAATAAAGTAAAACATCTTGTTAAGATGGAGGAATAGTCCGTGCTTAAATTAAATAATCTCTCTCCAAGTATTGGGGCTCGAAAACCAAAAAAACGGGTGGGCCGTGGGCCTGGTAGCGGCAGTGGAAAAACCGCTGCCCGTGGCCACAAAGGCGCACGCGCTAGGTCTGGTTATAGTGCCAGTCCCGGGTTTGAAGGCGGACAGATGCCTTTGCACCGGCGCTTGCCGAAAAGGGGATTTACCAATATTTTCAAGACAACCTATACCATCGTCAGTCTCGACGATCTTGATACTTTTGAAGCCGGTACCACCGTTGACCTGCAGGCATTGATCGTCGCCGGGATTGTAAAAAATGCCGGACTTGTCAAGGTGCTTGCCAATGGCACAGTAAACAAACCGATCAATGTTCGCGTTGACAAGATCAGCCAAAGCGCCAAAGAAAGTATTGTTGCAGCTGGTGGTACCGTTGAGGGATAAGCGATGAGCGGTCTCGTTAGTGCAGCCAGTATACCAGAATTACGCAAGAGAGTGATTTTCACTCTCTTGATGCTTTTTGTTTACAGAATGGGCGTCCAAGTCCCTACTCCTGGTATCAACGGTGAGGCCTTGACCGCTTTTTTTGAAAAAAACGCCAGCACCTTATTTGGCATGTTCAACATGTTCTCCGGCGGTGCCTTGGAAAACTTTTCCATTTTTGCCTTGGGCATTATGCCTTACATTTCCGCTTCCATCATTATTCAGCTGCTCACGGTTGTGATCCCGCAGCTCGAAGCCCTTTCCAAGGAAGGGGAGTCCGGACGGAGGAAAATCACCCAATACACACGGTACGGCACCGTTATACTATCAATTATTCAAGGATTTTTCATTGCCTCTGGTTTGGAAGGTATGAGCAGCCCAAATGGTATTGCCATTGTCCTTGATCCCGGTACCCAATTCAAATTGATGACCGTGCTCACCTTAACGTCTGGCACTGCCTTCATTATGTGGCTAGGGGAACAGATGACGGAACGCGGCATCGGCAATGGGATCTCTCTTATTATCTTTGCCGGGATCGTTGCCAATATGCCGGCTGCGGTGGGAAACACCATAGCGCTTATCAAATCTGGCGAACTGGCTTTGATATTTTTACCGATCATCATTGCCATGATGCTATTAATTATAGGATTTGTCATTTTTATTGAAACCTCGCAACGGCGCATCCCAATTCAATATGCCAAACGAGTTGTTGGGCGACGGGTTTATGGAGGACAGGCATCCCATCTTCCTTTAAAAATCAATGTTTCCGGCGTTATTCCTCCGATCTTTGCCTCGTCTATTATGATGTTTCCCGCCACAATCGGGTCATTTATTAAAGTCGATTGGGTACAACAAATCTCCGCTGCTTTTTCACCAGGTACAATCTATTATTATACACTGTTTGTGGCAATGATCATTTTCTTCTGCTTTTTTTATACAGCCGTCACCTTTAAGCCTGATGATGTCGCTGAAAATTTGAAGAAAAATGGCGGATTCATCCCCGGCATCAGGCCTGGTAAAAAGACGGCCGAATTTCTCGACAAAGCCTTGGTCCGCTTGACCGTTGTTGGTGCGTTTTATCTAAGCGCCGTATGTGTTATGCCCACCATTCTCATCAGTAAATTGAACGTTCCTTTTTACTTCGGCGGAACGGCCTTGCTGATTGTTGTCGGTGTCGCCATCGATACCATTTCGCAGATCGAATCGCACTTGATCATGAGAAACTATGATGGCTTTATGAAGGCAGGTCGGATTAGGGGCAGGCACTGAGGCATGTGTGAATAGTGACGACCACCAAAAATCGATTATTGTAAAGACGCCGGCTGAAATCGAGATTATGTATCAGGCTAACCAGATTGTCGCTGGGGTCCTGACTCTGCTCGAACAGGAAATAAAACCCGGAATAACAACCTTTGCCTTAGACCGCTTAGCTGAAGAATATTGTCGGGATCATCAAGCTATTCCTGCATTTAAGGGGTATAAGGGCTTTCCTGCCAGTTTATGCGCCTCGGTGAATGAGGAAGTTGTCCATGGTATTCCTTCTAAAAAGAAGATCCTCCTGGACAGCGATATCGTTTCCCTCGATTTTGGCACTCTGTATCAGGGGTTTTATGGCGATGCCGCTATCACCGTAGCTGTTGGTGAAATCAAGCCCCAGGTTGCTTTGCTTTTGAAAGTCACTGAGGCGGCCTTGTTCAAAGGGATTGATCAAGCCAGGGTCGGCAACAGGATCTCTGATATTTCCCGAGCCGTTCAGACCTACGCTGAACAGCACGGATTTTCGGTGGTGCGCCAATTCGTCGGTCACGGTATTGGCGCTAGTCTGCATGAACCCCCGGAGGTACCTAATTATGTACAACGCCAAGTGTCGCCAAGAATCTTTGACGGCATGGTTTTAGCGATCGAACCGATGGTTAATCTCGGGGCTGCCAAGGTAAAAATTCTCAGCGACCAGTGGACTGTCATTACTGCCGATCGAAAACCTTCGGCTCATTTTGAGCATTCCGTGGCTGTTACTGTCAATGGCCCGATAATCCTCAGCGAACGCTCATCCGCTAAGCGGCCTGAGTCCCGAGATCCAGGCGACCCTGTACAATAATTTGCAGGCAGCCTGAAAAAGTGTTGAAAATTTGAGCGTTTTTCGATATATAATGAAAATTTCTGCTCGGCTGATTAGGAGTGAATAATAATATGGCGAAAGAAGATGCCATTGAAGTTGAGGGTACGATCGTTGAGCCCTTGCCTAATGCCATGTTTCAGGTTGAATTGGATAATGGTCATAAGGTGTTGGCCCATATATCCGGTAAAATGAGAATGCATTACATTAAGATTCTTCCCGGTGACCGGGTTACAGTTGAATTGTCTCCTTACGACTTGACCAGAGGCAGGGTTACTTTCCGTGCCAAAGGCGGTAAGGGAAAAAAATAATTATATAACTGTCAGGGGAATGACATGAAAGTACGTTCATCGGTTAAGAAGATATGCACTGAATGTAAAATTTTGAAACGTAAGGGTGTCATCAGGGTTAGTTGTGTTAACAAAAAACACAAACAGCGTCAGGGATAACCCGTCACTTTTGAAATTTAGCAAGATTCAGATTAAGGAGTAAGAACTTGGCACGAATAGCTGGTGTGGATTTACCACGCAACAAACACATGGATCGCGCGCTCACGTATATTTACGGAATTGGTCTAACCTCTGCCCGCCAAATTCTCGATAAGGCAGATCTTCCTTATCAGATGAACAGTGATGATTTAAGCGGTGATGATGTCAGCCGGATCAGGACAATTATTGAATCTGAATTTGTGGTCGAAGGTGATCGACGACGTGAAGTTTCAATGGATATTAAGCGGCTTATGGACTTGGGATGTTATCGGGGCCGTCGTCACCGCCGCGGTTTGCCTTGCAGAGGGCAGCGAACGAAAACCAATGCCCGTACGAGAAAAGGTCCAAGGCGTGGAGCCGCTGTTCGCAAAAAATAATTTTTAATTGCACTGTTCAACTACGAAACGTATTCGGGAGCAAAAATGGCAAAAGCGGGTAAGGTCAACGTCAAAGTTAAAAGAAAAGATAAAAAAAACGTTCCGGAAGGAATAGTTTTCATATATTCAACCTTTAACAATACGGTCATCACGGTCTCTGATCGGCAGGGAAATACCCTTTCATGGTCGAGTGCCGGCGTGCTTGGATTTAAAGGGTCAAGGAAGTCAACCCCGTTTGCCGCCCAGAACGCCCTTAGCGATGCCGTTGCCAAGGCCAAAGAGCATGGCCTGCGAAAGGTCGAGGTCAGAGTGAAGGGCCCAGGACCGGGAAGGGAAGCTGCTCTGCGGGCCTTGACCACGGTTGATTTAGATGTAAGCCGCATAATTGATGTTACACCGCTGCCACATAACGGATGCAAGCCACCCAAACGAAGAAGAGTTTAAGCTGCAATCTGTTATAAACGGTTGTCAATGTCTTGAAGTAAAACCAGGGCAATAATTGGAGGTATAAGTTGGCTAGATATACAGGAGCATCCTGCAGACTTTGCAGACGCGAAAACCTGAAAATGTTCCTTAAGGGAGATCGCTGCTATTCAGATAAATGCGCTTTCGAACGCCGTTCTTTTGCTCCCGGACAACACGGACAAAATCGCTTTCGTAAAGTTTCCGATTATGCTGTGCAGCTTCGTGAAAAACAAAAGGTCAAGCAAATGTACGGCATGCTCGAAGCGCAGTTCCATCGCTATTTCGAAAAGGCCGACCGAGCAAAAGGCGTAACTGGTGAAAATCTGCTCATTATGCTGGAGCGGAGATTTGACAACACCCTTTATCGCATTGGTTTTGCCAGTTCACGCGATCAGGCTCGACAAATGGTTCGCCATGATCTGTTCTTTATCAACGGGAAAAAGGTCAACATCCCTTCTTACCAGGTCAGACCTGGGGACGTGATCACCCTTAAAGAGAAGAGTCATAAAAATGAAGTGATTACCGATAATCTCGAAGGTGCGGTACGTCGCGGCATTCCTAGTTGGCTTGAGCTTGATCAGGCGAAATTTCAGTGCGTTGTCAAAGCGTTACCCAACCGAGACGAAATAACGATGCCCATCCAGGAACAGTTGATTGTTGAGCTGTACTCCAAGTAACTCTTTTCGTTAGGTATCGCATGGCACAGGAAATCCGGGATGATAATCCCTTTTATAAAAACTGGCACACCCTCATTACCCCTGAAAAACTCGAGGTCAATGAAGGTACCCTGACGGCTCGCTACGGTAAATTTGTCTGTCAGCCTTTGGAACGGGGATTTGCCACCACCATTGGCAATTCATTACGGCGGATAATGTTGTCATCGATTCGAGGCGCTGCCATTACCTCGGTTCGATTGAATAACGCGCTCCATGAATTCACCACCATTGATGGTGTTCATGAGGATGTAGCAGAAGTTATCCTTAATACCAAGCAGGCCCGACTGAAACTTATCGGCCCCGAATCCAGAACTGTGACCATTGAAAAAAACGGTCCTGGGAAAGTATATGCCGGTGATATCATTTGCGGCACCAATGTTGAGGTCATGAACCCAGAGCTTGTTATCTGCACTATAACAAGTGACATGACCTTTAAGGCCGAATTTGAGGTTCACTGGGGGAAAGGATATGTGCCCGCTGAGCAAAACAAAAAAGAAGGGCAAGCCATAGGTGTAATTCCCATCGATGCCGCCTTCTCTCCTATCATTCGAGTGCAGTATGTCGTCAGCCAGGCTAGGGTCGGTCAACAAACCGATTATGATCGGTTGACCATTGAGATCGAAACCGATGGGAGCATTGAACCGCAAAATGCCCTTGCCTATGCCGCTAAGATCCTCAAAGAGCAGATGACGATTTTTATCAACTTCAACGAAGAGATTGCCAAGGCGCCCGATAGTTTGGACGGCGATGACGACGGCAAGGCGTATCCTCCCTTCCTTGATAAAAACGTAGAAGACCTCGAATTATCTGTGCGCTCTGCTAATTGTTTAAAGAACGCCCAGATCCAGTATATCGGCCAATTGGTCAATAAGACCGATGCCGAAATGCTGAAAACGAAAAATTTCGGTAGGAAATCTCTTAACGAGATCAAAGCGTTGCTCTCAGAACATAATCTGACCCTCGGTATGAAATACGACGGATGGGTTGCACCTGAAAAACGAGAAGAAAAAATCGAAGAATAATCCGCGGACCCTCGATTGGATCTTTCTTTATAAAGCTGAAAGGATAGGCACATGAGACATAGAAAAGCTGGTCGAAAACTCGGCCGTACATCTTCGCACCGTGATGCAATGCTGAGGAACATGGTTACCTCATTGCTTGATCAAGAACGAATTGTAACCACTGTGCCCAAGGCCAAAGAGGCACGTCGTCTGGCTGAGCAAATGATTACCCTAGGCAAACGTGGGGATCTTCATGCGCGCCGACAGGCTATGGCTTATATCCGTTCAGAAAATACGGTCGCCAAGCTTTTCAGCCAGCTGAGCAGCCAATACGCTGATCGGCAAGGTGGCTATACCCGGATCATCCGCACCGGCAAGCGAATTGGTGATGCCGCCGATATGGCGATCATCGAGTTGGTTGATTATAAAGAAAGTGTTGGGGAAGTAACGGCTGTAGCCGAGCAATAAGTCGGATCTTCATGGTTTTTCAAAGCTGGTATGATATTTCATACCAGCTTTTTTTTTAGAACAGGGCAACATGGCAAGTACGGACGACGATCAGTATCTCCCCCCTGACCGGACCAAGATCAACCGGTCAGGTTTTCATTTTCATTGTCACTCCGGGGTCGGATGTTTTCTCTCCTGCTGTCGCAATGTCGACATGCTGCTGTTTCCCTATGACCTCATCCGCCTGAAACACCACCTGCGCCTGCACTCCAGCGATTTTCTTCACCAATACACCCAAATCAGCCAAGGCAGTCACCCCTATTTCCCCGGGTTGAAGCTTAAATTGAGCAACGATCCGGCCTCTGCCTGTCTCTTTCTGACCGCCGAAGGGTGCAGTGTGTATGAAGACCGTCCTTCTGCCTGCAGGACCTATCCCCTTGAACGCGGGGTGGAGCAGCCCGGACCTGGAAAAGCCCTCAAGGTGCACTATTTCATGACCCACCACCCCTATTGCCTGGGCCATCACGAGGAGCGTAGTTACACCCTCAAACAGTGGGAGCGCGATCAGAAACTCTTTGATTATAATCTCTACAATGATCTCTGGGCCGAACTTGATGCCTTTTTTTCCACCAATCCCTGGGCAGGCGAGGGTAAGGCCGGTCCCTATCAGCAACTCGCCTTTATGGTCTGCTATAATATCGATGATTTTCGCGTCTACGTCGATTCGCACCACTTGCTCGATTGCTATAAAATCGCCAAGGACGAGCGGCAACGAATTGCGGCTAGCGACGACCAACTGCTCCGCTTCGGTTTCACTTGGTTGGAATATGTGTTCGGCGGGCGGAAAAATCTCGTTCCCAAATAAATCGTCCGACATGATTTATAGAATCGATACCTGCCAGGCTGGAAGGTATGCTTGATATTCACGACAGATCGTGATAATGTCACCTTTTTGTTTCTTTAACTGATTGCCCGCTCAATATCGGGCGGCAATATAATTCACACATCCCATGAGTTGCCTTTTGGTGTCCCGCCGATACAGCGGGATTGGCAGAGGGATGGCGGAACTAACCAAAAACAGGAGAAAATTATGGCAGCAGTCACCATGCGGCAAATGCTTGAGGCCGGACTTCACTTTGGTCATCAGACCCGAAGATGGAATCCCAAGATGAAACCTTACATTTATGGGCCTCGCAACGGCATTTATATTGTCAACCTTGATATCACCATGAAGCTGTTTAAAAAAGCCTATCATCATATGGTGGAAGGGGTTGCAGAGGGTGGCTCGGTGCTTTTTGTCTGCACCAAACGGCAGGGCCAAACCATTGTCAAAGAAGAAGCCCAGCGCTGCGGCATGTATTTCATCAATCATCGCTGGCTCGGCGGGATGATGACCAACTTCCAGACGATCAAGCATTCGGTCGATCGTTTGAAGAAGATCGAGGCCATGCAGGCCGATGGATCCATCAATCGGTTCCCTAAAAAAGAGGTTCTGCAGATGGAGAAGGAGCGTATTAAACTTGACCGCAACATCGGCGGTATCAAAAACATGCGCACCCTTCCCGATATCCTTTTTGTGGTTGATCCCAAAAAAGAGGATATCGCCGTCGGCGAGGCAGTGAAACTGGGGATTCCGGTCATCGCCCTGACTGACACCAACTGTGACCCCGACGGGATCAATTTTGTCATCCCCGGCAACGACGATGCCATCCGGGCGATCAAGCTAATCACTTCGATGATGGCCGAAGCGGTACTTGAGGGCAAGGCCCGTCGTGGCGAAGAATCTGAACCCAATATTGCCGAACTGGAAACCGCTATGACCCCGGAAATTAATGAGGACCTGGCGGCAAAAGTCGAAGAAGAGTAACAGGGAGTCTGCTAACTGAGGCGCCCTTGCCAAAGTCTGCCTTGATCGGAGGAAGAGCATCTCCTCCGATCAGGTTGGAGTCAGGTTGTCATGAAATTGTTCAAACGCAGAGACGTCGCTTTCTGCAACCAAGGAGATTGTATCGTGAATATTACAAGTCAGATGGTCAAAGAGCTGCGGGATAAAACCAACGCTGGTATGATGGACTGCAAAAAGGCGTTGGCTGAAACCGACGGCGATATGGAAAAAGCTGTTGACCTGTTACGCCAAAAAGGGTTGGCCGTAGCCGCCAAACGTGCCGGTCGTGAAACCAAAGAGGGGCTGGTTGAGTGCTACATCCATGCCGGCGGTAAACTCGGCGTCATGGTCGAGGTGGGCTGTGAGACCGATTTTGTCGCCAAGACCGATGATTTCAAGACCTTTGTCAAGGACATCGCCATGCACATCGCCGCCGTTAACCCCATCGCTGTCAGCCGCGAGGAAGTCCCGGCGGATATCCTCCAGCGCGAAAAGGATATCTACATCAATCAGGCCCTGGAATCCGGTAAGCCGCAGCAGATTGTCGAAAAGATGGTCGGCGGCAAGGTTGAAAAATATTTGGCTGAGATATGTCTGCTTGAGCAGAAGTTTGTCAAAAATCCCGACCTGAGCGTCCAGGATTTACTCAACGAATTGGTCGCCAAAATGGGCGAAAATATTTCCATTAAAAAATTCGCTCGGTTTCAGATCGGTTGATATCATTCCTGTAACCACCGGATGACCACTGTAAAAGCACGGTTTCTTTCTTCCGTCTTTTTTGACCTGGGGTATGCGTCGTAGAGGCCGACAGAATGAAATTTAAACGAGTACTGTTGAAAATCAGCGGTGAAGCGCTGATGGGTGACCGAGCTTACGGGATAAGTACCGAGGTGATCCGGTTCTTATCCCGGGAGATTCAAGCGCTCCATAAGATCGGCATTGAGCTCGCCCTTGTGGTCGGCGCCGGCAATATTTTCCGTGGGGTTGCCGGGGCTGCCAGCGGCATGGATCGGAGTTCGGCCGACAATATGGGTATGTTGGGCACAGTGATGAACTCCCTGGCTGTCCAGGACGGCCTCGAGAGTTTGGGCCTCCCCGCCAAGGTGATGTCCGCCATCACCATGCTCAACGTCTGCGAGCCCTACGAACGGCTCAAGGCTTTGGAACACCTGGAAAACAAAAGGGTGGTTATTTTCGCCGCCGGGACCGGCAACCCGTATTTCACCACTGATACCGCAGCTGTCCTTCGGGCCCTGGAAATCAAGGCTGATGTGATCATGAAGGCCACCCGGGTCGATGGGGTCTACGATCGTGATCCGGAGAAGGATGATCAGGCGGTCCGCTATCATACCCTTACCTACACCACGATTTTACAAAACGATCTCCGGATCATGGACGCCGCCGGTATTTCCTTGGCCCGGGACAACCATCTGCCCATCTTTGTCTTCAAAATGACCGAACCGGGCAATATCGTCAAGGCGGTCATGGGCGAGGATGTCGGCACCCTGATCACCAATTAAAAAAAACGGCGATTGCCACCCCTAGTTGCCGGATCGGCGTTTTTTTTGTATCTCACGTTTTTTTTCCATCCCCGGGACCAGGGGATAACGCTTTGCGAGGGTGATATGAGCAATGCTATCATAACGCAGTTGAAAGAAAAAATGGCGTCCAGCATTGACGCCCTCAAACGGGAACTGGTGCGCATCCGGACCGGCCGGGCATCGCTCTCCCTGCTTGATGGCATCAAAGTGAAGGCCTATGGTTCGCAGATGTCCATGGACCAGGTCGGCACCATGACCATCCCGGAGAATAACATGATCGCCATCAAGCCCTGGGATCCCCAGGTCCTGCCGGCTATCGAAAAGGCCATCCTGGCCTCGGGCCTCGGCCTGACACCGGCCAACGACGGCAATGTGGTCCGGTTGATGATCCCGCCGCTCACCGGGGAACGACGCAAAGAGCTGGTCAAGCAGGTCAAGAAAATCAGCGAGGAGTACAAAGTCGCGATCCGCAACGTTCGCCGGGACTCGATCGAAACCTTGAAGCGGTTGAAAAAAGACAAAGAGATCTCGGAAGATGAGCTCTTTCGCCTTCAGGACGAGGCCCAGAAGGTGACCGATACCTTTATCAGCCAGATCGATGATATCGCCGGCGGTAAGGAAAAGGAAGTGATGGAGGTATGACCTCCCCTTTTGCACCTACAGGTTTCCGTGGTTGAATCAGCAATGAGCTCCGTCGGTCCCCGCCATATTGCCATTATCATGGACGGCAACGGGCGTTGGGCCGAAGAACGCCATCGTCCCCGGCTGTTCGGCCATAAGGCGGGGGTGGATTCGGTCCGCGAGATCGTCGAGACCTCCAGGACGCTGGGGGTCGAGTTTCTGACCCTGTATGCCTTTTCGACCGAAAACTGGAATCGGCCCGCCCAGGAGGTTACCGGCCTGATGGGGCTGCTCAAGCGCTATCTCCAGTCCGAGCTGAACACCATGCTGGACAACGATATCCGCCTGTGCTGCGTTGGCCAACAGGAGCGGTTGCCGGTTGATGTCCAGGCAGTCCTGCAGCAGACCATCGCCGATACCCGCTCCTGCCGTGGTATGACATTGAATCTTGCCCTTAATTACGGCGGCCGTAGTGAACTGGTTCAGGCCGTGCGCCATCTCGCCCAACAGTGCCAGGATGGCGCACTTCGGTGGCAGGATATCTCTGAGGCAACCATCGGCGACCATCTCTTCACCGCCGGCCAGCCTGACCCGGATCTGCTGATCCGCACGGGCGGCGAACATCGCCTGTCCAATTTTCTCCTCTGGCAGTCCTCCTACGCCGAGCTCTATTTCACCACGGTGAAATGGCCGGATTTTCGTAAAGCCCAACTGATCGAAGCCATCGATACCTACCACCGCCGACAGCGCCGTTTCGGCCAAATCGGGGCGCAATTACAAGCGGAGTAAGCAGCCATGAGCCGTGTCATCCCTGGGGTACTGCTGGCTGTCGGCTGGCTGCTGCTGCTTTTTTTCGGTTCAGCAGTCCTGTTCTGGGCAGTGGTGGTCGGCGGTGCGGTGCTGGCTCTCTATGAATTTTTCCGCATGACCTG
>Ga0074197_1001439_pt1 | contig 20334 bp, 12 predicted proteins | sample EPASupsiteSAE305_FD_64526 | JGI IMG/M metagenome (GOLD analysis project Ga0074197, IMG submission 64526) | Bioremediated contaminated groundwater microbial communities from EPA Superfund site, New Mexico - SAE3-05 reassembly with SPADES | ecosystem: Environmental > Aquatic > Deep subsurface >...
ACATTGAGGCCATGGCTTTCGATTTCCCGTTGGATGGAAAGTGAAAATGAGATATCCTTCTTCACGGCAGCTCCTTTTTTGTGTGTAGTTATCGTTACTTAGTAATAACAATACTACTGCATGAGGAGCTGCTTTTCCATTATAAACGTTATAATTTCAGAGAGTTACAGCCGACAGAGGGTGTCTGTGTGATGTGCGAAACTCTAGAGTATTAACTTTTTCAAGACCGTACAAAACAAGACTGGGCTATATGGGGTTTGGCGCAGTAAGATAAAACGAGATGCGGTAGTTGGTAAACTTTTTTTGCAATCTAGCGAACTCTGCTACCAGCGCCTACCAAGTTGCTTCTTATGATGCGTATGCTTTCTGGCTGCTAGCTTTCATGGGTCATTCATGACTCAGGCACCTGGCAACACTTTATAAACCTAGAAACGTCAAACTCTCGGTACCCCCCCCGGCAAAGCCTGGGGGTACCCAAAAGAAATTAAATAATTGAAATTTTTATATTAATATTGCAATATGCGCCTGTATGGAATCCTCACTCGACAGGTGAAAACATAAAGCGAATGCTTCTCGAGCAGAGCTAGGAGGAATTCCATGCCAGCCACTCCGGCCTGGTCCTGGCAGGAGTTGTGTCAATCGCTACAGCGACCTGAGCCGGCGAGTCGGCAGATTGGCCAAGGGAAGCGATCATATCGCCGAGATTGATGTTCTCCGCGGCTTTCTCGGTTGCTTTGTCTGGGCGAAAGCGATTTTCAGGCCATCTCCGCCATGCGGAATGATGATTTCTTCCAAAAGGCATTGGGTATCAAGAACATCCCTTGGTTGGGCGGTTGCAGCAACGACTGAATGCTGTCGGCGCCGACCTGCGGTTGCGAACGCAACTAACGAGGGACAAGACCCGCTTTTTGAGAAATCTGTGGAACTCCTAATCACGACCACTTTACCTTGACTCAAATCAAGTGGAAATATAACAATATTACTGCTTCTGGGGGCAGTCATGGCTTCCTTTTGGAAAATCATTTTTAAGAATTCTTCGGTTAGCCAAGCCCTGCGCTCCGAATTGGAGGATGATGTGGGCTTTCTGGTTCGTCCCTGGCCGGGCCTATTGGGGTTCACCCTACGTTATTTAGTCTACAAGCCTCTTTTTCACCGTCTAGCGGGCATGCCTTTCATCTACCCGGGGGTGTATTTCCTTCACCTTAATCACATCAGCCTTGGCCAGGGAGTACTCATAAACTCCAATAGTTACATCTACGCCAAGGGGGGATTAAGTATAGGTGACAACACCCTCATTTCGCCCAACTGCGCCATTGTGGCCGGCGACCATGATTTTTCTCATGGCCTAATAATGGAATCTCCCTGCCTGAACCAAGAAATTATCATCGGCCGCGACTGCTGGATCGGAGCCAACGTAGTTGTGGTTGGCGGAGTCAAGATCGGCGACGGTGCTGTGGTAGGCGCCGGTGCCGTGGTGACCAGCGATCTGGAGCCCTATTCCGTCAACGTGGGAGTGCCGGCAAGGAAAGTGGGAGAAAGACCGAGAGGGCCGGTTACATTGTCTTGAACATCGGATTATATAACTTGCGAGCCTCTGTTTAAATTGGCGGACCTTTCTCCTTAATCAGATCGCGATGAAGCAATATAGCGGACATATGAATAAAAGAATCAAAGTATTTAACGGGGACGTATGTGCGGAATCGTCGTAATCGTAGGGCAAACCAACGCTGCAGAGTTCATAGGGCCGATGCTCAACAGCATCATGCACCGTGGCCCGGACAGCCAGGGAGTTTTTGTCCATAATGACTGTTGCCTCGGCATGCGCAGGTTATCCATCCTCGACGTGGAAGCCGGCCATCAGCCCCAGTTCAGCGCTGATGGACGCTACGCCATCGTCTATAACGGGGAGATTTATAACTATAAAGAGATTCAAAGTTCATTGTGCCTCGAAGGAGTGTCTTTCCAAAACAATTCTGACACCGAGGTGGTGCTGCATCTTTTTGAGCGTTTAGGACCCGACTGTCTCCAGCATTTCCGGGGCATGTTCGCTTTCGCGATCCTAGACACCCTCAGCGGCGCCATATTTATTGCCAGGGACCGCATGGGGGTCAAGCCGCTCTACTACTTCAGGAGTAATAAAATGCTGCTTGTGGCCTCGGAAATCAAGGCTCTACTTGCGCATCCTATCATTTCGCACCGGCTTAATCCCGTTGCTCTCGATACCTACTTGGCTTTGCGCTACGTGCCCGGACCGGAATGCCTTCTTCAAGGCATCCGCAAGTTTCCGGCAGCCCATTGGATGATCTGGAAGGATGGGGCAGAAAAAATTCAACGCTATTGGCGTCCCTCCTTGGAGGAATCCCCTAATATGTCCGATGGCGAAGCCCTGGGTCGTTTCGGTGAACTCTTTGACGAATCCACGCGTCTACGTATGCTCAGCGAACGGCCCGTGGGACTATTTTTGAGCGGCGGCCTGGATTCTACAGCGATAGCGGTTTCCGTGCGGCATAGCTTCCGTGTGCCGTTGAAGACCTTCTGTGTGGGATTTGGCTGGAAGGGTGACGAACTCTCCACGGCAGCTGACACGGCCCGGCAGCTTGGCTACGAGCACCACGAAGTCGTATGTCAACGGGAAGATACAGCCCTACTGCCACGCATTGCTTGGCATTTGGACGAGCCTTTGGGTGACGCCATTGTATTGCCCATGTATCTGCTCTCAAAATTGGCATCCCAACATGTCACCGTGGTGCAAAGCGGTGAAGGAGCAGACGAATTACTTGGCGGCTACTTCATGCACCGGGTCACGCTCTGGGCCGCTGCCTACTCCCGCTACATGCCGGATATCCTCCACCGTACGGGGCTCATCCCCATGGTACACGCCATGCCGGCGGGCCTTCTCAACCGGCTCTTTGACTATCCTGGAGACCTCGGGGAAACAGGCAAGCAGCGACTCCTTTGCTTTCTGCGTGCTCTGAAGGGCGCAGGTCCAAGGGAGCGCTACAACAGCATTATTTCCCTTTTTTCCCAAGACGAGCGAGACAACTTGCTACACAAAGACATCCTAGCCAAGTTCCAGAGACCGGGTTTTGCTCAGGAAAAGGCCCAAACCGGGGCTTTAAACCTAAATTCCATGCTGGCCATGCAGTTCGAACATTGGCTGCCCGACGACATTCTCTGCAAGTTGGACAAGTTGACCATGGCCCATTCTCTTGAGGGACGTGTCCCATTCATGGACCACAAGTTAGTGGAATTCTTGCTGTCCTTGCCAGCGCGGCAACGACTGACGTTGCGACAAAACAAAATCGTGCTTCGACGCTGGTTGGCCCAGCATTTTCGATCGGATTTCTCCACCAGACGCAAGGTTCCTTTCTATATTCCTGTTGAAAAATACTTGGCTGAGGAACCGTTGCGAGGCGTGGTCGCTCACTACTTAGACGAAAAACGTATCCGGGAAGCCGGCCTGTTCAATGCGCATGAAGTGGAAAAACTTCGGCGGCTCTCAAAAAATCATGGTGTATTGGTAGGGAAGAAGCTATTTGCCCTCTTGATGTTTGAATTATGGCGCGAACAGTTTTTAGGTGTCAAGGCCTGAGCCCATCGCGACTTGGTTATTTTTGTTCTTGCTAAAACAGGAGATAGTACGTATTTTGCTGTATTTTTTGTATGAATAGCTATGATCGCCCTATGCGAGGGAGCGAAGCGATTGCAACGCGACTGGCGGCTGGTGCAATAAGTGGGTATATGATCAACCGATCTTAATATACTGATATGGCATCATTTTTTTTGGCTCCTGATAACAAAAGAAATGAAGTCTTCATTCAGGTTCGTCTATCGACGATTTCCCCATCAAGTCGCTTCGGTATTTATACCCCCACAGAAAACCTAAGGTAAACAGATGGCAATCGTCCTGGTCAATCCGTTGGTTGACAAAGCAAAAATCTACGGTCGTTACCATAAACTCGGAGGAGCATTGCCGCCACTCGGCCTGGCCTATATTGCGGCGGTGCTCCTGAAAAACGGCCACGAGGTCAAGATCATCGATGCCAACGTATTGGGCCTATCTGATGATGCTGTTGTATCGCAGGTAAAGAGTCTCGATCCAGATATGATCGGTCTCACCGCGACGACACTAAGCCACTTTAGTGCCACGGAGTTGGCACTGGCTTTTAAGGAAAGTGGAATAGGCTGTCCCATCGTGCTCGGCGGTCCACACGTCCTTGGCATGGAGCATGAAAGCCTCAGGGAACCATGCTTTGATTATGCGATATCGGGCGAGGGCGAGCAGACCATGCTCGAATTGGCTAATGCGGTGCTTAAACATGCACCGGTCGAGGCCATCAAAGGTCTGGTACATCGAAACGGCTCCACAATAACATATAACGGGGATAGGGGGCCCATCCCCGATCTCGACCAGCTACCTTTCCCTGCGCGACATTTGCTACCTGATTTGAACCTCTATCGTCCAAAAGCAATCTCATACAAGCGGCTACCCTCGACGCATCTTTTCACGTCACGCGGCTGCCCCTACAAGTGCATTTTTTGTCGGACCGCCTTCGGTCGGGATGTACGATTTCATAACTACCAATACACCATAGCTGAGATTCAACATCTGATTTCGGATTTTGGGATTAAGGAATTTATCATCAATGACGACACGTTCATTCTAGACAGGACCAGAGTGCTGGCCTTTTGTCAGTCTATAAAAGAAATGAACATTGATATTACATGGTCTTGCAACATCAGAGCTAATCTCGTGGATCGGGAACTGCTCATAAAAATGAAAGAAGCCGGGTGTTGGGAAGTCGCAATCGGCCTGGAGTCCGGAAATCAACAAATTCTCAACAGCTTGAAGAAGGGGATAACTTTGGAACAAGGGCGGAAGGCCTGCCAACTAGCCTATGAGGCAGGCCTCTACGTGCGCCCGTCTTTTATTCTTGGGAGTCCTGGAGAAACTCACGAAACTATCGAACAAACCATTGACTTCGCCAAAAGCCTGCCGGTTCATTACCCCACTTTTTCCCTCATGACCCCTTTCCCGGGTACGGAGATATGGGAACGGGCCGATGAATGGGGTGTGTTTGACCGGCAAAATCTAAGTAAGTTGTCCCTGTCCACGACAGCGTCTTTCGTTCCACACGGATTGTCGGCTGCCTATCTTGAACAATGCATCAAGCTCGCCTACAAACGCACGTATTTTAGGCCTTCAATGGTCGCACGACATCTTAGCAAAATTCGCAGCTTTTCCGACATCCATAAACTACTTCGTGGCGCGGTGGCTTTGTGGCAATGAGGCTGTGGACGACCTACTGGAGTCGAGGGCGGGTCCTTCCACCGCTTCACACCTTTGACGCTAATGACAGACACCAAAAACTGCTGGAGACCAACAAGTGATTCGTCTTATTGGAGGCAGCATCAGCTCCTCGCTACTGGTTGCGTATGGAATTTACAGCCTTAAACAGTCCACCATGCGCGCCCTTGATACGTGGCAGACCCGTAGCGAGATTTTGCCAACAATCTTTGTCTTGCTGGGTCAACTGAATTTTTGGATTGGTCTTATGGCCTACAGTCTAGCCTTCGGTATTGTTCTCATGATCCTGCCGTATGTGCGAGTGCATCAGTTCTTTCCACTTTCCATGGTTAGCAGCCTTCTGCTCACAGTGGCTATGAGCGCATTTTTTCTGGGTGAGAGCATTCCCTCCCACAGAATAGCTGGCATCCTCTGCGTCCTACTAGGCGGGTACCTAATTTATCGATAATAGAGATGCTGAGTAAAACTGCAACACCCTATCTTAGTCATGTTTATCGCCAGATACCCCGACTGTTCTCACGCGGAGACTGGGATCCTTTTTCACAAAGCTACGGCTGTTGCGATCGGACCTTCTGGGCTTGGAAATTTACTGATTTCCCTGGGGCGCGCTTCCAGGAATCAGCCTATGCTCTAGCCTTTTTGTATTCCAATCATTGGGCTGGCAACGTCATGTATGGCAACGCTGAGACGCTCATACGGGCAAGGGCGACCATGAGCTATTGGCGGGGACTACAATACCCGGACGGTTCCTTCGACGAGGCCTATCCCTACGAACACAGTCTGGCCGCCACAGCTTTTACTAGCTTTTACATTGGAGAAGCTTTGGCGCTTCTGACCGATCAACTTCCTTGTACAGAAGTGGATCCGTTGATTGAGGCTCTATCCCGGGCTGGGGACTGGCTCATGGCCAACGATGAAAGTCATGGGATACTCTCTAACCACCTTGCTGCTGCTGCTGCTGCGTTGACCGTCATCGCCAGGCACACAGGCCAGGCCAGTTATTTATCTCGGTCTCAGTATTTCCTAGACCGTATTTATGCTAGACAGTCCAGCGAAGGCTGGTATGAGGAGTATGGTGGTGCAGATCCCGGTTATCAAAGCCATGGGACATTCTACCTGGCACGCGTGTGGCAACTCACGGGCGATGAACAACTTCTGGAAAGCTTGCGCCGCGCCAATGCCTTTCTTAGTCACTGTGTGCATCCTAACCGCACCCTCGGCGGCGAATACGGAAGCCGCAATACTGAATTCTACTACCCGGCCGGCTTCGAGATGCTCGCTCCAGTCTGTCCCCATGCGCAAACCATAGCGGTGTTTATGCGAAATGGCATTGAATCACAGTCCGCAGCCGGTCTAGCGGCTGTTGATGCGTATAATTTCAACCCATTGCTCAATAATTATCTTTTCGCCTCCGCCAATGCGCAAGATGATACTCAATCCACAGTTGTGTTGCCATGCCACCAAGAAGGCAGCTGGGATTTTCCTCAAGCCGGGTTGCATACCCATGGGACGAGGCGTTACTATGCGGTGCTCGGCCTTTCCAAAGGTGGTGTGCTCAAAATTTTTGGACGCGATGGCACCTACGCCTCCGACTGCGGATACTGGGCGATTCTCGACAATGGCCGGGCCGTGACCAGCCAGTCTCTACAACTCGCCCCAGATGTGAGTTGCAGAGACTGCAGCCTTGAAGTCAGGGCGAATTTCACCTTCGTCAAGCAAAAGCTCATGACGCCGCCCCTGTTCCTTGTTTTCCGCTTGTTTTGCCTGATATTTTGCCGCTTCCGTAAAGCAGGGTATATGATGAAAAGCCTTCTGGTGGCGATTCTTGTCACTAAGGTAAAAAACGCTCCCTTGGCCCTCTGTCGCAGGGTGTCTTTTGGAGAGGATTTCATCAATGTTGATGATCGCATATCGCTAAAGGTTGGAGCACGACTGCGCTCGTTCGGTACAGGTGGAAAATTTGCCGCCATCCATATGGGGTCGGCTCGCTATTTCCAATGGCATGACCTCAAATACTATCAGCCCTATCACGTTGGCCTAGAGACGTGCCTTGCCGATTTGAATGCCAACGGATACGTTGCGCTCGAAAAACAATTCTTTTTCCCAGGAGAGTAATGGACACCACATCTGTTGCCATTAGTGTCGTCTCACCATTTTATAACAAATCAGCTCTTCTTGATGGCGTCATTCGCAAAATGGTCGCGACGCTGAATATGCAATTTGGAGAAGACTGGGAATTTATTCTCGTTAACGACGGTTCTACAGATAATTCCCTCGAGGTCGCACAGGACGCCATCCGCTCTCTTACCTGCCCTCGTATTCGGCTGCTTTCTCTACCCTGGAATTTTGGTCGTGGCAGAGCTCTCAAATCTGGTATCGATGCCGCTCAAGGCAAGATAATCGTCACCACCGAGGCCGACGGTTCTTGGGGCGAAGACATCATCAATCGCCTCTATGACACCATCACCGCCGATCCAAGGGTGCATTGCGTAGTGGCTTCAGTGCATTTGCCTGGTGGAGGCCTCGTTAATGTTCCTTTTCAGCGTGTGTTACTCACAACCATTGGCAACTGGATCATCAGAACTCTTTTCGTATCCGATATTTCAATGAACACCGGCATGACGCGAGCCTATAGACGTGAGGTTATCCAACCTTTGATAACCGAAGAAAATGGGAAAGAATTTCATTTGGAAGTATTACTCAAGCTGAACGCCTTGGATTTCAAGATCGTCGAGATTCCGGCTACGATTACCTGGCCTGAACGTCCGTGTAAAGGACGGATTTCAGAGAAGCACCGATCTACCACCAACATCCCTCAAACGATAAATTCCCATCTGCGTTTCGCAGCAATGGCCAACCCGGTTCGAAACTTCTCCCTGCTAGCAGCCACGTGTTTTTTGGGGAGCTGTTTTTTTTTGATATGGGCGTTGATCAATCTTATTACGAGAGAAGTGTCCGTCAACCTTGCGCTAATTTCTCTTTTTCTCATGCTCTTCACCTTTGTCCTGGTCGGCTTCACCATCATTTTCCATCAGATGAGTAATTCCCTACGCATTCAATGGAGCAAACCATATAAAATGAGCTGTCCCCCTAGCGTCGTGTCTGCCCAGGAAATATCCTTAGGTGGGCCTCGAGCGGATGTGTAGGATGGCGTAAGAGCTGCGAGCAGGCATCGAACTGAATGGAGAACCGGTGGCGATTTTGGCTCCCAACGGGGCGGTCGTAATTAAGTCTTGTTGTGGGGCGCGGAGGCAATATTCTGCATGAAGATCCTTGTTTTTGTCGGAAATCGGTCAAGTCTATCAAGGTCGCTCTAGTCATCATCGCGATGCCAACTGGTCCAGGGCGACACCACGAAAGTGATAACGTCAGCCCCGACCGAGGCTAACCGCAATCTCGATAATTCATAAACTCACCCCAAAAAGGTCGATAAGAAATCCTACCTGTGATGGGGAGGCTGAGAAGTGAGGGAAACAATGCAAGTGAACACTATCTGTGTCATCGGTCTCGGATACATTGGCCTGCCCACTGCTAGCCTGTTGGCGACCAAGGGCTTTACCGTCAATGGCATGGATGTTAATAGCAGGGTGGTGGAAAACCTCAACGCTGGAAAAATCGTCATCCACGAGCCTGCCCTTGACGTTCTAGTGCAATCAGCCGTACGCTCTGGCAAGCTTACAGTTGGATTTTCTCCGACAGAAGCCGATGCTATTCATAATAGCTGTTCCTACGCCATTTTTGGAAGACAAAAAACCTGACCTGAGCAGCGTTGAGGCCGCGACGCGTGTGGTTGCTCCGTTTTTATGAAATGGTAATCTGCTTATTCTAGAATCCACTAGTCCGATTGGCACCACGGAACGAATCTGCACGTTGATTAAAGAATTGCGTCCTGATCTGACTATGCCCTGCACTACCAATGGCGGACCGCAACTTTACATAGCCCACTGCCCAGAGCGCGTTTTGCCTGGCCGCATCCTGCGAGAACTGGTAGAAAACGACCGCGTGGTCGGCGGGGTGGATCGCGCCTCCACACAAAAGGCCGTGGAATTCTATTCCAGCATCGTGCAGGGCGAGGTATTGTCAACCGATTCTCGTACAGCGGAGTTTGTCAAGCTACTGGAAAACGCCTACCGAGACGTGAATATCGTTTTCGCCAACGAAGTATCTCTAATATGTCAAGAGGTGGGTATTAATGTCTGGCAGGCTATACGCTTGGCGAACCGACACCCTAGGGTCAACTTCTTTCTCCAGGTCCCGGTGTCGGTGGCCACTGCGTCGCCGTGGACCCGTGGTTTATCGTCGATAGCGCACCCAAAACCGCTCGACTCATCCGTACGGCACGCGAGGTCAATGACGCCAAGCCCTTCGCAGTCATCGAACAAGTTTACGCCAAGGCCAACAAGTTTACCGCCCCAAAGGTGGCTTGCCTCGGCCTAACCTTCAAACCGAATATCGACGATTTGCGGGAAAGCCCGGCCCTTTTTATAGTCAAGGCGCTAGCTGAGAAGGGATTTGCGGAAATCATTGTCGTGGAGCCACATATCCACTCCCTGCCGGAAAGCCTAGAAGGGTTTCCCAATTTACGGATGGTTCCACTCGCCACGGCCCTGGATGAGGCTGATATCCTGGTACTTCTCGTGGGGCACAAACAGTTTGATACTATCGACCGCACTTTAATCCTAAGCAAAATCATCATTGATGCCTGCGGTATTCTAGAGATTTAATTGGCCGCTGGTTGACCTTTCCTGCAGGTTTTGGATACTGCGAAAAGGACAAGAAGTCTTTAGCCTCTTCGAAAGTCGCGCCGTGCGCCAACGGACGTGGTCCAGCACTACGTTTGGTCCGACTTTGAACATACCTTTGATCGGCGCATTACTGAGCCATCGGAGGTTTAATGGACTCTTGAATCCTTAACCTCAACTTATGAGGTGATTGGCTTCTCCATGTCCAAACTTTTGCCCGACAATCTCCCCGGGAGCCTGCAAGTCGAGACCTAAAATCATGATATCGTAGCTATTCATGCCCCTCATCTTCTGGTACTTTCGGAGATTTCCTTTGCTGATATTATATTGCTGGGCAAGAATCCTTTCGGAATGGGTGGATTGCCGCATTTTCTCAAATTGCCGGCGTTGTGCTCGCTCGTTTATGAAGATTGATATTCATGTTGGGTCCGTTTGATGTTGTACCTACCGCGCCTCGCTTGGTTGGCCAGTTTTTTTTCCTGTCAGCCTTCGAAAGCCAACGGTGCTGCTGTACCGGGAAGGGGGTGTCTCATTTCGCTTAAAGAGCAAGAAGCGTGCGAGTCACCTCAGAGTTATCATGGACCGATCGGATCGGATCAATCAGCACTGGTCGATGGATTTCGTGTCAGATAGCCGTCTTTAACGGCAGTCGCTTCCGCTTGTTGACTGTTATCCTTTCAGCAGGAAATGTCCGGTGCTGTAGGTTGATCATTCCCAGACAGGTGAGCCGCACAGCGCAGCTTGAATTAGAATTGGGACATACCTCCAGAAGAATTGGCCTTAAACGAAAAGACAACAATCAACACCTTCAATTGGTAGGTCAAGAAAACACGAGGAGAGATGAAAGAATGAATAAAGCTATACGAATAGCATTGTTATTTGCGGCGTTTATTCTTGTATCGTATGCTGGTTTGGCAATGTTTAAACCAAAATTGATTGATGTGGTGTCTATATGTATTCAATCAAAAAAAATTAGTCATATTGAAGGCAATGCCTTTTTGTTCATGTTCAGTCCTTTGCAAAACATATTGTTGGATGCTGATAGCAGAAGTGGAGTCCGCTCCCGCCTTAAGATGTTGGAAGATCACCAGCCATTGAGCGGACTGCATGCGGTGCATAAAATGATCATTGATTCCGGAAATGGAAAGTACTCACATTGGGAAAACGAGTCCCGCAAGCAGGGGCTCATTTTTTCAACCTCAGACAATAGCGATCCACGTTTCAACGGGCGCACGTACTCGGCAAGAGCACCAATTTCCCTTAAATGTGTGGGGGGAGTACTGATAATTATTTTAGGGATCCTATTGTATAGAGAAAGAAAACTCATTTTCAATATAGAGTTTCGTTCAGATCGGATAAAAATGACCAGCGCATATTCGCTGGTCATAATAATTCTTTTGTTTTTAGCCGTCACAAGGCTTGGCGATTGGAAAGTAAATTTAGCAACCCACTACGCTGACGGAGATAATATTGTATCATATACTAGGTATTTTGATAATCCAGAGTTGTATTCAAAAGATCCATTCGCTGAGTATGCAAGGCAACAAATGTTCGGGAGCGCGATGAATTGGATTCCTGCGCTTGTTTCACATTATAGTGGAATTAAAGCTGAAACGATTACCTACTTCATAGCAATTTTTCAAGCTCTTGCCATTGGCATATCAATGGTCTTGTTCGCAAGAATAGTGACAGGTTCCGTCTCGGCTGCCATGTTATCTGCAATGTTTCTCTCGCTTGCAAGTGTATGGAATCAAAACCTTGCATTTTACGGGATCGCGCAGGGGATTCCTTATCCAGGTATTTTCATCATTCCTTTTGTTCTCGTAACGGCAGGAGCAGCCATCCAGCAACACTGGAAGACTGTAATGGTCGGCCTTCTGGGTTGTGCCCTGATCCATCCTTCAATCACTATCTATATGACGCTGTTGCTGGCCATATATATAATTCTTACATCTCCATTACCGTCATCGGTCTTTCTTAAGCGTCTATTGTGCTTAATCCCGGCAGTTCTGATAACTGTCGGCTTAGCCTGCATACTCCTGGGCTTAAGCGGCGACAAAGTCGGAGCTGATAAGTTTCTGAATTACGCAAATGCGCATTTACTGCCGTATATCGACATTAAAGGACTCTCTGACATCTCCATGAGTTACCTTGGATGGCTCTGGCTTGCCACGTTAGGCATTTATTCTACAAGGAAAACAAACGTCTTCACGTATCGATTCATGATCGCCACTCTATATGCGGTTTTTATTCTGGCCGTATTCGCTATTTTCGGTATTCATTATAAAATCCTTACCGTGATTCAACTTATTCCCCTACGTTCTACAATGTTGATTCCGATTCTGGCCCTGCCGCTCATCTGCCTATGCTTGCTTCGATTTACAGCAAGTTCTTTTGTGGTAGGACTGGCTTCGCTTCAGTTGCTTCAACTGCACACACTTTCGAATTACGGATTGTTTTGGGGCCCGCTCCTAGCTATCAGCATTATTTGTTTTTCCAAAGAGCTGAAGACATCCAAATTGATCCCTGAAATTCCAGCTGCGATAGTGTATTTCGCCTGGAATGCTTTGATGTTCACCAACCAGACCGCCAATTTTTCCTGGCTTATCCCGGGGTTTAGACCTGGACCAGCCTGGGTTCCCGGGCAATCGTTCACATCTATATTTTGGTATTCACTAGGTATGTGCGCGTTTCTGCAAATATTGCTTCACTGTGTCAAACAAATTCGTGGAGCCAAGCCTGAGTTGCTAAGGGAACTCTCGAAGTTAACCATCCTATTGTTTTTTTTATGTATTTTAACTTGGAGTGGTGTGAGAAATGCTCGTGAACATGAGTACGCTACAATGTCGCAAGAATCGAGGGATATGGCTGCAGCGCAAGAATGGGCAGCACTGAAATCTCCTCGTGATGCTCTGTTTGTCGTCGAAAGCATTCCGTTCAGGACGATGTCCCAACGAGCCGTGGCAAATATGTTCCCCTCTTTTGGATTTATATATTCAAGAAGTCTCAATGCTTACAATCGTGACCTTCGCCTTCTGGAATTCTATAACTCTTATGGAGATACACTCCCAGAAAGTACAGAATCTGGTCTTATACAGAAACTTTATGAAAAAATATTCAGCATTGACGAAAATAATCTAAGACGTCTTATGCAGTTATTGCATGGAGAATACTACGTTCGTAAAAAGAACTGGAGCCTACCTATGTTAAATCGGCCGACGCATTTATCATTGCCGATTGTTTATGAAAATGACAGCTATACAATCTATAGGATTGAGGCGGATTCACAGTAGACATCACGAACTTTTAAGAGCAGACAGAGGCGATACAGCCGTTTGCCCACACTACGCATAACTATTCTTCAGTAGGCCGAATATGACATCTCAAACAGTGTCATCTTGAAAGCTAACCGGAATGACCTATCATCGCTGGCACCATTCATATGCATTCTGAAACATCCGCAGCCAGGGGCTGACCGCTAGATTGTGCATCTCTTTCGGCAGCCAGTGCGCCTGCCAGGGGAGAAAGGTCCGCTCCGGATGCGGCATCATCGCCAGGTGGCGGCCGTCGGGCGAGCAGAGTCCGGTGAGTCCGCCGGGTGAGCCGTTGGGGTTGAAGGGATAAGCCTCAGTCGGCAGCCCCTCGTCGTCAACATAGACCACGGCAGCCATCTGCTCGGCCCAGACCCGCTCGCGGATGATCTCGTCGGGGAAGTGGAGAAAGCCTTCGCCATGATCGACATGGATGCCGAAGACCAGATCCTCCATGCCCTGGAGCATGATCGCCTTGCTCGGCAGGATCTTGACCGTGGTCCAGCGAGATTCAAAACGGCCGCTGACATTGTGGATGAAACGCGGCTGCTTTTCCGCCTCAATATCCAACCAAGGCACCCAACCGAGCAGACCAAACAGCTGGCAGCCGTTGCAGATGCCCAGGGTGAATGTGTCCGGCCGGTTGTAAAAATCCTGGAACTGGGCCTGGAGCCGTTCGTTGAAACGGATGGTCGCTGCCCACCCTTTAGCACTCTCCGGCACGTCGGCGTAGGAGAAGCCGCCGACCGCCGCCAGCCCCCGAAAACCGGTCAGGTCGATCCGGCCGTTCAGCAGGTCGGTCATGGTCACATCCCAGGGCTCGAATCCGGCACTGTAAAAGGCGGAACTCATCTCCCGGTCTGAGTTGGAGCCCTCGTCGCGGAGAATAGCCACCTTGGGCTTGTCTTTCTTCTGGAGAATATCCGCGGCCGTGACCTGAGGGGTGAAGCTGAGTGCATATTGCGGACCGGTACGGTCCATGCTATTGAACTTTTCCGCATCGGCACACTCGGGATTGAGCTGCAGCCGCTCCAGTTGATAGCTGGTTTCTTCCCACCACTGGCGCAGCAGCACCATGGAGTCGTCCAGCACCAGCTCGCCGTTGTATTGGGTGGTAATGGCCTTTTTGACCGTGGTGGCCCCCAGCACCGCGCAGGGCAGACCATTCTGCTCAAGTCGTTTTTTTACCTTGGCCAGATGATTCCAGCGGCATTCCACTACCAGCCCGAGTTCTTCACTGAAGAAGGTCTCCAGCAGGGTTCCTGATCCGTTCAGGGCCAGGTTGAGGCCGCAGTTGCCGCTAAAGGCCATCTCCAGCACTGTGGTGATCAGGCCGCCGTCGCTGCGGTCGTGCCCGGACAGGATCAGCTTGTTGTCGATGAGCTCCTGGACCGCAAGGAAGGCCCGTTTGACCAGGGCCGGATTATCCATGTCCGGGACCTCGTTGCCGATCTGGCAGAATGTTTGGGCCAAGGCGCTACCGCCCAATCGGTTCTTGCCGGCTGCAAGGTCAATGAACAGCAGGACCGAGCCCGGTTCCTTGATGTCCGGGGTGACTTTCTTGCGGATGTCGCTCATGGCCGCATAGGCTGAAATAACCAGCTGACGCGGCGATTTCACCACCTCATCATTCACCTTGGTGGCCATGGACAGGCTGTCCTTGCCGCCATCCACCGCCATGCCCACGGCGATCATCGCCTCGGCCATGGCCTCGGCCGCATCACGCAGGGCCGCGCCTTCGCCCGCCAGTTTTGGCGCCCACATCCAGTTAGCCGAACATTTGACCTGTTCCAGATCGTCGATTTTGGCCCAGACCAGGTTGGTCAGGGACTCACCCACCGCCATCCGTGCCCCGGCCGCCGGGTTGACCAGCATCTTGATCGGCTGCTCGCCGATTGCCGAGGCAATGCCGGTGTGGCCGAAATGGCTTTGAGCCACAACGGCGACATCGCCAACGGTCAGTTGCAGGGGGCCGCAGCACTGCTGCTGGGCGATCAAACCGGTGACCGCCCGGTCGACCTTATTGGTCAGGAACCGTTTGGAGCCCACTGAAACTAGCCGCAGCACCCGATACAGGGCCTCACGCACCCCAAGGCCCGCGGGCGGGACAAAGGCGGACAGGGCCGGGACCGATCGGGTGTCGGTAAAAGTTTTTTGCGGAATATTGCCGAGTAACTCGGGGATATCGATGTTAACCGGGAAGGAGTTGTCCTGGTTGTCGTGGACAATGAAGCGCAGGTCGCCGGTAACCTCGCCCAGAACCTCGCAGGCCACTTTTTCCCGCTCGCAGATGGCCTGGAAGCGGGCGATGTTCTCCGGGCTGATCAGCAGACCGACCCGCTCCTGGTATTCCGCGACATAGATTTCGAGCACCGACATGGTCGGATCGCCCACCCGGATGTTGCGGATCTCGACCCGCCCGCCCGCATGCTCGACCAGCTCCTTGAGCACGTTGGCCGGGCCGCCGGCACCCTGGTCGTGGATGACGTCGATCAGGCTCAAATCACCCATCTCGTTGCAGGCCCGGATCACCCGGTTCATCTTCTGCTCCATCTCGGCGTCACCACGTTGGACCGCGTTGAAGTCGAGCTTGGCTTCGTTTTCGCCCTGCATCATCGACGAGGCCGCGCCGCCGCCAAAACCGACCCGGTAGGCCGGGCCGCCGACCTGGACGATCAACATGCCCTTAACGGCCTGCTTCTTTTCGGTGTGGCGGTCGTCGATCTGGCCAATACCGGCGGTGAACATGATCGGTTTGAGAAAGCCCCAGCGCTCGCCGTTTTCCAGGCGCAGGTCAAAGGAGCGGGTGAAGCCCTGGATCAGCGGCTCGCCGAATTTGTTGCCGTAGTCCGAGGCGCCGTTGCTGGCCTCGATCTCGATTTCCAGCGCCGGTGCCAGACTGTCCGGGCAGGCGTAGCTGTTTTCCCATTCCAGCGGATAATCGGGGATATGGAGGTTGGCTACACAGTAGCCGGCGGTACCGGCCATGACGAAACCGCCCCGGCCGGTGCCCTGAACGTCGCGAATGCGGCCGCCGGTGCCGGTTTCGGCGCCGGGAAAGGGGGCCACGCCGGTGGGGAAGTTGTGGGTCTCGGCAGTCAGGAGCGGATGATAGCAGATTTCGACCGGCTGCATTGCCGAGGGCGTGCCGGGCTGGGCGGGATGCAGGGTCCGGATGGTATGGCCTTCAATGACACTGGAGTTGTCCTTAAAAGCCACTTTGCTTCCCTTGGGATTGGCTTTCAGCGTGTCGGTGACCACCTGAAACAGGGTTTTATCGCATTCCTGGCCGTCTATCACCTGCTTGCCCCGGAAAAAGCCGTGGCGGGAGTGCTCGGAGTTGGCATTGTTGAGGTCCATGATCTCGACAATGGTCGGATTGCGGTGGCAGCGCTCAACAAAATAGCGGTGGTACAGTTCGCGGTCCCATTGGTCCATGGAGATGCCGGGGATGTCGAGCAGGCCGTCCGGCCCCTTGGTCATGAGATCAATCTCGTACACCGGCTCCGGGACAATGCCGGTCTCAAAGGTGGTCAGCGGGGCGGGGTAGAGGCACTCGGTCATCCGGTCGTGGCGTTTGGCAATGAAGGCCTCGATCCCTTCTCCCTCGGGCACCAAGTAACGACGGGACCGTTCTACCCGGCTGACGCAGTCCAGCCCCACGGCCTGACAGATCGACACCAGGTTGGAGGACCAGGCAGTGGCGAAATTGAGCCGGGGGCCGACCTCGACCACCCGTTCGCCGATGAGTGTCGGTTCGAAGGTGACGGTGTCGAGGAGGAAACCATCGGCCAGGATCAGGCGCAAACGCTCCATCTCTTGCGGCTCCAGCGACCGGCTGGTTTCGATATTGAAGCAATAGGCAAAGTCGGCCTTGAGCTGACGGTGGAGTTGGATCACAAGAGAAGCCATGGTGTTTTTCCTTTTTTCGAGAGAGCAAAGCCGTTCCAAAACGGCATGGAGTCGGATATTGGGGCTACGTACTGACTGCTGAACCTAGCATTAAAAACGATTTTTTTCCGCCCCAAAGTAGGGCTTGCATCCTTCTTTTAGGTTGCCAGGCGCATCCGGCCAGGGAAAGGCTTCGCTGAAAAAAGCCGCATGGTTGGAGGTGAACAGGGGCGGATCGCGGCGAATGATCGTTCCAATGGTCGGGTGGCGCTTGAATTCCCGGTCAAGGAAGGTGCGGATTGCTTTGCGGTCCCACCCGCGCGGGTGGATAAAATCGCGATAGAGCGACAGGTCGCCCTCGGAGAATTCGCCGCCCGGCAACTGTTCCGCTTCTTCGCTGGCTCTGGGCATGTTGAAGATCGCCAGATTGAGAAAGGTGATCGCCTGATGATGACGGAGGGTGAAATCGAGGGTTTGCCGGGCTTCAATCACGGATTCCGAGGGCGTGCCAAAGAGCAGGTAGACATAGGTGGCGATGCCGGCTTGGCGCAGCGCGGTCAGCACCCGTTCCACTAGGTCAAGGTGGATGCCCTTGTCCATGGCGTCGAGCACGTTTTGACTGCCCGATTCCAGGCCGAGCTTGAGCAGGACGCAACCTGAGGAGCGCAGTCGGCGGCAGAAGTCCGCATCCGCCAAGAGTTCGTGAACCCGGACAAAACCGTACCAGGGAACGCCGGGCGGATTGTCGCCCAGGGCCTGCATCAGGGCCGGGCTGAGAGCATTGTCCAGGAGGTGGAGCAACACCGGCCGGATTTGAGCACGGAGCCCTTGCAGATGGGCCAGAACCGTGGCAGGCGCGATTGGCCGGTAGCGGCTCTGCTCGGCTGTTTCCGGACAGAAGGAACATTTGTTCCAGTAGCAGCCGCGCGAGGCGGCATAGGGCAGGATCGGGCCGGGCGCGAGGTAGCAGCTGCCTGGCAGTTCCATGTAGTCCGGCTGCAGATCCTCTGTTGGGTTGTCGACCCCCAGCAGTTTGAGCAGGGCTGCTTCTCCCGGTCCTTTGATGCAGTGGTCCACGAGGCCCCCAAAGGGATTGTGCCAGTCCGGGCTGCTCATCCAGGAAGTGATGAGCCCGCCGCCCAGAATCAGCTGTACCTGAGGAAAGCAGGCCTTGAGAAAACCGAGCAGGGCAAAGGTGCACAGCGCCTGGCTGAGGTAGGAGAGTGAGATGCCGATGTATTGGGGGCTTGCTGCTTCAAGTAGGGCGGGCAGCCGCTGGCGGAACCAGGGGAAAAAGAGATTGTGCTGATAGTCTTCGGCAGCGCGGAGCAGATCGCGGCTGTCCAGCGGGTTGGCGCTGTTGTCCTGGTAGTTGGCCAGACTGACCGCCACCTCGGGGTGGGTGCGGGCGCCCATTTCCAGCACCCGATTCAGGTCGCGGACCGCCCGTTGGTACCGGTCGGCATTGCGGTACAGGTCGGGTGTGCGCAGGGCGGCGAGGTGGGCGTCCCGATGGCGCAGAGCACGGGTGGACCAGGTGTCTTCAGGGTCGCGTGCTTGGTCTAAAAGATAGAGCAAGCCCTCCAGATTGGCATCGAGGAGGGTGCAGGGGATGCCATGGTGGCGCAGGCTGCCTGCTAGTTGCGCAATACCGGCGGGCGGTTCACCGGCTTTGGCCACGGGTGGATGGATCAGGAGCATGGTAACGGCTTCAGGTCGTCCGTGGTCAAACACCAGGCGGTTTCAGATGCACCTGGGGTCTTGGTATTGGCCGGGAAACCTTTCTTGTTGGTTGTCATCTCGACAGCACGGAGAGATCCCGCTTTCCCTTGTTCAAAGAGATTGCGCCCTCCGGTCGAAATGACAGCGGCGAGTGGCGGTGGAGCGCGGAAAAGGTCCGCGGGACGGCGTCAATCACACCGATTCCCTGGTTTTGTGGAACACCACATCGGGAAAGAGTTCCTGGGTGTGGGCCAGCCGCCAACTGCCTTCGGCCAGGTAGGAGAGGTGGCCTTCGGCGTCCAGGGCCAGATTGAACTGGTGCTTTTTTTCGAACTCGCGCATCTGCTGTTTGTTATCGCTGGTAACCCATCGGGCCAGGGTGTAGCTGAGCGGCTCGTAGGTGGCGTCGACCCCGTATTCGTCCTTGAGCCGGGTCATGGTCACCTCGAACTGGAGCACGCCGACCGCGCCGAGAATGTAGTCGTTGCCGACGATCGGCCGGAACACCTGCACCGCCCCCTCCTCGGCCATCTGCAGCAATCCTTTTTGCAATTGCTTCATCTTGAGCGGGTTGCGCAGCACCACCCGCCGGAAATGCTCGGGGGCGAAGTTGGGGATGCCGGTGAACTTGAGCTCTTCCTTGTCGCTGAAGGTGTCGCCGATCTTGATGGTACCGTGGTTGTGGATGCCGATGATGTCGCCCGGATAGGCTTCGTCGACATGCGAACGCTCCTGGGCCATGAACACGGTGGCATTGCTCAGGTTGACCTCCTTGCCCAGGCGGTGGTGCATGACCTTCATCCCCCGGGTGAACTTGCCCGAGCAGATGCGGAAAAAGGCGATCCGGTCACGGTGGGCCGGGTCCATGTTCGCCTGGATCTTGAAGGTGAAACCGCTGAAGGCCTCTTCTGCCGGGTCAACCATCCGGGTCACGGTGGCACGGGGGCCGGGGGCGGGCGAGAGTTCGACAAAGGCGTCGAGCAATTCACGCACTCCGAAGTTGTTGATGGCGCTGCCGAAAAAGACCGGGGTCTGGCCGGCCTTGAGATACTGTTCGTAGTCGAAGGGGTTGGCCGCGCCATGGAGGAGATCGATGTCTTCGCGCAGTTTCTCGGCGGCAAATTTTCCCAGCAGGGTGTCCAGCATGGGATCGGCCAGATCCTTGACCACGATGCTGTCTTCGGGCCGGGTATCCTGGCTGGGGGTAAAGAGGGTGATCTGTTGGCGGTGCAGATCGTAGACGCCCTTGAAACCCTTGCCCATGCCGATCGGCCAGCTGAGCGGCACGCATTCGATCTGCAGCTTTTCCTCGATGTCGGCGAGGATATCTAGGGGCTCCATGCCCTCACGGTCCAGCTTG
>Ga0074197_1001440_pt1 | contig 20316 bp, 16 predicted proteins | sample EPASupsiteSAE305_FD_64526 | JGI IMG/M metagenome (GOLD analysis project Ga0074197, IMG submission 64526) | Bioremediated contaminated groundwater microbial communities from EPA Superfund site, New Mexico - SAE3-05 reassembly with SPADES | ecosystem: Environmental > Aquatic > Deep subsurface >...
ATCCGGCCAACATCACTCCCATTGCTTGACAGCCCTCTTTGCCGGGGTATACTCTGAGGCAAGAGTCCGATCCCACATGTTTTTCGGGATCTAACCGTGACCCCAGGCCACATCAGGAGCCGATACGATGAAAACCCGCCCTTTCCTGTCTTTTTTCCTCGCTTTCTTGCTTGCGACGGCAGCCGCCTGCCCGGCGCGCAGCCAACAGCCAGCCCCGCAGGCGGACAATGCGCTTCTGGCTTCTTCGGGCGGCCGTTATATCCGCATGGCCCATAATTTCTTCATCTTCTACGATCCCACCACCACCATGGCCGTGCCGTACAAGAACACCGGCCTGACCCGCATCGAGGCGCAGAAGAAAATCCTGCGCGAAAGCAACGCCTCCCTGCCGCCGCTCAACTGGCAGGCCGGCCTCTATCCCCACTGGAAGGGCGAACTCTGGCTTCCGGCCTCGCCCTTTGCCTTCAAACCTTACTACCGGCTGCAGAACTACAAAAAAACCGAGTACGGCGCGGCCATCGAGCAACTGCCGACCACCCCGCAGAGCCCGCCCATGCTGCAAACCGGCCTGATGAAGCTTGAACACCTGCTCGGCCTGCCCGGACGCACCGAACTCTTTCTTTTTTCCGACGGCAAACACATGACCGAAGAGGGTCTGGAGCCGCAACCGCTGGACGAGGCCCGGCAATTGGCCGCCAAATACGACATCTGTTTCAACATTGTCTCCAGCGCCGTCGACGCCAAGGCGCGGAAACTGCTGAAGGACATCGCCGCCGTCAACAGCTGCTCCCAGGTAATGGATTTCGACACCATCTACGATCACCCCGAACACCTCCTGGGCAAGCTCTACGCCGACACCCAAGGCAACGGCTTCAACAACATCCTCTTTGATTTCGACAAATCCGCTATCCGCCCGGAATTCACTGCCCACCTTGATCGGTTGGGACAGATGCTGCAGGCCAACCCGCAGCTGTACGTGGTTCTCTCCGGCTTCTGCGACAGCATCGGCACCGAGGCCTACAACATCGGTCTCTCCCAGCGCCGGGCCGAAAGCGTTCGCCGGTATCTGCGCAAACATTTTGCCATTAAAGCAGACCGGTTGTTGATGTACTGGTACGGCTACGCCAATCCGGAGGCCTCCAACGCCACCGAAGAGGGCCGGCAGTTGAACCGGAGGGTAACCATCGTTCTGCGCGGCGAATAAGCGCGTTCACATTCCAAGGGAATTTTTATGCGCATCGCCTTTCACGGAGCCGCCCGCAACGTCACCGGTTCCTGCCACCTGATCGAATGCGGCGGCAAACGCATCCTGATTGACTGCGGTCTCTACCAGGGCGGCCAGGAAATGGACGAGGAAAACCGCAACGATTTTGGCTTTGACCCGGCCACCATTGACCACCTTGTGCTCACCCACGGCCATCTCGACCACTGCGGCCGCATCCCGCTGCTGCACAGGCTCGGATTTCGCGGCACAGTGCTGGCCACCGCCGCCACCCGCGAACTGGCCCGTCTGGTGATGCTCGATTCGGCGCGCATCCAGGAGGAGGAGGCTCGATACCGCAACGACAAGGGCCGCAGGAAAAAACGGTGGGAAACGCCGGTCGAACCGCTCTACAACACCCTTGACGCCCTCAACAGCCTCGACGCCTTTGTCGACGTCGCCAGCTTTCAGCAGCCCCACGAGCTCTGCCCCGGCGTTCGCGCCACTTTCTACGACGCTGGCCATATCCTTGGCTCGGCCTGCATTTTGCTCGAACTGGAAGAGGCCGGCCGGCAGCGGCGGGTGCTCTTTTCCGGCGATCTCGGCTACAACGGCCGCGCCATCCTGCCCGACCCGGCGACGCCGCCGCAGGCCGACGTCGTGGTGATGGAATGCACCTACGGCGACCGATTGCACAAACGGCTGGAACCCTCCATCGAAGAACTCTATCAGGCGATCAACGCCACCGTCGCCCGCAACGGCAACGTCCTCATCCCCAGCTTCGCCCTGGAGCGAACCCAGGAACTGCTGTACTACCTGCGCGAGGGCATTGAGCAGAAGCGGCTGCCTCGCCATCTCCCGGTCTATCTCGATTCCCCCATGGCCGTTTCCGCCACCGAGATTTTCCGCCGACACCGCGAATGCTTTGACGAGGAAACCTGGGCGGTCATTGCCGCCGGACGGGACCCCTTTGACCTGCCTGGTTTGGAAATTATTCGCGACGCCGCCGAATCCATGGCCCTGAAACAGGTCCGGGGGGCAGTTATCATCGCCGGTTCCGGCATGTGCACCGGCGGCCGCATCCGCCACCACCTGCGCCACAACCTCTGGCGGCGCGAGGCCTCAATCGTGTTTGTCGGCTATGCGGCCGAAGGCACCCTGGCCCGCCGAATCATCGAGGGCGCGGAAGTGGTGCGCGTGCTGCAGGAAGAGGTGGAGGTCAACGCCGAGATTTACACCATCGGCGGATTCTCGGCCCACGCCGACCAGCAGGAACTGCTCAACTGGCACGCCCAAACCGGCGCGCCAGAACGCACCTTTCTGGTCCACGGCGAATTGGCAGCCATGCAGACCTTAGCCGGAAGGTTGACCGGGACCAAGGTCGAGATGCCTGAACTGCACCAATCCTTCGCCTTATAATCCCGGCTCGTTTTCAACCGCCAATCAAGCTGACCTGACCGGAAGGCCCCGGAGCCGCAGGTTTACTGCTGTTGCGCCGGAGTTGCAGTTGGGGCCTCAACCGGAGCCAGCGGGGCGGCGGCAGCCGGTTCCACAGGGGCCGCAGGCGCTGCCGGGGCAACGGGCTGCTCCGGAGCGGTGACCTCATGAATCTTCGCCTTGCCCGCCTCCCAGAAACCTTTTGTTTCCTCCTTGGTGACCTGCCAGGCCTCCTTCGACTTGTCGCCCACCGTATCCGCCAGCTCGCGCGAACCGCTCTTGGTTTTTTCCCAGGCGCCCATCGACTCCGTTTTCAGGGCGTCCCAGGCGGTTCCAGCCGTTTCCTTGGTGGCCTCGGACACCGCGCCGGAGGCCTCTTTCACCTCGTGGCCGGCCGCATCCCATTTATTGCCCCCCTGGTCGACTCCCTGTTGCGGTTGCGCCTCGGTTGACGGCGCCTTGACCGGCTCCTCAGCGGCAACTGTGTGCGCCGCGCCAGAGACGATTGCAAGCATGAGACCACTCAGCAGCATCCGATTTATCATGTGCATCATTTTCATTGATTTCCCTCCGTTCAATAATTGCATTCTTCTGTATTGCTATTGCAAAATACAAGATTCCGCCCTATTTTCCGATGATCTAATGCGAACGGCAAACGCAGTGCAAGACAACGCTGCTCCGCCTGCCTGATTCTCATCTTCCACGGCAAAATATACCAATACTGTTTCCCTTGCACACGGGAAAAAAGGCCTCCCATGACGCGTCGCCCCCACAAACCGATAGCCCTCGCCTTGCTCGCGCTCCTGCTGCCCCTGGAGATGAACGCCCAGGAACCACCGTCTTCCCATCGGCCATCGACGCAATGGACGGCAGAGCAGGCGGTGCATTACGCCCTGGAACACAATCCCGACGCTGGAGCCGCCCTGGAACGCATCAAGGCGGCCGACGCCGACATCAAATCCGCCCGAGCCGCCTTTTACCCCCAACTGGGAGTCGGCGCCGAGTACAGCCGCACCAACAACCCGATGTATTCCTTTGGCAACATCCTCAACCAGGGGATGTTTTCCGACAGCATCGACTTCAACCAACCCGGAACCACCGACACCCTGCAACCTAAGGCCACGGTGCAATACCGGCTCTACAACGGCGGCCGCGACGCAGCGGCCCTGGATGCCGCCGGCGAACGCAGCCAGGCGGCCACTCACGAACATGCGGCCATTCGCTCCCGGCTGCAATTTGAGGTGGTGCGGGCCTTTTGCACCATTGTCCAGGCCGCAGACACGGTGCAGGCCAGGCAATCGGCCGTAGAGGCGATGGCCGCCTCCTTGGCCGTTGCCCAGGCCCGATTCGAGGAAGGGAGCCTGCTCAAGGAAGATCTGCTTAGCCTGGAGGCGCAGCACGCCCGCGCCCAGGAACAGTTGATCCAGGCGCGGCACGGGCTGAGTCTTGCCCAACGCGGATTTCTCAACCTGCTGGGACTGCAAGGCGACGCCGTTGCCCTTGATCCGACCGGAGCGCCGGCACAAGAGATTCCAGTGGAACGCGACATCGGCAAACGGCCGGAACTGACCGCCATGGCCGCCCTGATCAAGGCCCAGGAGGCCCAGGTCCGCGTGGCCCGGGCCGGCTATCGACCCACCGCCGACGCCTTTGGCAGCTATCAGGTCGACAAGGGCACGGAATTGGAGGACGGCTCCGGCAACTCCTGGACCACCGGGGTCCGCCTCAACTACACCCTGTTCAACGGCGGCCAGACCAGCGCCGCCGCCGAACGGGCCGAGGCCGGGCTGCGGGAAGCCAAGCAGCAACAGCGCAAGCTGGAACTGGCCTTTAATCTGGAGATGGAACAGGCGCTGCTTGCCCTCAATCAAGAAGAGGAACGGCTGAAAGTCACCGGCAAAATGGTGGAATCGGCAACCGAAAGCGCGCGCCTTGCCCGCCTGCGCTTCAAGGAAGGCGTCTTGCTCTCCTCGGAGCTGATCGACATTGAAAACCGCCGCACCGACGCCCAACTGAGCCACGCCCTGGCCATGGCCTCCCGCAAGATCGCCATTGCCGATCTGCGTCGGGCCGTCGGCCTTGCCCAATTCAACCAGGGGAAATGATGATGTCGCACATGTTAAAAATATGCACAACCGCCCTCTGTTCCCTGACCCTGCTGACGGCGTCGTTGGCGCCCGCCATGGCGGAGACGGCGGGCAAAGAAGCTACCGCGCCGGTCCTGGTGCGCGTGGCCAAGGCAAGCGAACAGGAGGTTCCGGTCCTGATCGAGGTGGCTGGAACCCTGCAGGCGGCCCAGCGGGCGGCCATCGCCGCCAAGGTCACCGGGGTGATCACCCGGATGCCGGTGGCGCTGGGCTCCACGGTCAAGGCTGGTGACCTGCTGGTCTTGATCAGCGCCGAAGAGATCGCGGCCCGGGTGAGTCAGGCTGAAGCCCAACTGGCGCAGGCCAAACGCAATTTGGACCGGGACCAGAATCTGCTGGCGAAAAACGCGGCCACCCCGGACGCCGTAAAATCGTCCAGCGAGCAATACGCCATCGCTCAGGCCGGGTATCGCGAGGCCAAGACCATGCTGGGCTATGCCGCCGTCACCGCGCCCTTTGACGGGGTGATCACCCGCAAGAACGTCAACAGCGGCGATCTCGCCACCCCCGGAACCGTGCTCCTCCAGGTGGAAAACAACCGCAGCCTGCAGGTCAACACAGCGGTTCCGGAAAGCCTGGTCCTCAGCCTCCGCGCCGGCGACGTCCTCACGGTCAACATCCCCGCAGCCGACACAATCGTTCAGGGAACCATCACCGAAATCGCCCCGGCGGCGGACCCAAATTCGCGCACCGCCCCGGTGGTCATTGATCTGCCCGCCAACCCCAACCTGCGCAGCGGCCAATTCGCCCGTGTCCTGCTCCCCGGCAAGGGCTCGCAATCCTTGCAGATTCCAACCAGCGCAATTGTCCCGTCCGGACAGATGGACCGGGTCTTTGTAGTCGAAGGCGACCGCGCCCGGCTGCGCCTGGTGCGGACCGGCCCCAGCCTGGACGGCACAACCGAGATTCTCTCCGGCCTGAGCGCCGGGGAAACCGTGATCATCGCCAACAACCGGCTGCTGACGGACGGCCAAACCGTGCGGACTGCGCCATGAGCAACGCCACCCCAACCAATCCGGGCTTTGCCGGACGGCTGACCGCGCTCTTTGTCGCCTCCAAACTCACCCCCCTGGGGCTGATCGCCTCCCTGCTGCTCGGCATGCTGGCCCTGACCCTGCTGCCCCGCGAAGAGGAACCGCAGATCAAGGTGCCGATGATCGACGTCATGGTCAGCATGCCCGGCGCCACCGCCAAGGAGGTCGAGCAACGGCTGGCCGCGCCCATGGAAAAGCTGCTCTACGAGCTTCCGGGGGTGGAATACATCTATTCCACCTCCCAGCCCGGCCAATGTTTGCTGATCGCCCGTTTTTATGTGGGCGAGAATTTTGAAAAAGCGATTGTCAGCCTCAACCAGAAGCTGCAGACCAATTTTGACCGCATCCCGCACGGGGTTTCGCTGCCGCTGATCAAGCCGCACTCCATCGACGACGTGCCGATCCTGGCCCTGACCTTCCATTCCAAAACCTACGATCACGCCACCCTGCGCCGGTTGGCCGCCGAGGTCGACGACTCGGTCAAGTCGATCTTCGAAGTGGCCGAAACCAAGCTGATCGGCGGCGCCCGGCGGCAACTGCGGGTCCAGTTTGATCCGCTCCTGCTGGCCTCCCGCAACATCAGCCCGGCCGACCTGACCCTGCGCCTGCAGCAGGCCAATCGCCAATCGCAATCCGGCACGCTGCGCGCCCTCAACAACGAAATGCTGCTGCAAACCGGGACCTTTCTCGCCTCAGCCGAGGCAGCCGGCCGGGTGGTGGTCGGGGTCCACGGCGGTAAACCGGTTTACCTGAGCGAAGTCGCCACGGTGGTCGACGGCCCGGAAGAGCCCAGGTCCTACGTGCTCCACGGCACCGGCAACGCCGCGCCCGAGGCTGCCGTCACCCTGTCGGTGGCCAAGCGGCCGGGCGCCAACGCGGTCCATGTGGTGGAGACCGTGCTGCACAAGGTCGAGAGCCTCAAGGGCACGCTGATTCCGCCCGAAGTCGAGGTAACCGTCACCCGCGATTACGGCGAAACCGCTGCGGAAAAATCCAACGAACTGCTGCTCCACATGGGCATCGCGGTCTTTGGCGTGGCGATTCTGATCCTGGTGTTCCTGGGCTGGCGCGAATCGATCATTGTCCTCTTGGCCATTCCTTCAACCCTGTCGCTGACCCTGCTGCTGTTCTACCTCTACGGCTACACCCTCAACCGCATCACCTTGTTTGCCCTGATCTTCTCCATCGGCATCCTGGTGGACGACGCCATTGTCGTGGTCGAAAACATTGTCCGCCACATGCGCCAGCCCGCCAACCAGCGCGCCTCGCTCAAAGATATCGCCGTGGCGGCGGTGATCGAGGTCGGCAATCCCACCATCCTCGCCACCTGGGCGGTAATCGCCGCCATCCTGCCGATGGCCTTTGTCGGCGGCCTGATGGGCCCGTACATGCGGCCGATCCCCATCGGGGCCTCGGCGGCCATGGTCTTCTCGCTGCTGATCGCCTTCACCGTCACCCCCTGGGCCGCCATCCGCATTCTGCGCAAACCCAAAGGCCCTGGCACCGGCGATGAACACGATCCGGACCATGCCCCCAACGACTGGTCCACCCGGCTCTACCATCGGATCATGGACCCGCTGCTCGCCCACGCCCGCTGGCGGTTCGGCTTCTTTGCCCTGATCGTGGCCCTGCTGCTGGTTTCCTGCTCGCTGGTCTATCTCGGCAAGGTCAAGTTGAAGATGCTGCCTTTTGACAACAAATCCGAGTTTCAGATCATCCTCGACATGCCCGAAGGCTCGCCCCTGGAGCAGACCGCCCGGGTGGCCCTGGAGATGGCCGAGGCGGTCGGACGGGAACCCGAGGTGGTCAATTATCAGATCTACGCCGGCACAGCCTCGCCCTACAACTTCAACGGCCTGGTGCGCCATTATTTCCTCCGTTCTGGGCCAACTGTGGCCGACGTCCAGGTCAATCTCAAGTCAAAGGCCAACCGCGACAGCCAGAGCCACGACATTGCCAAGCGGGTGCGGCCGGAGATAGCCCGGATCGCCGAGAAGTACGGGGCCGCCGTGGCCGTGGCCGAGGTTCCGCCAGGACCACCGGTGCTGCAGACCCTGGTGGCCGAGATCTACGGGCCAGACGAGGCCAGCCGGGTGCAACTGGCCACTGAGGTGAAAAGGATTTTCGCCACCACCGACGGGGTGGTGGACATCGACTGGTATCGGGAGCAGGAACGCCGCAAGCTGGTGCTGACTGTGGACAAGGAAAAGGCGGCCCTCAACGGGTTGTCCGAGGGCGAGATTGCCCGCGCCGTGGAGATGGGGTTGTCCGGCCGGTCCATCGACCTGTTCCACCAGCCCCGCGACAAAGAGGAGATCGAAGTTGTTCTACAGCTGCCGCAGTCGCAACGCGCCCGGGTCGACAACCTGCTCAACGTCTCGCTGCGGCCGGAGAGCAACCCCCAGGCTCAGCTAATCCCGCTGCGCGAACTGGTGCAGGTCAGCGAGCAGCCGGTCGAGCAGCCGATCTACCGTAAAAACCTCAAACCAGTGATCTACGTCACCGGCGACGTGGCCGGCGCAGCGGAAAGCCCGGTCTACCCGATCCTGGAGATGAACCAGCGGCTCAAGAAACTAAACGCCGCCCAATTTGGCGGTCAGGCCGGGCCGGTGACGGTCTACAACCTCAGCCAGCCCTTCCTAGAGCGCCAGCCGTCCATGAAATGGGACGGCGAATGGCACATCACCCTGGAGGTCTTCCGCGATTTGGGTCTGGCCTTCTGCGTGGTCATGGTGCTGATCTACATGCTGATGGTCGGCTGGTTCAAGGACTACGTCACGCCGCTGGTGGTGATGGCGGCCATCCCCTTCTCGCTGATCGGCATCCTGCCGGCTCACTGGGGATTGAACGCCTTTTTCACCGCCACCTCGATGATCGGCTTCATGGCCGGCGCGGGCATCGTGGTGCGCAACTCGATTATTCTGGTTGATTTCATCGAGCTACGCATCAGCCACGGGTTGGGACTGGCCGAGGCGGTGGTCGAGGCCGGCGCCATCCGCTTCCGGCCCATGCTGCTGACCGCGCTGGCGGTGGTGGTCGGCGCCTCGGTGATCCTGGCCGACCCCATCTTCCAGGGCTTGGCCATTTCCCTGATGTTCGGGGAAATCGCCTCGCTGCTGATCAGCCGGATGGCGGTGCCGGTGTTGTATTACATGGTCAAGGCGAGGAACGGGCGTTCGTAACAGATAACAGAAAAATCGTTAGCGCTTCACCCAGCCTGGAGCGGAAGTTTACCAACTTGCACCGCTATCCACCGAAGATTGAAACCAAATCTGAAAAGTTATAAATACAAAATTTCAGACAGTTAGATACAGTTAATTGAAAGGAGTATCCAATGCACCCGTACACGTACTCAATCTCACTTAGGTTATTCCATCCGAGCATCAATCCTGCGGAGATTACCCACGTTCTTGCGCTCGAGCCTAAACGTGCATGGAAAGCTGGTGATTCACGACAAACACCAAAGGGAACTCCGCTTGAGGGCTTCTATTGTGAGAGCTATTGGTACTCCAATCTCATTCCAGATGGTGAGCATTCTTCGGAAGGAACATTGATCGAAGAGTATCTTGATCATTTCACGAAGCAACTCGCTCCGTCTCGAGAGTTCTTTGCCCGTGTTCGTACAGAAGGTGGTCGTGTCGAACTCTTTATTGGAATGTATGGCGCCAGAAACTATGGTTTTGAGCTTCCTCCTTCACTGCTGAGTATGATTGCAAGCATTGGGCTTTCGCTCACATTTGACATATACCCTTACCCCCAAAACTGGCGATAAATCGAAGCTCTAAAACAACTAAATTGTAAATTTTATCAATAATAACATCGCTTACAATATGCTAAATTGGACCTGCGGAAGCTGGCGTTTATTTCATGGCCCGCTCAGTGGTTGCAGGCTGGTTAGCTCTTGGGAAGTTGTTTCAGCTATCCTTGCTCCGTTATCTGTACATCCGGAACACCAAGGTAAGGGCATCGCAGGTCAGCTCATCAAAGAAGGACTGGAACAGCTCAAAAGACTGGGCGTCGAACTGGTGTTTGTGCTCGGCCATCCTGCCTTTTATACAAAATATGGCTTTTCCACAGCCGGAACACAAGGATTCGAAGCGCCGTATCCGATCCCGCCTGAAAATTCCGATGCATGGATGGTTCAGGAAATTCTCCCAGGGGTTATCGGACGTATTCGCGGACAAATACTATGCTCTGATGCGCTCAATGATCCAAAGCACTGGCGAGAGTGAGCGTATCCTGATCGCTGACGACAAGCCGCCCGGAAAAACAAAAATCTAAACTTCCAAATACATACAACCATTGGCAAGCATGAAAGAAACGCATTGGAACATGAAACCGAACAAGGCAAAGGCGCTTATGCTCGCGAAACGCCAGTTGCCCGAATTTGTCTGTGATGCGGTGAATCTGGAGGGCATTCCTTTTACTCTTCCCGAAATCCAGACATTACTGGATGGGATTACCGTTGGCGGACACAAAGTGGGCGACCAGCACATCGCCCTGAATCAAGCTGACGCGTGGCGGGCGCTGTTCCAATGGATAGAACAGGATCAATTTGCAATCACGGCGGAGCGCATTTGCACTCTGCATGGAATAGCCGCCAAGGATGAAGCGTTGGAGTGGGGAAAATTCAGATCGGGCGGAGTGATGATTGCGGGAACAGACTATGTGCCGCCCCGTGCGGATGCGCTGGCGGGATTGTTTGTACAAATGGCGGACGAAGCATCCGAAATTGAAGACGTTTATGATCGGGCCATCTATTTTTTTCTGACCATGGCAAGGCGTCAATTTTTTTATGACGTCAACAAACGAATGGGCCGTTTCGTCATGAACGGGCTCTTGTTGAGTTGCGGATTCCCGGCGATTAATCTGCCCGCCAAGAGACAACTTGAGTTCAATCAATTGATGCTCGCTTTTTACGACACCGGCGATCAAAAACAGATGAACGATTTCCTGCGTTCCTGCCTGGAAGAGAAAATCATCGCCATTATGAAAGAATAGCCGTTCCAACCAGTTCGCCGCACACCCGGTTCGACCTCGCAGCAAGCTGCTGGGTGTTTTCCAGACCGCAGCCCTCCTCTCTCCATCCGTTTTATTTCCTTTGGGAAAACCCCCGGCTTTGCCGGGGGACTATAACAGTTTGACAGTTCCAGAAAAATGAAGAAGCCTCCGGCCCCGTGGACCGGTCAAAGTCACGAGAAGGAGGCTTCATGAACAACGCTCAATGTCTAAGCCACTCGAAATGGGAATGCAAGTACCATGTGGTTTGGATACCGAAATGTCGTAAAAAAGCTCTGTATGGCCAGCTGCGCAAGCACCTTGGTGAAGTGTTTCACGAATTGGCCCGACAGAGAGAAAGTAAAGTGCTGGAAGGACATCTCCAGCCGGATCACATTCACATTCTGATCTCGATACCGCCGAAGTATGCAGTTTCCCAAGTGGTTGGATATATGAAGGGAAAAAGCGCAATACACATTGCGCGTACTTACCTTGGCCAGAAGAAGAACTACAATGGAATGCACTTTTGGGCGCGAGGCTATTTTGTCTCAACAGTTGGCACAGACGAAGAGGTAGTCCGGGCATATATCCGAGATCAGGAAAAAGAAGATGATCGCCTCGAACAGTTAACACTCTTCAAATAGGCGACCACCGAATGGTGGTCAGTAAATCTTTTTAACATACCGCTTTGAGCGGTTCACAATCTAAAGCCACCGGCTTTGCCGGTGGATACTTACTCGCCGGTGCAGAAACGACGACTCCTGGAGGTCGGAGGTCGACGCATGGGATGGGAGGCTACCGCTCAACCCGATCTCCGGGTGTTGCAAAAAATCAGGGCGTATTCAGTGCAGCGCGGATAACCGGCGCAAGGTCGTGCAGGGACACCGGCTTCATCATGAACTCACGGATGCCGGCTTTGGTGACCCGCTCGGGCGAGAGGGCGGAACTGTAGCCCGAGCAGAGGATGATCGGCAGTTCGGGACGCAGGGCCAGCATGGTCCGCGCCACCTCGTAGCCTGTTTTTCCGGGCATGGTCTGATCGGTGATCACCAGATCAAACCCGGCGGGATTCTGCTCAAACACGGACAGGGCGCTGTTGCCGTCGTTGCAAACCGTCACCCGGTAGCCCAGCTGCTCCAGAAATCCTTTGAGATAATCGGCGACCATCTGCTCGTCGTCGACCACCAGAATCGATTCGTTGCCGCCGACCAGCGACTGCGCGCCCCGGCGGGATGGGGGCGCTTCAACCCCTGTGACCACCGGAAAGTAGACGTGGAAGGTTGTCCCCTGCCCCGGTTTGCTTTCGACCTCAATCCGGCCGTCATGATTTTCGACAATGCCGTGCACCACGGCCAGCCCCATGCCGGTGCCTTTGCCGCTGGGCTTGGTGGTGAAATACGGTTCAAAGACGCGCTCCAAGACGCTGGCTTCAATGCCGCACCCGTTGTCGGCAACGCTGATTTTGATCCACTCCCGCTCCGCATCATGCGTCCACCCCTTTTGCTTGACCGGCTCCAGGCTCAACGTCATCTCGCCGCCGTGCTCTTCCAGGGCGTGGAAGGCGTTGGTGCACAAATTCATGATCACCTGATGCAACTGGGTGGGGTTGGCGAGGATCATCCGGTCGGTCGCCGCTATCCGCTCCCGAATGGTGATGGTGGTGGGGATGGTGCCCCGCAGCAGTTTGATGGTCTCTTTGAGCAGCACGCCGGGCTGGAGCAGGATGCGCTTGGTGGTTTCCTTGCGGCTGAAGGCCAGGATCTGATTGACCAACTCCGACGCCTTGCCGCCGGCCTTGAGGATCTGATGGAGTTCCCGCTTCAGGGTGGCGCCAGGCGGCAGCTTGAGCAGCGCCAACTCGGCATAGCCAAGGATGGCGGCGAGCAGGTTGTTAAAATCGTGGGCAATGCCGCCGGCCAGGGTGCCGATGGCCGCCATCTTTTGTGACTGACGCAGTTGCTCTTCCAGTTGCCGTTGCTGGCGGAGGGTTGAAAGCCGTTCGCTCAAATTGCGAATGAGCTCCAAGGAGCCAAGCAGCGCTCCCTGCTCGTCGCGAATCTCGCTGTCCATGGTTTCGCCGAGAAACGCGCGTCCGTCTTTGCAAACAAACCGGCGGCACCAGATGGCGGGAAAGTCGTCGTGACGAAAAATCTCGCAGTGGTCTTCATAAAGAATCTCCGGCGATTGGCCGGCCAATTCTTCATTGCTGTAGCCGAACATACGGCACAGGGCGGGGTTGGCTTGCTTGATTTTCCCTGAGGCGTCCATCACCACGACGCCGTCGGGGATGCTGTTCAGGGTGGATTGAAAAAAAGTGCGCTGCTGATCAAGGTCCCTGATTTTGGCCTTGAGTTCGGGATAATAGCTCTTGCGGATGGATCGCTCGCCCAAGCCGACAATCGCGTCTTTGAGGTGATCCCACTGGTCTTCGCCATCAGTGCGCTTGGTCATGGTTCAGAAGGCCTCCTCATAGATTGCTTCGATATCGCGAAGCTGAACGCGGCGGGGATTGGTCACCAGGCAGGGATCGGCAAGGGCTTTGCGGGCAAGCAGGTCAATGTCTTCACGGCGAACGCCGCGGCGTGCGAGGCCGGATTGAAGCCCCAAGCGCTCTTTAAAAGCGCGGATCGCCTCAAGCAGGGCCTGACGCCGTGCCTCTTCGGACAAACCTGCTGTTTGCAGGCCAAAAATTGCCCCGATGCGGTCGTAGCGTTCGCTTGCGGCGCTGTAGTTGAACGCGATCACAGGATCAAGCAGCAGGGCGTTGCATTCGCCGTGCGGCAGATCAAGCAAACCGCCCAGACTATGGGCCATGGCGTGCACCGCACCCAGGCTGGCGTTGGAAAAGGCCAAGCCTGCCTCCAGGCTGGCCAGCATCACCTTTTCGCGCAGGTGGATGTCGTCCAGCCGTTCCACCGCCTGGGGCAGGTAACGGTGCAACAGACGAACGGCCTCCAGGGCGTGCAGATCGGTGAGCGGAGAACTGGCGGAACTGACGTAAGCCTCGACGGCGTGGACCAACGCGTCTATCCCTGTACACAGGGTCAAATGCCGGTCCATGGTCAAGGTGAGGCCAGGATCGATCAGGGCCAAATCCGGCACCACCGCCTTGCTGATGATGGCGATTTTGACCTGGGCCTGGGTGTTGTTGATGATGGCGAACTGGGAAACATCGGCCGACGAGCCGGCGGTGGTGGGAACGCAAATCAGCGGCGGGCCGGGAATCGCGACGTTGTCCACGCCTTCAAACTCCAGCACGTGCTTGTCGTTGGCGGAAACAATGCTGACGCCCTTGGCGCAGTCCATGGGGCTGCCGCCGCCCAGGGCGATGATAATGTCGCAATTTGATCGCCCGAACAGGTCCGCAGCCTCCATAACCTCATGGTCCCTGGGATTGGGACTGACCCGATCATAAACGACCGTGCGCATTCCCGAGGCCTCCAATATCTGCACCACCCGCCCCAACAGGCCGGTCGCCGCCATCCCGGAGTCGGTGACGACAAAAACCCCTTTGGCGTCGAAATTAAGGGCGTAACGCCCAAGCAGTTCAACGGCGCCGTCTCCGAAAACAATTTCAGGAGCAAGAAATTTACAGATATTCAATTCGGTCAACATGGCGTCTCTCTCCCCCGATAAACATGCATTGGCCGTGATTGACTGAAAGGTCTGGGCACTCAGGCTGGATCTTTTTTATCGTATGCCAAAACGCGACACTCGTCAAACACCTTTCAATCCCTTATTTCTGCTGCAAAACTATCCGCGACCGATTGATCGACGAGCCTTTGACCGACCCCGTGCAACGCCTTGCCCCATTGCGGTCAAGACGGCCACAGCGTGCCAGTTGCAGCCCCCGCCTCACTTGCCGGCCAGCGGCAGGCCAAACCGATCCTGCCCCAGCAGATGAATGCTGTCGGCGCCAAACAGGTCCAGAAAACTCGAGTCAGCCAGATTGCAACGGAAACCACGGCAGGCGCGCGGTCGGTGGTGATAAATGCGGCAGGCATATTTGCCGTTGATTTTCTGCAAAAAAACGCAGCCTTTGTCGTCGGGATGAATCATAAAGACCTTGCCTGTTGCCTTGGCCTCGGCCTCCACCTGTTCCATGGAGCTGTCGCGCAGTTGCGCCAAGCTAACGTTGACGCCAACATGGCCGCCCATTTTGCGGATGAAATCGACCTCGTCCGGCTGCAAGGTTATTTTGCGGTACGACTTGCAGCAGGTTCCGCATTGACGGCACTCGGCAAAGATGGTGCGCAGGGCCGCCGAATCAACAGCAATGTTATTTGTCATAACGCCTCAGCCTCAAAAGAAAAATTCCGCAACGCCCGGAGTCAGGCTCAGACCGTCCAAAAGGCGTGCAGCGGATGGTTGTCAAGAATCTTAGCGGCCCGCTCGGAATGGATCACTCCGGGCCGACGCCCCGCCGGCTGGAGCAGACTGTCCACCGTGGCCAGCACTGAGGCTTCCAGGGACAGCGGATTGTAGCCCCCTTCGAGCACGAACAGCAACCGGTCGTTGCAGGCTTCGTGCGCCAGGTGTTTCAGCAACTCGGTGACCGTGGCGTACCAGTGGGTGGTCAACAGGATCTTGCTGATGGAATCCTCGCAATGGCCGTCAAAACCAGCGGAAACAAGAATCATCTGGGGCAGATACTGCTCCACCACCCCGCCCAGCACCTTGCTCAGCAGGTACAGATACTCCAAATCGGCAAATTGCTGATGCACCGGCAGGTTGATGGTGTACCCCCGGCCCTTGCCGGCGCCGACCTCCTGCCGTTCGCCGGTGAAGGGGAACAGCTTTTCCTGGTGGATCGAGATAAAAAACACCTGCTCGGTTTCGTAGAACACCGACTGGGTGCCGTTGCCGTGGTGGACGTCGAAATCAAGGATGAGAATCCGCTGCAGGCCGTGTACCCGCCGCAGATGCTCGGCGGTGATCGCCACGTTGTTAAACACGCAAAACCCCATGCCCCTGCCGGGTTCGGCGTGATGTCCCGGCGGACGAATCAGGGCAAAGCCGTGATCAATCTCGCCCCCCATGATGCGGTCAGCCAATTCCAAACATCCGCCGGCGGCCAAGGCCGCGGTAAAGATGCTTTGCTCCATCAGATAGGTGTCACGGTCGTAGGAATAGGGGTCGGCGGTGTTGACGTGTTCGCGCAACTGTTCAAGATAGAAGGAAGAATGGACCGATTCCACCTCGGCGACCGAGGCCTCCCGGGGGTGGTAGGCGCGCAATCGGTCGCGGTATTTCGGTCCTTCCAGGGTGTGGTAGAGGCTGCGCACCCGGCCCGCGTTCTCCAAAGAGAGCTGCGGAATGCTGTGTTCGTAATATCTGCGGTCAAACAGAATCCCGGGCCGCTTATTCATAATGATGCTGGTAGATGGGCTGATTGACAAATTGCTGGCGACCCAATCGATAGAGGTAACCGAGACGCTGGACCTGATGATCGGCGTAGGGCAGCGCCTGCACTTGGCTGAATCCGAGTTTTTGCAGACAGCGCTGTTGGGCGGCGTTGTTCACGTCGGTGTACATGTCGACCCGATGGATGCTGAGCCGGCTAAAGAGAAACAAAACCAAATACTTCTGCGCCTCAACGCCGTACCCTTTGCATCGCTCCTCGGGACGGGCGATCTTGATCGCCATAACCGCCGTGTCTGGTTCCTCTGCGCGAATCCAGTATTGCACCGTGCCGATGGGCGTCCCGTCGCGCAACTCAATCAGAAAGGTCTTGTGACGCTCGGACCAGAGAACCCCGGCCTGCAACTGGACGTTCAACTCCTCGACAGAATAATTTTTCGGCGTCAGGTGCTCGCCATAGGCCAGGGGATCGTTGCTCCATTCGGCTAAAAGTTGCAGATCCTGCGCTTCGATGCGCCGGAGCTGCAAACGTATGGTGAACAACCTGTTGCCAAAGATGGTCATAGCTTCCCTGCTCTCCCCTCGTCCGATAAGGAGAGGCCCTGAAGGACAGGGCCTCTCCTGGTTGGCGTTCGCCTATTTGCACATATTGTTGACCGCTTCCTGCAGTGAACTGCTCGAGGCCATCAACCGATCCAGGGCCTGCACCGTGTCGCCCACCGAGCCCTGCACGGTTTCAGTGGTTTTCTGATTCTCGCCGGAGGTCTTGACCACCGTCTGGATCTGCTCCATCACCGTGTGACCCTGGTCGGCCAGGGTGGCGGCCCGGCCTCTGACGTCGTCAACCGAGGTGGAGATGGTCATGATGCCGCTGGAGATCTCCTCCATCGCGGAGAGCGCGGTGTTGATCACCTTGGAGCCGTCGTCAAGCATGTGCATGCCGTCCTGCATGGCGGCGATGGTCTGGCGACTGTCGCTCTCGACCATTTTAACGATATTGGAAATGTCCACCGCCGAGCGCGAGCTGTTCTCCGCCAGTTTGCGCACCTCGTCGGCAACCACCGCGAAGCCCCGGCCCGCGTCGCCGGCCCTGGCGGCCTCAATGGCGGCGTTGAAGGCCAGCAGATTGGTCTGCGAGGCGATCTCCTTGATGATGTCGACAAAACCGCCGATCTTTTCCACCTGGGAAACCAGGGTGCCCACCATATCGTTGTTCTGCTGCATCGAACGGTTGATCTGCTGCATCTTGTCGCCGGCCTCGGCCCCGGCTTTGCGGCCGTTTTCCGCCTCCCGCGACATGGAACCGGCCAGCTGGTTGACCTTCTCGCTCACCGTCAGCATCTCGGTCGAAGATTCAAGCATCCGGCGGATGGTGGTTTCCGACTCGTCAAGACGAACCACTTCCTGATCCAGCGATTCGTTCATGATATGCATGTTGCCGCGCACCTGCTCCATCTGCCGCTGGGAATCGGCCACCAGTTCGGCCACCTCCTGGCTGGCCCGGCTGACCAGTTGCTCGACCTCGGCCTCGGCGCTGACGTCAAGCGCAAACTCGAGCGCGCCCTTGATGTTGCCCTTGGCGTCTTTGATCGGCGCGCCGGTGTACTTGAAAGGAACATCGCGGCCGTTGACTCGGGCCACGGTCCTGGCCGAAATCACGCTGTCGGTCTTCATCGCCTGACTGCAGGCGCAGTGCTCGGTGTTGCAGTGGGTGGTGTTGAACAGGCTAAAACATTTCTTGCCGATCGCCTCGTCCACGCTTGCGCCCAAAGCCTTGGCCCCGGCCGGGTTGATGTAGGTGATGGTGTAATCGGTGTCGATGGAGAAAATCGGGGTGGGAATGACGTTGAGGTTTTCGATCTTCTCATTGGCTTCCTGTCGTTGCCGGGCCTCGTCGGTGATGTCGAGGACGAACTCGAGGGCGCCGGTGATGTTGCCCTTGGCGTCCTTGATCGGCGCGCCGGTGTATTTGATCGGCATGATCACCCCGTCGCGCGGACGGGCGATGGTTTCCTCGCTGATCACCGCATCGGTCTTCATCGCCCGGTTGCAGGCGCATTTTTCCGTCTGACAGTGCGGCGTTTTGAACAGATCGTAGCACTTGCGGCCAATGACGCTGTCCGGGGTCAGACCGACAACCTGAGCGCCGGCGGGATTGATGTAGGTCACCGAAAAATCAGTGTCGATCGACATGATCGGGGTGGGAATGGCGTTGAGGTTCTCGATTTTGGTGTTGGCGTCGTGGCGTTGCCGCGCCTCCTCGGTGACGTCGAGAATGAATTCCAGCGCGCCCTTAATGTTGCCCTTGGCGTCCTTGATCGGCGCCCCGGTGTACTTGATTGGGATGATCACCCCGTCGCGCGGACGGGCGATGGTTTCCTCGGTGACGATCGCGTCGCGCTTCATGGCCTGTCCGCAGGCGCATTTCTCGGTGCGGCAGTGCGGAGTGCGAAAGAGATCATAGCACTTTTTGCCCACCATTTCGTCCGGGGTCAGGCCGGCAATCGCGGCGCCGGCCGGATTCATGTAGGTGATGGTAAACTCGGTGTCAATCGACATGATGGGTGTGGGAATGGCGTTGAGATTTTCGATCTTCTCGTTGGCCATCTGCTGCTGTTTGCTTTCTTCGGTAACGTCGAGCACGTATTCCAGCGCGCCCTTGATGTTGCCCTTGGCGTCCTTGATCGGCGCCCCGGTGTACTTGATTGGGATGATCACTCCGTCGCGCGGACGGGCGATGGTCTGCTCGCTGACAATGCTGTCGGTTTTCATCGCTCGGGCGCAGGCGCATTTCTCGGTCTTGCAGTGCGGCGTCTTGAACAGGTCGTAACACTTTTTGCCCACCGCCTCGTCCGGGGTCAGGCCGGCAATGGACGCGCCCGCCGGATTCATGAAGGTGATGGTGAAGTCGGTGTCAATCGACATGATCGGCGTGGGAATGGTGTTGAGGTTTTCGATCTTCTCCTCCGCCATCTGCTGCTGCTTGCTTTCTTCGGTGACGTCAAGCACGTATTCCAGCGCGCCCTTGATGTTGCCCTTGGCGTCCTTAATCGGCGCCCCAGTGTACTTGATCGGGATGATCACCCCGTCGCGCGGACGGGCGATGGTCTGCTCGCTGACGATGCTGTCGGTTTTCATCGCTCGGAAACAGGCGCACTTCTCGGTCTTGCAGTGCGGCGTCTTGAACAGGTCGTAACACTTCCTGCCCACCGCCTCGTCCGGGGTCAGACCGGCAATGGACGACCCCGCAGGATTCATGAAGGTGATGGTGAAATCGGTGTCGATCGACATGATCGGCGTGGGGATGGTGTTGAGGTTTTCAATCTTCTCCTCCGCCATCTGCTGCTGTTTGTTTTCCTCGGTAACGTCCAGCACGTATTCAACAGCGCCGACAATATTGCCCTTGGCGTCCTTGATCGGCGCCCCGGTGTACTTGATCGGCACGATCACCCCATCCTTCGGCCGGGCAATGGTCTGCTCGGTGACCACCGAATCGGTCTTCATTGCCCGGGCGCAGGCGCATTTCTCGGTCTTGCAGTGCGGCGTTTTGAACAGGTCGTAACACTTCCTGCCCACCGCCTCGTCCGGGGTCAGACCGGCAATGGCCGCGCCCGCCGGATTCATGAAGGTAACGGTGTATTTATCGTCAATTTCCAGAATCGGGGTGGGAATGACGTTGAGATCGGTCTCCATCTGCCGCAATCGGGCTTCCAACTGTTTTTGGTCGCTGACGTCGGTCATGGTGACCAGGGTCTGGCCGGAGCCGTTTGGCAGCGGACGGGCCAGGGAGCGGTAATAGCGAAGGCCGGAACCGTTGTTGCGGATGGCCTCGGCGGTGACCGGTTTGTGCACCCGACCCGCTTTTTCCACCGGGCAATCCTTGGAGCCGCAGAGGTGCAGATTGCAGGTTTCCTCGCAGGTCATCTTGCCGATCACCGCAGCCGATTCCAGGCCAAAGGTCTCAAAAAATGCGGGGTTTGCCCAAATGACGGTTCGTTTGGCGTCGACCATGAAACCAGGTTCGTCCAAGGTTTCAAATAAAGACAGATCCATGCCGGTCATTGATTGTTCTGCGGTTGCCATTGTTTCCTCCATTGATTTTCCGTTCGATATTTCAACTTTGTGTGTGTCCACTGGA
>Ga0074197_1001444_pt1 | contig 20302 bp, 10 predicted proteins | sample EPASupsiteSAE305_FD_64526 | JGI IMG/M metagenome (GOLD analysis project Ga0074197, IMG submission 64526) | Bioremediated contaminated groundwater microbial communities from EPA Superfund site, New Mexico - SAE3-05 reassembly with SPADES | ecosystem: Environmental > Aquatic > Deep subsurface >...
TGTGCCATCATAATAGAGCATTGACTCTCCTAATCCGGTTCCTGCTGCGATTACCGCGCAATTTCCTTTTGCATAAACAGCGTTTGGATTCAAATTAATAAATTCATCTTTATCTAAACAGAGCATGCCATACGCCGTCGCTTCAAGATCGTTAAGGAGAAAAACTTGCGTAATGCTGAGGAGCTCTTTTAAGTCATGTGCTGATATTTCCCAAGGCAGATTGGTTGTACGACACCGTTGCTCGATGATGGGACCGGCAATTGCGAAAGATGCCGAGGTGATCAGTATATCGACATACATCTGTCTGAAGTCATGAATTATATCGCCCAATGTCTCATACTTTCGGCTTTCAAATCGATGCTGAGAAAGTATCTTCAGTCTATCACCCTCTCTTTCAAAGAGTGCTAAAGATGTTTTAGTTCCACCAATATCACCTGCAAGGATCATTATGTTTCCTTTATGGTGTAAATTATGGGTTAAATTGTATCGTGTTCTTCCTAAGATTCTATCCAGTAACTATATGTCACCAAATGGATTCAAATAATGCTATGATTAACCTCTAAGATTATAATTATGTATTAATATGAAGAGAAAAGGAGCTCAATGAAAGCTGTGGTTATGGCCGGTGGTTTTGGAACACGAATACAGCCACTTACAAATTCTATCCCTAAGCCAATGTTACCGATTATGAATCGACCAATGATGGAACATACGATTGTAAGTCTCCGTGATTTAGGCATTAGCGAATTTATTATCCTCCTTTATTTTAAACCTGACGTGATTAAAGAATATTTTAAAGACGGCAGTGCATGGGGGATCAAGATTACTTATGTTGTTCCTGACGATGATTATGGAACAGCCGGAGCGGTCAAAAAAGCTCAAGAGTATATCGGGGATGAAAATTTCATTATTATCAGTGGTGATTTGGTAACCGATTTCGATTTTCAACAAATTTTTGATTATCATAAAGCGAAACAATCCCGATTAACCATCACACTTACCTCGGTAGAAAATCCTCTCGAATTCGGTGTCGTTATTGCCAATGAAGAGGGGAAAATAGAAAAGTTTCTCGAAAAACCAAGCTGGGGCGAAGTGTTTAGTGACACGATCAATACCGGAATCTATATTATTGAGCCGGAGATTTTGGAGTATATTCCTAAGAATGAGAATTTTGATTTTGCCAAAGATCTTTTTCCACTTTTAATGCGACAGGGGATTGATTTGATGGCGGGATACGCTCAGGGGTACTGGCGTGATGTTGGAAATCCTGAGAGTTACCGTGATGTGTATGAAGATATTTTGGCGGGAAAAATTAAATTTAACATAGGTGGCGAAGCAGTTAAATATCCTGATGGTGTATTGATTTGTGAAGAAGACAATACCCTCGATGAAAGTGTCGAGGTGGTCGGAATTGTTCTCATCGGTAAAGAGGTAACGGTTAAAAAAGGCTCAAAACTCACTAACGTCGTGATCGGGAACAATGTCACGATAGGGAGTGCTTCGAAAGTAGCCAATACGGTTATCTGGGACGATGTTGAGATCGGTAAAAATGCCAAACTTGATGGATGCGTTATCTGCTGTAACAACCATATCGGTAAAAATGTAACCGCCAAATCGGGATTGATTTTAGCGCAAGGGTGCGAGATCGGTGAACTCGTAACCATTGAAAAAGATGTTACGATCTGGCCGAATAAAGTGATTGAGGATGCCGCAATCGTTAGCCGAAGTGTGATTTTGGGGAGTAAATACAAAAACTCTATTTTTGAAGACGGGATGGTTATCGGTAAATCAAACGTCGAACTTTCCTGCGAAATGGCCACAAAACTCGCTGAGGCATTCGGTGCACAGCTGCCGGTTGGATCTACTGTATTGGTTTCCCGCCATTATGATAAAAGCTCTCGCATGTTAAAACGGGCATTTTTAGGAGGGCTCCTCTCTGCCGGAGTCGATGTCGTTGATTGCAACGCGATCCCTTCATCGGTCATGCGTTGCAGTCTTTCGTTTCATGATAACTATACCGCAGGGGTACATTTTCATCAAAAAATTGATGATCCAACCAGTACGGTCATTACCTTTTACAATAATGAAGCACTTCGAATCAACAACGATGTTGCCAAAAAAGTGGAAAAAGCCTTTTTTAAAGAGACGTATCGACGGGTTGATTATTCGCAAATCGGGCAGATCTATCCTCTCGATCACAAACGAGAATACAGCGAATATAAAAAAGGGATGGAATCAATCTTACATTCCCATCGGTTTAAATGTCTCGATTGTCGTATAGCGGTTGATTTGACACATGGATTGGCTTCCGAAGTGTTCCCGGACATTTTGAACGATTTAGGTGTCGAACATATTATGTTTAACGCTTATGCGGATGAACATCGTCTCTCGAATATCAATACGTTGATTAAACGCTCCCATGAAGATATGGGCGCTGTCATTCAAGCGCTTAAACTGGATGCCGGTTTTATCCTCTATCCTCACGGACAAAGACTTGATATTATTTGCGATGAAGGAAAGCCTCTTACCAAGCAAAGTGCCTTGTATGTGGTATTGACGCTACTCAATATGGATGCAAAAGCACATGGATCGAAAAAAAGAGTTTTCTTGCCGACATGGGCAGCGGATATTGTCTATTTTGACCACCTCGAAATTGAGCGAGGTCAATACGCTAACTTTAAATCCGCCAAAATGAAAACGTATGATTTGGTCGCAACGGGAGAGGGAAATTTTACTTTTACCGAGTTTGCAACCCATCGAGACTCGATGTATTCCACCCTCAAAATACTGGAGATGATCGTGACGCACGGAGTAAAACTCTCTGAAATTATCGATTCTCTACCGCACTTTTTCTATGTAACGATTCAGGTTCCCTGCACCCAAGCTCTGAAAGGTAAAATGATGCGAAGATTCCTCGGTGATGCGAAGGGGAAAGAGTCTTCAACTCTCGATGGTGTGAAAATCTGGCTTGACAAAGATGATTGGGTATTGATGATTCCTGATCAATACGGCGATTTTTTAAATCTCACGATTCAAGCCAAAAACGATGAGAAAGGGGAACATTACACTCAGCTTTATAAGGCAAAAATTGAGGAATGGGCCAAATCCTGATGAAAAAATCATCCTTGAATCTCTCATTTTTCTGGCATATGCACCAGCCTGATTATCGGGGAAGTGATGGGGTGATGAGGATGCCGTGGGTTTTTTTGCATGCCATCAAAGATTATTATGAAATGCCATGGCTGTTGAGCGAATATCCTGGGCTCAAAGCAACGTTTAATCTCAGCGCATCGTTGATTGAGCAACTTCATCTTTATGTTGAACCGCTGAGATTTGATTATTTTTTATCTCTTTGGGCTCTCCATCCCTCAAAATTGGAGGAGTCGCAGCGTAATTGGGTCATAAAGCTCATTACCGCTATGCAGTTTGAAACGATGGTTCGTCCGATAGAACGGTATGCTGAGCTTTATTATCGTGATTCGTTTAGTGATGACGAACTGATTGATTTGGAAGTGGTTTTTATCCTTGCATGGTGCGGAAACTATCTGCGACAGCATAACAAAGAAGTCAAAAGGCTGTTGGAACAAAAACGAGGATTTTCGCAACACGATAAAGAGACGTTATTGAAATCACTCTCTACCTTTATCGCTGAGATTCTTCCGCTTTACGCTTCCCTTCAATCTCAGGGAATTATATCGGTTTCAACGACCCCTTATTTTCATCCGATCCTCCCTCTGCTGGTCGATATGCAAAATGCTAAAAGAGCGAATGAAACGACCGTATTGCCTGAAGGGGGCTATTCGCTTCAAGAAGATGCATACGAACATGTACGACTCTCGATTGATTTATATGAGAGAACTTTTGGGCGCAAACCGAGCGGTTTTTGGCCGGCAGAGGGGGCGGTGGATGAAAAAAGTGTCGAAATTTATAAAGAAGAGGGAATAAAGTGGATTGCCACCGATGAAGCAATTCTGTATCGCTCGCTCCAAAACGACGATCCCGCTTTGCGCTATAAATCCTATCGTTTCAATGACGTCTTAATCGGGTTTCGTGATCATGCTCTGAGTGATCTGATCGGGTTTGAGTATCGTCATCGAAGTGGAAAGAATGCGAGCCGTCATTTTATGGGTGAACTCGAAACCATTGCGCTTAATCATGATAATCCGAATGTTTTTGTCATTGTTGATGGAGAAAATGCGTGGGAGTTTTACCCCAACAACGGATTCGATTTTTTTCAAGGGCTTTATGGAGCATTGCGCGATACTGCATGGTGTCATACCCTGACCATGGACGAGATATCAATGCAGAGCGGGACTTCTGCTTTGGAATATCTTCATCCGGGTACATGGATACACGGAACTTTTGATACATGGGTTGGACATCGTGAAAAAAATCGGGCATGGGAATTGATTTTTCAGACCCGTCGTGAGTTCGAGAGATATAAAGACGGGTTAAGTGATGAGGTCAAAAAACAGATAAAGTACCATCTTTTAGCTTCAGAATGCAGTGATTGGTTTTGGTGGTACGGTGAGGATCACAATACCAATTTTGCACATGAATTTGATACCCTTTTTCGCACACATCTGATCGATATTTACAAACTTTTGGGGCTCTCGGTTCCTGAGACTCTTTTGATCCCTATTATTTCCTCGGAATCCGAAAAATCCGCATGGATTAAACCGTGCAATATGATCTCGCCACAGCTAAACGGAGAGAAACGTACTTTTTTTGATTGGATGGGATGCGGGTATGTGAATGAGCAGAAAATATTTGGAACGATGGAGCGCTCACGCGGACCGATTAATACGCTGTTCTATGGATTTGATGCTGAAAATTTATACGTTGCCTTTGAGGGAAATATTGAGGGGTTAGAAGATATTTCGATTGAGATATTGATTGAAGAGAGTGAAAAATCGCTCAATCTCAAACCGCATAGCTTTGAAAATCGGCTTGAATTTTCTTTTTCTCGAAATCATTTTTTATCGAATGGGAGTGTGCATGTCCGTTTTAAACTTAAAAGCGGAGTCAAAACACTCCAATCATTGCCGGGATTCGGGTCATTAAAAGTTGATTTGACAGAAGATTTTACTAGTGACTGGTATATATAGGAGAAGGTATGAAAACATCACTATTACTGGGAATCCATATGCATCAACCGGTGGATAATTTTGAATGGGTTATCGAGATGGGGATAGAAACCTGTTACGAGCCTTTTTTCGAGGTTATGAGCCGTTATCCAGAGTTTAAATTTTCCGTCCATTGCAGTGGTTGGCTTATGGAAAGAATCGCTCAGCTGCGCCCCTCATTGTATGAAAAAATCCTCACTTTAGCTCACAATGGAAGCATTGAGTTTTTCAGTGCAGGGTATTATGAACCTATTTTGAGTGTTATCCCTTCTCGAGATCGCTTAGCGCAGATAGAGCGGCTGAATGAGTCGATTAAAGAGCAGTTTAATCAAACACCCAAAGGGCTCTGGCTCACGGAGCGGGTGTGGGAATCCGCACTGATTCCAGATCTAAATCGTGCAGGTATCAAATACACGGTGATGGACGATTACCATTTTCAATGTGCCGGATTCGATGCCGAGGTATTGGACGGGTATTACATGAGCGAAGAGGGGGGTGAACCTATGGGACTGTTCCCGATCAGCCAGAAACTCCGCTATGCTATACCGTTTATCAATGTTGAGAGTGCTATCCGCGCTATTAAATCGTATAACCGCCAACAAGATTCAGCAGCGATTATCTTCGATGATGCCGAAAAGTTCGGAATGTGGCCAGGAACGTATGAATGGGTCTATAAAAAAGGGTGGTTGGAGAAGTTCATTCAAGCGGTTTTAGCCGATGATGAGATCGAAACCAGCCATTACGGCGAGTACTTTACATCCCATCATTCACGCGGAATTGCCTATTTGCCAAATGTTTCGTATTATGAGATGGGAGAATGGAGTCTCCGAGCTGATGATGCTTTGGCTCTGGAAGCGATGAAAGCGGAGATGGGGCTGGAACGGTATGAACGTGAAGGGGTAAAATTTCTCAAAGGGGGAATTTGGAAGAATTTTTTTGTCAAATACCCCGAGAGTAACCGTTTACATAAACGGATGGTTGAACTTTCCCGTGCCTATCAGAACGGCGAGGGAGACTTTGAAACACCGCTGTATAAACTCCAAACCAACGATTCTCTCTGGCATGGGGTATTCGGAGGTCTCTATCTGCCGAATTTACGGGACAACAGCTATCGTTATTTGATCGAGTGTGAAAATATCCGCTACGGTAAGAAAAAGGCATTGGTATGTGATGAGAATGAACTTGACGGCTATCCTAAATACAAATCGGTCAGCGCAAAACTGATTGCCCGTTTTGATGCGGCGTATGGAGCCCAGCTGGTGGAACTCGATATTCGGGATAAGTGTTTTAATTATCAAAATACTCTGACCCGGCGTAAAGAGGCCTATCACAAAAGGTTGTTTGAAGTAGCGGGTGATAAGGCTGCACCTATTGAAGAGGGGATTGATACGATTCACCATGCAAGCGGTTCGTTTGATGATACGCTTCGTGATGCGATTATTTATGATTGGTATTTGAAAAATTCGTTTATTGACCACATCAGCGATGAAAATTTTAATACTGAAGCGTTTCGCCATTGTAATTTTCATGAATACGGCGATTTCGCCAACCAGCCCTTTGAATCGTCATTGAGTAAAACATCCATTGCATTTAGCCGTGATGGGGGGATCTTTCGAGGCAAAAAAAGTAATACAAAACTTATAAAAAGTTTCTCGTTCGCTTCTGAAACAATTGATTTTAGACTGCATTTGGAGAGTGAAGCAACCGGCGGATTCACCTATGTGATGGAGCACAATTTCCATTTCTCTGATTATGAACATCTTCTGATCAACGGTGCATCTCTCCAAGCATCCGGGGAGATTGAGGAGATTCAAAATTTTGAGATTATTGACACGATATTAAAGAAAAAAATCACTTTTCGTATGGATAAAGTGTTTCGTGCGCACTATTTCAAGCTTCAAACCCTTTCTCAAAGTGAACAGGGATTTGATTTGAGTATTCAAGCTCTTAGTATTGCGTTTGTTTTTGATTTTGAGAGCTCTCTCAGCCTTGAAGGCAGTTTGGAGATTACGCGTGTCTGAAATCCGTTATGACTCTTTGAATGATACGCATGTTCTGATTGCTCAAGAGCGGCTTCATCGACCCGATTTTTCCCCGAACAAAGAGGAAAATAGTTCAGGTAAAGGATGTCCGTTTTGTGAGGGGAATGAAGCGATGACACCCAAAGAGATTTTTGCCATTCGTCCACCGGAGACGTTTGCGAACCAAAAGGGATGGCAGACCCGTGTTGTTCCAAATCTCTACAAAGCTTTAGCGATAGAAGCACCTCATCAACTCCATAAGGGTAGTTTTGAGTACTGGGACGGTTTTGGTGCCCATGAAGTGATTATCGACACTCCGTTGCATCATACCTCTATGGCCCAATGGAGCCATGAGGAGATGGTAGTATGGTTTAAAACGCTTCGCCAAAGGGTTGAAGATTTGCGCCGCGATCATCGGATCACTTTTATTTCACTGTTTAAGAATGAAGGATTCGATGCGGGTGCGACCATGGCACATTGTCATACACAGCTGATCGCTTTGCCTTTTATCCCTAAAAAACAGCGAGAGATGAATAGAATATGCCACGAGTATTTCGAGAAGCATCATAAAGCATTAATGGAATCCATTCTTCAGGATGAAGAATTTCATAGGATTAGAATGATAGAATCCTGTGGAGAATTTAGTGCATTTTGTCCGTATGCGAGTGGGTTTGCGTTCGAAGTGATGATCAGTTCTAAAAAATGTATCGGACAGATCGATACGCTCAGCGATGAATCTATCCTTCAGCTTTCGACACTTCTTATTTCCGTCATTCAGAAGATGCACTCACAGCTTGGGGAATTTGCCTTTAATCTGTCGGTTTCGACCCCCCCTTTAGGTGAAGATATCGGTGATTGTGAAAGCCAGCGTTTAATGATTCGAATACTTCCTCGTATTTATCGATTCGGCGGGTTTGAAGTGAGTTCGGAGATAATGATCAATCCGGTGGAACCGGAGTTGGCTGCTAAACTTTTACGAGGAGAAAAACATGGTTAAAAAAGTGTTGTTTGCTGCGAGCGAAGTGTATCCTTTTGCAAAAACAGGAGGGTTGGCAGATGTTGCACATGCCCTGCCGCGAGCATTAAAGAACCTTTATGACGTTACGGTCGTGATGCCGCTTTACAGCATCATTGATCGAAACAAATATAACATTGCCTCTCTGGGAGAGACATTGAATATTTCGATGGGAGGAAAGGAATACGCCATTGAACTTTACGGTTGCACGGTTGAGGGATATGAATACTATTTTATCTATGAACCGATGTTGTGTGATAGAAAATTCCTCTACGGTACTCCTAAAGCGGGATATGAGGATAACGGATTACGCTTCGCCCTTTTTTCGTATGCCATTTTTGCCTTACTTAAGAAAAAACATTATGAGATCCTTCATCTTAATGACTGGCAGTGTGCGCTCGCGGCGTTACTGGTACATAAGGATCCTGCCCTTTCACCGAAAACCATTTATACGATCCATAATCTGGCCTATCAGGGGATCTTTGATTCGAGTATTTTAGAATCGATCGGTATTGATAAGCGCTATTTTACAATGGGTTCTTTGGAATTTTATGGAAAAGTCAATTTTATGAAGGCAGGGATCGCCTATGCGGATGAGGTAACCACTGTGAGCCCAACCTACGCTCGGGAAATTTTAACCGGTGAATTTGGATGCGGATTGGAAGGATTTTTGCATTTTCATCACGCAAAGCTCACCGGAATTATCAACGGAATCGATACCGATCACTTTTCTCCTGCAACGGATGGGGCATTGATTTCACCTTATAGTGATGCCAAAGGGAAAAAAGCCAATAAGAGTGATTTACTTAAAAAATTAGCCCTTCGAGGGATCAATAAGCCTCTTTTTGTTTTTATCGGTCGCTTTACCTCACAAAAAGGTATTGATCTTTTGATTGAAACCTTACCGAAAATTGCCGCATTGGATTGTAATATCGCATTATTAGGGGAGGGGGAAGAGCACTATCATGAAGCTTTGGATGTCCTCGTGGCAAGTCATAAAAACATCCATCTTACCTTTAGATATGATGAAGTGTTATCGCATCAAATCTACGCGGCGGCAGACTTTTTATTGATGCCATCTCTTTTTGAGCCGTGCGGCTTAAATCAAATGATCGCATTCTCGTACGGTGCATTGCCGATTGTCCATCGAGTAGGTGGATTGGTCGATACGGTGAAGCGATTGGAAAGTTATCAAGAAGATAGTTGTTCCGGTTATGGATTAATATTCAGTACCCCTACCTCCCGTTCTTTACTCAGTGCAGTGAACAAAGGGTGTGAATTATATGAGGATAAAAAACATTTTGAACGAATTATCAATCACAATATGAGATGTGACTTTTCCTGGGGAGAAAGTGCCATAGCCTATGGGGCTTTGTATGAGAAAGAGAAGGACATCGATGCCTAAACTCAACATTTTTATTGCAGCATCCGAGGTTGTACCGTTTGCGAAAACAGGCGGTTTGGCCGATGTCGCCGGAGCTTTGCCAAAGGCACTTCGCGCATTAGGACATGATGTTCGGATCGTGATGCCCCGTTACTACATAGTAGATCGTGAAAAATACGGCTTAGAGTTAATGGATGGCGAACTGGGTGTACCGATGGGAGTGATGTGTGAAATATGGGCTGGTGTTTATGAGGGGAGACTTCCTTCTACGGAAGTACCGATTTACTTCATTGATCATGAAGGCTATTTTGGACGCAGCGGTCTGTATGATGATAATGGAGAGGGATTTCGTGACAATGATAATCGCTTTATTTTCTTTTCGCGCTCTGTGATGCAGCTGGCTAAAAAACTCCAATTTCATCCTGATGTGATCCATGCGAACGATTGGCATACATCTGCCATCCCGATGATGCTTAATACTATCTATGCGTATGATCCTGCTTTTGCCCATACCGGTTCATTGCTTACGATTCATAATCTTCAGCATCAGGGTAAGTTTTACAAAGGGGTGATGGATATTTTAGGGATCGGTTGGGACCATTTTTACGAACTTGAAGAACATGGGGGTGTTAATCTTCTCAAAGGGGGGATTACACATGCCGATGCGATCAGTACGGTAAGTTCAAAGTATGCTCAAGAGATTCGAACGCAAGAGTTCGGCTGGGGATTGGAGGGACTTATTGATATTAACTCATATAAATTACATGGGATACTCAACGGTGTTGATTACGAGGAGTGGAGCCCGGCGGTTGATACTCTAATTCCGCATACCTTTGATAGTGATGATATGAGTGGTAAAGGGCTTTGTAAAAGTGCCCTTCAACAGACGTTTAACGTACCGCAAAGAGCAGAAGCTCCTCTCATCGGACTGGTGGGGAGATTGGTTGAGCAAAAGGGGATAGAACTGATTGCCACTTCTATCCATAGACTTTTGGAATTGGACATACAGATCGTCATGCTTGGAGCAGGGGAGAAATGGGCTGAACATTATTTTAGTGATATCGCTCGGATGTATCCTGAGAAATTCGGCTGTTTTATCGGCTACCGAAACGATCTGGCACATCAAATCGAAGCGGGAAGCGATCTGTTTTTAATGCCCTCATTGTTTGAGCCGTGCGGATTGAATCAAATCTATTCGCTTCGTTATGGGACTCTTCCGATCGTACGTGCGACGGGAGGACTCGATGATACGATTGAAAACTATCATAATGACGGAGAGCACGGTACAGGATTTAAATTCTATGACGCGACACCGGACGCACTCATCAATACGGTAGGCTGGGCCGTACATACGTGGTACAATGACCGAGACGGGTTTGTGCAGATGCAACGCAATGCGATGTCACAACGCTACGATTGGAACGGTGCCGCGAGAGAGTATGAATCGCTTTATCGCCGTATCGTTCACGGAAGAAAAGGGGAATAATGTATCATACAATGAGCTATGAGGTTTCACGTCTGAGTGAAATGGATATTTACCTCTTTAAGCAAGGAACACACTCAAAGCTCTACAATAAATTGGGTTCTCATGCGATGGAGCATAAAGGAAAGAGAGGTATCTATTTCGCTGTGTGGGCACCCAATGCGAAGTATGTCAGTGTACGGGGCGATTTTAATGACTACAGCACGGATGCTCACCCTCTGCGTTTGCGTCAGGATGATTCGGGAATTTGGGAAGGTTTTATTGAAGGGGTAGAACAGGGTCTTACCTATAAATACCATATCGTATCCAAGTTTCATAATATCGTCCACGATAAAAGTGATCCGTTCGGATTTTATGCCGAAGTACCTCCGAAATCGGCATCGCGTGTCTGGAGTTTAGAGAACTACGAATGGTACGATAACAACTGGATGAAATCGCGGTATAAGAATAATGCGCATAATGCTCCGATCAGCGTCTATGAAGTTCATTTGGGTTCATGGCGAAGGCACGTAGAGGAGGGGGACCGTTATCTCACTTACCGTGAACTGGCCGTTGAACTCGTAGCGTATCTCAATGAGATGAACTATACCCATGTTGAGTTTATGCCCCTTACCGAATATCCGTTTTTTGGATCGTGGGGGTATCAGGTCGTCGGATATTTCGCCGCTACGGCACGGTTTGGAACGCCGCAGGATTTGATGTATTTGATTGATACGCTTCATCAAAACGGGGTTGGTGTTATCATGGACTGGGTACCGTCTCATTTTGCCGTCGATATGCACGGACTGATCAACTTTGATGGAACGGCACTTTATGAACATGATGATCCGCGTCAGGGATACCACCCAGAATGGGGAAGCATTATTTTTAACTACGGACGCAATGAGGTCCAGTCGTTTTTGATCAGCTCTGCGATGTTTTGGGTGGATAAATATCATATCGACGGTATCCGTGTGGATGCGGTTGCTTCGATGCTTTATCTCAACTACGCACGTAAAGAAGGTGAATGGATCCCCAACAAATACGGTGGAAATGAGAATTTGGAGGCGATCGAGTTTTTAAAAAAACTCAATACCAGTGTCTATGGTGCATTCCCTGACATACTGATGATTGCTGAAGAATCGACCGCTTATCCGATGGTAACACGCCCAGTAGATTCCGGTGGCCTTGGATTTGGGTTTAAGTGGAATATGGGTTGGATGCACGATTCTCTCAAATACATGAGTTACGATCCGCTGTACCGTCAGCACCACCACCATCAGCTTACCTTTAGTATGTGGTATGGATTTGACGAGAATTTTATGTTGCCGCTGAGTCACGATGAGGTCGTCCACATGAAAGGTTCTCTGATTAATAAAATGCCCGGAGATACCAATCAGAAATTTGCAAACCTGCGCTCCTTGTACGCTTATATGATGTCACATCCGGGTAAGAAACTCCTCTTTATGGGGGGAGAAATTGCCCAATACGCCGAATGGAATTTTGAACGCTCACTGGATTGGCACTTGAGCGATTTTCCTCTCCATTCGGGTCTGCAAAAAATGATTGCTGCCCTGAATCAACTCTATCGCGATGAGCGGGCTTTACATCTATATGATGAGAAACGAGAAGGGTTCGAGTGGATCGATGATCGTGATTACAGTCATAATTGCTTGACATACGTTCGAAAAAGCGATAATCCGGCGGATACTATCTATGTCGTGTGCAATTTTGCCGATGCTACGAGAGAAAATTATAAAATGGGCATTTTGGAGAGCGGAGAATATGTTGAGATTTTCAACTCCCAATCAACGCAGTATGAGGGATGGAATATCGGCAATAGTACTCCGATAAAGAGTATTCACGAAGAGATGCACGGACGTCCGTTTTCACTTACGTTAACGCTCCCTCCGCTGGGAGTGATATTTTTAAAACAAAGAGAAACCAAACCCTTGGTACAATTAGAAAAACCGGTATAAAGAGAGCGATATGATTTTACATGACTATGAATTTGATTCGAAATACGCTACCCGTGTTGCTTATTTTTCGATGGAGTTTGCTATCCATCAGGCCCTCAAAGTTTATTCGGGCGGTTTAGGTTTTTTGTCAGGATCGCACATGAGAAGTGCGTATGATCTACGTCAGAATGTTGTCGGTGTCGGTATCTTATGGAGTTTTGGTTATTACGATCAGTCACGACATGAAGATCGAAGTTTGGAAACCGAATTTATCCGTAAACATTACTATTTTCTTGAAGACCTCGGGGTTCGTGCAACGGTTAACATCCACTCTCAGGATGTCCATATTAAAGCCTTTTATTTACCGCCGAATGTCTTTAGTTCTGCACCGATTATCCTCCTCTCTACCGACATTCCCGAAAATGACTTTTTGGCACGTACCATTACCCATAAACTTTATGATGCCAACGAAGAGACCCGTATTTCCCAAGAAGTCGTATTGGGGATCGGCGGGATAAAAGTTCTGGAAGCCTTGAAGCAAACAATTGATATTTTTCACATGAATGAGGGACATGCGCTCCCTCTTGTTTATGAATTGTATGCGAAATATCAAAATATGGACGAGGTCAAAAAGAAGGTAGTATTTACCACCCATACCCCTGAAGATGCCGGTAATGAGCAGCACAATATTTATTTGCTCCATAAATTCGGATTTTTTAACGGGTTAACTTTAGAGACGGTTCGCACCATTATGAAAATGGAACATGAAGATAATTTTAACCTCACCGTCGGAGCATTGCGTTCATCGAAGATTACCAACGCCGTATCGAAAATGCACGGAGAAGTGGCCAATCGGATGTGGAAAGATTGTGAAGGAAGTTCTGAAATTATTTATATTACCAATGCTCAGAACCGTCGTTTCTGGAGTGATAACGGGATGCTGTCTGCACTTGATGAACACGAAGACTATGCCCTTATCGGGCGTAAAAAACACCTTAAACGAGAACTTTTCAACGTCGTAGCCGATCAGACGGGAAAAATGTTTAATCCCGATATTTTGACGGTTGTTTGGGCGCGACGTTTTGCCGAATACAAACGCCCCGGGCTTCTAAAACACGATTTTGCTCGATTCAAAAAACTTTTGGAACGGACCGATAAACCGATTCAGGTGATATGGGCGGGGAAACCGTATCCGTTTGATACCAATGCGGTAAATGCTTTTAATGAATTGATCTACATCAGCCATGGGATCAAAAACATGGCGGTTCTCGTCGGCTATGAACTCGAACTCTCTCGAATCTTGAAAAAAGGGTCTGACATTTGGCTCAATACTCCGCGTGTTTCACGTGAAGCGAGCGGAACGAGCGGGATGACAGCGAGTATGAATGGCTCTATACACTTCTCCACAGAAGACGGATGGCATCCTGAATTTGCAAAACACGGTATTAATGCGTTTACGATACCACCGATCGATCACAGTACACCGATTGAGGTTCAAGATAGCGAAGACAACAAAAACATGATGGATATTTTGGAGAATGAGATTATACCGATGTATTACGATCATCCTGAACAGTGGACACAGATTGTAAAAACTGCCATGTCAGATGTAATTCCGGCATTTGACTCGGGAAGAATGGTGCACGAATATTACGTGCAAATGTACAATCACTAATGAGAAATATTTTATTGTTTTTACACTAAAATAATAGTCATGGATGATTAAATTTATAAAGTGAGCCTATATGATTAAGATAATAAACAGTGAAGAGTTCTCCTATTTTTTACGCGTCCACCGTAATGAAATTATAAAAATTTGGATGAATCAAAATGAGGTGAAAAATGTGCTTCATAGGCACTCTCTACCTATTGTCGAAAAAAATACTCACCTTTTTTATCAGTTTTGTGATTGCTATATCAGTGTGATTGAATGGCGAGCAACTGTTTCAGAATGCCAAATAAAGATTGAATTTTTACAATTATTAAATAATTATAATGTGACTGTATCCGATCTTTTTACCTTGATCCTAAAACTCAAAAATGCGATTGAACAGATCATTTTTGAAAATGGAAACCTTTCGTTTGCCCTGCAAAGTGAAATTGATTCTCTTACATTGCAGATGGCCAATGATTTGGCATCCAATTTTGAGACTATTATAAGCAGTAACCGTAATTATAAAAGTGAAAACTCCAATCTTTTAGCAGAGTATAAAAAAGCGGTCGATTTGAGCAATATCGTCTCAAAAACCAATCCGAAAGGGGTTATTACTTATGTCAATGATAAATTTTGTGAGATATCCGGTTACACGAGAGATGAACTCGTAGGAAAACCGCACAATATTATTCGACACCCCGATATGCCCAGAGAAGCATTTAAAGATTTGTGGGACACGATCAAAGCAAAAAAAAGTTGGAACGGTGTTGTCACCAATATGAAAAAAGACGGAAGTCAGTATATCGTCGATACGACGGTTATCCCGATTCTGGATGTGGATGGAGACGTTATAGAATACATAGCCATTCGACACGATATTACTGAGCTTGAAGAGACCAAACAGCAATTGCGAAATATCAATAAAGCGATGAAAAACAAGGTCGATGAACTCTATTCCATGACGAATACATTGGAGCAAAAAGCGTACAAAGACAAGCTTACCGGAATCAACAACCGAGAAAATTTTGAAGATATTTTTAGCATAGAGATTGCAAATGCAAAGCTCAACGATATCGCATTAAGCTTGATTATTTTTGATGTTGATAATTTTAAACTGGTTAATGATACATATGGACATCAAGCCGGCGATATATTGCTCCAGGATATGGTTCATCTTATTGAAAATAATATTAAAAAAGGAGATATCTTTGCACGATGGGGCGGAGAAGAGTTTGTTATTTTGACCCCTGCGACAGAGATTAACGGTGCGTATAATTTAGCCGAAAATCTACGTAAATTGGTTCACTCATATGTATTTAAGTTTGTCGAAAATAATTTAACGCTCAGTTTCGGGATCGCGCAGCTCTCCAGCGAAGATACCAAAAAAACCCTTTTTGAAAAATCGGATAAAGCACTTTATGAAGCTAAAAAGAATGGTAGAAACAGAACAGAGATCTATAATGTTTAAATCTATAAGATCAATATTTTAGATTACTTCCACTGAAAACTTGGATTGTAAAGGAGTTTGTTTTTCCGAAAGATCAAATCCATTTGGGCAAAAATCGTTGTCAGGATTTTGATCGTTTCAAGAGCATAATCTCCTTTGTTTAACATCACACATTCGGCTTTATGGGCAAAAGCAACATCAGAGATTTCGGCACGGCTTGGGATATTGGTTTTCATTTTGCTCTCTAGCACTTGGGTAGCCAGAATCACAGGTATATGAGCCGCTGTACAGAGATCAAGAATCTCTTCTTGCATATAGGCCAAATTTTCAAATCCGATTTCGATCGCCAGATCTCCTCGTGCGATCATGATTCCCGAATTGCCGTATTGAATGAGTGTTTCGAGTATGGCAGGGAGGTTTTGTACCCCCTTTTTGGTTTCGATTTTTGCAACGATCGCTATGTGCCCTTTTTTCCCTAAGTGTTCCAACTCTTGAATGAGATCGGTAACATCTTCGGGAGTTTGGGTAAAGGAGATACCGATAATATCGGCGTATTCAACAATATGAGGTAAAACTTCTCGATCATAATCGCAGATGGCATGAATCGCAATATCGCTGTTGGGAAAATTGATCCCTTTTTCATCCTTGATTTTACTCCCCTCATCATTGCGGGTTAAAACAGTACAAATGATATCTTCGCCGAGGATTTCATCAATAATGAGCTGGATTTTTCCATCATCCAAAAAGAGGGGATCACCGACATTGACCATACTTCCTATTTTACTCAAACTGCATCCTACGACAGCATCATAGTGTTTTGATTTTTTCTCTGTAAGCGATGAACCGGTTGAATGGATTAATACTGTATTGCCGTAAAAAACCTTGATTTTTTTCGGTTTCTTCGATTTTTTTATTTTTTCGAGAGAAGTTCTGATTTTAGGACCCGCGAGATCGACGTAGATTTTTAAATCTTTATCTTCACACGATGCCTTTTTGATCCCCTTCGCCATCTCGTTCCATGCCGCTGGATTATCATGTGCCGTATTAATTCGAAAGAGGTGAACCCCTTCATGTGAGAGATCGCTAAACCAATTCTCATCAAATTCTGAGGGGACGGTGATCATAATCTTGGTTTTATCGCTGGAGGTTGAAAAAATCTGGGCATTTTTATCCATGATCTGATGAGAGGCTTCATAACTTAGATGTGCGGCTTGAATAGGGAGCTTTTTCCCCAACGCGCGGGAGAGTATCTCAAGGGCGACATTAACACTTGCTTCTATATGTGCTTGTGATCGGCCAAATGAAGATAGACCAACTTTGGTGAGATCATCTTGTAGATGCGAGAAGTCGTATTTGCGCAGATTGAGATAGTGGTGCATGTTGAGTAAAGAGGGATTGTTTTTTTTAGGATTTATGCCGAGTCTCATTTTCTCGTTTAAATCCAGTAATTTTTCAAATATTTCTGCTAACAATTTTTTTTCCATTTTTGTCTCCATTTTAAGATACTATAGGCAAATAATATAATACGACAGAAAGATTACAACTTTATATTTTATGCAAAGTATTCAACAGATAGAGTGAAAAATCCCAACTTTATCGTCATTAACATACAGATTCAATGTAACCTTTTTAGTATACAATCTATATAGGATATTTAACTTAGGGAGTGTGTCTATGTTTGAATCTACTACCATAACCGTCGATGGAAATGAAGCCGTTGCTCTGGTCGCCCATAAAATCAATGAAGTAATTGCTATCTATCCCATAACACCATCCTCCCCGATGGGAGAGTTTAGTGACCTCTACAGTGCAAAAAAAGAGAAAAATATTTTTGGCACCATCCCAACAGTGTACGAGATGCAAAGCGAAGGTGGAGCAAGCGGCGCGGTTCACGGCGCATTGCAAAGTGGTGCGCTGACGACGACGTTCACCGCTTCACAGGGATTATTGCTCATGATCCCCAATATGTACAAGATCGCAGGAGAGCTAACCTCAACAGTATTTCATGTCGCTTCTCGCTCTCTTGCAGCACAGGGGCTCTCGATTTTTGGTGATCACCAAGATGTTATGGGGGTTCGACAGAGCGGTTTTGCTCTGTTCGCATCTAATTCGGTCCAAGAAGCGCATGATTTTGCCCTTATTTCTCAAGCGGCATCGCTGCGCTCACGTATACCGTTTATCCATTTTTTTGATGGATTTCGTACCTCGCATGAGGTGAGCCGAATTCAGAAATTGAGCAACGACGTTTTAAAAGCGATGATCGATCAGGATTTAGTTGCTGCACACCGACGCCGTGCCCTCAGCCCCGATCACCCCGTTTTGCGAGGTACTGCACAAAATCCCGATGTCTATTTTCAAGGGCGTGAGAGTGTCAACCGATATTATCAAGCCTTGCCCAAAATAGTGCAAAGCGAGATGGATCGCTTTGCCGCACTTACGGGGCGAGTCTATAATTTATTCGATTATGTCGGGTCAGTGGATGCAGAAAGGATCATTATCCTTATGGGTTCGGGTGCCGAAGCGGTGGAAGAGAGTGTGAATTATCTTGTATCACAGGGGCAAAAGGTCGGAATGATCAAAGTGCGTTTAGCCTTGCCCTTTGCATCTGAAGCATTTATCGCAGCCTTTCCTCCGAGTGTCCATTCCATAGCGGTGCTGGATCGTACCAAAGAGCCGGGAAGTTTGGGCGAACCTCTTTATCATGATGTTCTAACAGCCTTGTTTGAAAACCAAGAATCGCTTCCGTTTAAGATACCTCGCATTATCGGAGGGCGATACGGTCTTTCGTCCAAAGAGTTCACCCCAGCTATGATCTTTTCGATTTACAAGGAACTCTCAAAATCATCCCCGAAAAATCACTTTACGATAGGGATCGACGATGATGTCACGTTCACCTCTTTGGAGTATGAGCAGAATTTTATCCTCGAGAATTCCGATCAGTTTCAGGCGGTATTTTATGGACTTGGATCGGATGGGACAGTCGGAGCGAACAAAAATACGATCAAAATAATCGGCACCGAGACAGACCATTATGCACAAGGGTATTTTGTTTACGATTCGAAAAAATCGGGTTCAATGACGACGTCCCATTTACGATTCGGTACGCAACCGATCCGATCAACCTATTTGATCCAAAAAGCTGATTTTGTCGGGGTCCATCAGGCAGTATTTCTCGAAAAACTGGATCTTCTGGATATTGCCAAAGAGGGTGCGGTCTTTTTGCTCAACACCCCGTATCCGAAAGAGGAGGTGTGGAATCGTCTGCCGCGTGTAACGCAAGAGAGGATCATCGAAAAAAAACTCAAATTCTATGCCATCGATGCGTACAAGGTGGCTCAATCTTCCAATATGGGACGGCGGATCAACACCGTGATGCAAACCTGTTTTTTTGCCATCAGCGGGATTCTTTCCAAAGAAGAATCAATAGCAAAAATCAAAGGATCGATCCAAAAAACCTACGGCACCAAAGGGGATGTGATTGTACAGATGAACTACGCCGCCGTCGATGCAACACTGGAAAATCTCTATGAAATCAATGTTCCATTATCTGTCAACTCTCAGCGTGAATTGCAACACACGCTAAAAGGAGAGATGAGCCCCTTTATCGAAGAGGTGATCGGTAAAATTTCTGCGTTTAAAGGAGATGAGATACGGGTATCGCAAATGCCTGATGATGGTACGTGGCCGACGGGAACGACGCAGTATGAGAAACGAAATATCGCCCAGGAGGTTCCACTGTGGGATGCTGAAACCTGTATCCAGTGTAACAAATGTGTTTTCGCCTGTCCCCATTCAGTCATACGTTCTACTGTTTTTGACATCTCCTACTTGCACGAAGCACCTGAAGGATTTGTGGCAAAAGCGGCAAAGGGAAAAAGTTTTGGTGAGAATGAGATGTTTAATATCTCTGTCGCTGTCGAAGACTGCACCGGATGCGCACTTTGTGTCGAAGTATGTCCGGCAAAAAACAAATCCGAAACCAATCTGAAAGCGATCAATATGATGCCGCAACTTCCGTTGCGCGAAGCGGCGATTATGCAGTGGGATTTCTTCCTCTCATTGCCGAAAATGGATCGAGAGAAACTCGACCATAGCAATCTAAAAGAGTCTCAGTTTTTGGAACCGCTGTTTGAATTCAGCGGAGCATGTCCGGGATGTGGCGAAACACCGTACGTGAAACTTGCTTCTCAGCTTTTCGGTGATCGGATGGTGCACGCCAACGCGACGGGATGCGT
>Ga0074197_1001445_pt1 | contig 20278 bp, 15 predicted proteins | sample EPASupsiteSAE305_FD_64526 | JGI IMG/M metagenome (GOLD analysis project Ga0074197, IMG submission 64526) | Bioremediated contaminated groundwater microbial communities from EPA Superfund site, New Mexico - SAE3-05 reassembly with SPADES | ecosystem: Environmental > Aquatic > Deep subsurface >...
AATAGCGCGTTCTGCTTTAGGGTGTTTCCCAAGAGCAGGACCTCCGTGTGAATGAAGCACTAAATTGCCATTCCACTCTTTAGGTTTTGCAACCCAATAATAGGCACCCGCTTCATCTTGTCCTGACCAACATGTTGTTTCTGTAGGAAGATCTTTTACTTCAGCAGGGCATGGTTGTTGTTGAGGTGCAGCAAAAGAAAAAGAGAGTGCAGTGCTTGCTAAAAGACAACTTTTGATTAAAATTGATGATAATTTTAGTTTAGATTTCATAATAGATTGCTCCATATCGTTATACAGGTTAACCCATGAAGCAGCATTTTACTGCTTCATGGGAACTTACAAAAAGGATGTATTAAAATTTATAGTTGGCTTTAAACCAAAGTTCTTCGCCTTTACCAGTGCCTGCGGATGCTGTTACTTCAGATTCATCACCAAGTATGGTATAAATGACTTCTGCTTCTAAGCCTTTAAGTGCGCCGACGAATTTATAGCTGCCATAAAGGTCAGTAATCGTTTGGCTATTATTAGCAGGTTTTGATGCGACATCAAGCGCTGTATAACGAGCACCTGTAGTTAGACCAATTTCTTTAAAGTTATAGTTGGCATCTACAGTATAACCTGTTGTGTCTGAGCTATAAGTTCCCACTCTGACTTGTTTACCTTTGACATAGTTAGGTTGTGCACCACCACCAAGACCTGCTTTAACACCTTTGTTGCCATCATCGTCACTGATAGTGGAGTATGCTACATAGGTTTTGAAATCTCCATATCCAAGGCTTAACTTAACACCTAACATGGTTGCTTCATCATAATGCTTCCAGTCAGAATAGAGGTAGTTCATGGCAATGCCATAATCAAAATTGTTGTATTTGTTTGTATATTCTGCTTCAAAGTAGTAGTCTTTATAGCCTTGAATACGGCTGCTTGCACTTGAACCTTTTGCATCATCATCAAAGGTTAAGTACTGAACTGTTAACTCTATATTAGGAATAGATTTGTTGACAATCATTGCAGTATACGCATAATCATGGTCATTGTTAAGTTCATTGAAGTTAGATACATTGCCCGCGCCATCGGTTCTATCTTGGTATTTTGTAATAGCTCCAACCATAACACTTGTGCTTGGAAGATCAGTATTGGTTACTAATGCACCTTCAAACGATTGTGTAATTGGTCTAGAAGTACTGCTACCAATAAGAGGTGTTTTAATAAATTGACGACCGATTTTAGCGGTTGTTTTGCCTAATGTATAAAGAACATAGGCTTCTGAGAGTTGTGTTCCAGAGCCATAGATATCATCATTTGTTCCGCCTGTTCCAAAAACAGCTTTAGCCGTTGCATCTGCAAATGGTGCTGCACTTGTTTGGGATGTTAAGCCTAAGCTAAGGCCATAAAATGTGCCTGTTTCATAGTGAAGTTGCATACCTGTAATAAAAATGTCAGCACTTGAATTTGCTTTATCTTTATCACGATCAAAATACCAAGCGCGAAGCTCTCCACTAATTTTTCCCTCTTTAAATGCATCAGCGAGTGTATCTGCTGCAAATGAACTGGTTGTAAGACCAGCAACGACGATAGCCGCCAAACTAAGTTTAGCTAGTTTCATACCTTTCTCCTTGTGTGAAATAATTCTCAAGACAGAAGAAGTTTAGGAGAAAAAAGTTTCTGGAAAGTCGCTTTTTGAACCTTTAAAAAAAATGATTGCATAGGTCGGCTTAAAAAGGGATACAGTAGTAAAGAAGTCACTCAAAGAAACAAAAAAGAGGTTTTAGGCAAGAAGAATACGATATCCAACCCCTGAGATATTTTCAATAGATTCTTTGCCTATTTTAGAACGGAGTTTATTGACAAGGCTTTTAAAGGCACTTTCACTACCCATGTCTTCGTCCCAAAGGCTTTTTTGAAGTTCTTCTTTTGAGGTCATACGACTTTGATTGGAGATGAGATGATCTAAGAGTTTGACCTCTTTTGCCGTCAAAGAGTGGATGGTATTATGGTATGTGACACTGCGTTGTTGATAACAATAGATTGCGCCAGAGATAAATTGTACATTGAGCGTTTTATGTTGAATCACTTTACGCGCAGCGTTTTTAAGTGTTTTCTCTAGCATGGTAAAGTCAATAGGTTTGGTCAGATAATCCACCAAAGAGAGTTTAACCGCTTCTAAAAGATACTCTTTATCGGTATAGGCGGTAAGAAGAAAGATTTGAGATTTTTCGTCAAATTGACGTACCCATTTCACAAAATCAATACCACTCATACCTGGAAGATTGATATCGCAGATAATAATGTCAGGATGAAAATCTTCATACGCTTTTATGGCTTCTTCGGCAGATTCAAGGGCTAAGATAGCATCACTGAAGTAATGTAGTACCTTTGTGATGGTCGCTCGAATGGAAGCATCATCTTCGATGTAGAGAATATGAAGTGATTTGAGTGTTGTTTGTAGTGAAAAATCATTTTCAACGTGGTACGACATAATTCATCCTTGTTTTAATAAAGTCCAACCATTTTCCACCATGCAAGGCCCACCACAGTGAAAATAAGCTGATTGAGTAGGTTAATCATAAAGCCAGCACTTAACCACTCTTGTTTTGTGACATAGCCTGAGTCAAATATGATAACCCCTCTGGCATGGGTATAGGGTGTTAGTGAACCGTATAGACTACTGGAAAAGCCCAAAAGTAGGGCTAATGGATAAATAGGAATACCAAGTTTAATTCCTACTCCCAAAAAGACGACATATAAAGCAGCTACTTGAGCTGTACCACTGGCAAAAAAGTAATGTGTATAGGTATAAATGGCATTGAGTACGACTAAAATAATCACCCAGTGCATAGAGGTCATAATCAGTAAGTGCTCTCCAATGATTGAGCCAAACCATTTTGTAAAGCCAAGTTTATGCAAAAATTCTGCCATCATCAGTAGCGCTGAAAGCCAGATGAGGGTGTCCCATGCTGTTTTTTCACTTTTGACATCATCCCAACTTAATACCCCTGTGATAATGAGCGTACTAAGTCCAATAAGTGCCGTTGTTGTGGCATGAATACCAAAGCTTGTTCCAAAAACCCATAAGAATAAAACGCCTATAAAAGTAATGCCCATAATAAGTTCATTTCTAGAAAATGAACCTTTCTTGACAAGCTCTTGTGTCGCAAAATGATGGGCTTCCCGTGTCTCTTCAATTTGTGGTTTCATAATGAAATAAAGCGCAATCGGAATAAAAAAGAAAGAGATGAGAGCGGGAATACTTGCGGCAATAAACCAATTTCCCCAACTTAATTGAACTCCAAAACTACTGGCAAATTTAACAATCAGCGGATTTGCCGCATAGGCTGTAATAAAAAGCGTTCCTGTAATATCGTTGATATGGCTAATGCACATCATAAGATAGGCACCCATTTTTTTTCGTGTGGGATCATTTGGGTAGGATTTGAACGTATGTGAAAGTGCTGTTGCAATAGGATAAATTACACCACCTGAACGAGCTGTACTACTAGGTGTTGCAGGTGCTAGAATGAGGTCTGCCAAAGAGAGCGCATATGCAAGCCCAAGGGTACGTTTACCAAAATAACGAATCATTAAAAGGGCGATGCGTTCACCAAGTCCCGTTTTGATAAAACCTTTTGCCATAAAAAATGCAATGACAATTAACCAAATAAGGTCACTGTTAAAACCACTGAGCGCATCGGTAACCGCTTTTTTGGATGAAATGGCTCCTGCTGCTCCCGTGATAGCAAATAGAGTGATACTTACAATGCCAATAGCACCCATAGGCATCACGTTAAACATAATCGCGGCAATGGTACTAAGAAAGATAATCAGTGTATGCCATGAGTGTAACTCGATGACTTCGGGCCTAATAAACCATGCAATCGATGCAATCAGTGCGATAGTAAAAAAAGGGATAATTTTGACATGATCATGCATCCTTGATCCTCACATATGAAAGAAGGTAGTGTTATTATAAGCAAAAAAAGTCGCTAATAAGCTTTTTTTTGTTTGTATGTTATGATAATTGCCATGAAGCGATTCACCCTTTTTGTTCTCTCATTGGTTTTACTGTCAACTGCGCTGTTTTCAAGTACAGAGACTTTTTTAAACAAAAAAGAGAAAGCCTACATCGATGCGAAACCTGTTTTAAACGTCTATGTAGAACCTGATGTCTATTTTTACAGTTATACGTATGATAATTATTTAAACGGTTATGCCATTCATTATTTGCGTCTTTTGGCAAGAAAACTCGATGTTGATCTTAACTTTGTAACCAACATCTCACGAGAAGAGGCAAAGAAACAACTTGCTTCTGGGATGTTAGATGTCGCACTCTTCCCAAGTTTTGAGCCATTGGATGACACTGCGTTTCAGTTTAGCAAATTTCCCATTGGCGTTTTACAACCTGCTTTGTTGATGCCAAAGATTTATCAGCTTTCCCCGACATTAGAGTCGATTGAAAAATTGCGTATTGTCATGCTCAAAGAAGATGCGTTTGCTACTACGATCAAAGAGAAAAATCCTGATGCCAGCATTGAAATCGTAAACAGTGTAGAAGAGGCTGTCGTAAAAGTGGCGGAACAAGAGGCAGACCTCGCCATTGGATTACATGAAATTTTTACGGTGCATTTAGAGTCTAAAATGATCTCTTCTTTGCAAAGTATCCCCTTGCATAATAATGCAGATTTTCCGATGGTAAAGATGTATCTCACAACAGCAAAGGAAAATATTGTATTTATCTCCATCTTAAACAAGGCTATGGCAGAGATTGACTACAAAGAGATGGTCTTTGCACGAAATCGTTTTTTTCCTTCTAACTCTTTTCGTCAAACCAACATCAAAGTCCCCCTCAGCCAAGATGAAAAATTCTTTTTGATGGGACAGCATGTTTTACAGTTTTGTGCTATTCCAAACAGCCTTCCATACGGCGATATCGTGCAAAATCGCTATGATGGAATGGGTGCAGATGTGATCGCTCTTTTGGAAAAGAATTTGGATATTCCACTCCAACTTGTGCCTACACGCTCAAAAGAAGAATCCATTCAAAAGTTACTCAGTCATAAATGCGATTTTATTGCTATGGCAAGTGAATCTTTAGATACGGATGCAAAAATAGCCGTTACATCGTCTCTTTTAGATGTACCTCTTGTAGTGTTAACCACCGATGATAGGGGCTATGTCTCAGACTTTAAAGAGATTGCACAGCGTCCGTTTGCGATACAAAAAGACCATCCAATGATTTCTAATTTACATGCTACATTTCCCTCTTTAACACTAAGCTTAGTGCATACAGAACTAGAAGGCTTAAAAGGCGTAGAAGAGGGGAAATATTATGGATTTATTACCTCCAATTTTACGGTTTCACATCTCTTTTCACACCATATCGCCAATAACCTCAAAGTATCTGCACAAATTCCACTTTCTATGCCTATCGGATTTGCCCTTTTAGTAGACAATCAGCCTTTGCGTTCTATTTTAGAGCAGACAACACAGAGTGTCTTAAAAGAAGAAATGCCACGGTTAATCCAGAAGTGGATTCCTGAACGTTCCCCAAAAGGGTTTGATTACAGTGTTGTTTTGCAGCTCGTATTCTTTTTTATTCTTTTCTCTGCCATTGCTTTTGCGCTTTATTTTGAGATGAGGCTAAAAAAGAGCCGCCTAGAAGAGGCTACAAAATCTTTAGATACCCTAAACCACGAATTAGAATCACGCATTAAAAAAGAAGTTGAAATCAGCCGTGAAAAAGATATGGTGATGTATCGTCAAAGTAGGTTTGCAAGTATGGGTGAAATGATAGGCAACATCGCACATCAATGGCGACAACCATTGATGGAATTATCGGCAATTTTGATGGATTTGCAAGCGGCGATTCATTTTAAGGCCAAAGTCACAGAACATGATGTGGTAGAGACCATTGTCTCTTCAAATCGAGTCATTCAATTTATGTCTCGAACCATTGATGATTTTAGAAATTTCTTTTCACCGCAAAAAGAGCTAAATGCTTTTTGTATTAATGAAGTGGTCATAGAAGCGATCAACATTATGAAAGCAACCTTGCACCATCACCGCATTACATTAGAAGTCGTTGAACATCTACCTAATGCTATGGCATATGGGCTCAAAAATGAGTATGCTCAAGTGATCATCAACTTGATTTCAAATGCGAAAGATATTTTAATTGCACGAGCAGTAGCGAAGGGGCGTATTGTCATTGAAATCGATCAAAATGTAGAATATTCGAAAGTTTCTGTCATTGATAATGCTGGAGGTATTAAAGATGAAGATTTTTCTCATATTTTTGAACCTTTTTTCACCAAAGAGAAGAGCAATGGTACGGGTATTGGTCTATTTATGTCTCGAATGATTATTGAAAATAATATGAAAGGTATTATTACGGTTGGAAATGTCGATGATGGTGTAGCGTTTTGTGTAACGGTTCCAAGACCTCGTTAGACATAAAAAAACAACTTTAACGCAACTTTTTTTCGCTATAGTCATCATGTTATGGTGTGCTAGAAAGCTTTACAGATAAGGATAAGTATGTCATGGACGTTTAACGAACGCGTTGCTATGGTTGCAGGCGTTTTACTCACTTTTTTTTTATTACTTTTCGGAAGTGTTTCGTACTTTAAAATGAAGTCTTATTTGGAAAAAGAGATTACTGCAAAGCAAATGAGCATTATGAAATCGCTTCAAACAGACATTAATGGATGGATGCAACCGAGCATGCGCCAAGTTCAAGATGTGGCTAAAGAACTAGAAATGCATGCGCCTTTTATGAAAGAGGAGATTGTACCCATTCTGGCACGTTATAAAAAATCAATTAATGCTGTTCAGGTCTATTTTGGTTTGGAAGACGGCAGAATGATGTATGACACCGGGAAAGAGCTAAACCGCGACTGGTATGACCCTCGTAATAGACCATGGTATGCAGAAGGACTTGAAGCAAATGCAACAGTGATTTCAGAGCCTTTTGTAGGGTTTGCCAGCAACCAACTCACAGTAACCATTATGACTCCAGTATTGGTAAATGGCAAAAAGGAAGGTGTTGTAGCCGCATCGTTTTATGTCAATAAACTCTACCGTAAAATTAAAACTATTGCTATGGACGAGGGGTATGCGTTTATTGTCAATGCCAGTGGAAAAATTATTATTCACCCTGATAAATCGATGATTAACGTTAATTTACAGGATCAAAATTCAGCGTTTAAGAAAATGTACGAGTATATGATAAGTCAAAATGAGGGTACATACTCCTATGAATTTGATGGTGTAAAAGAGCTGATTGCTTTTGGAGAATTACATAATGGCTGGTTTAGTGTTGTCTCTGTTGATACTGAAAAAGCATATGCGTTTAACCATAGTATGCTAAAGCTTTACTGGATTATGGGTTCACTGATGATAGCTCTAACAGTGATGATTTTAGTGCGTATGAGCCGTAAAAGTAATGAAAGCGTATAAGTAATGAAAGCATTTCTAACCCTTTGTTGTGTTCTTTTGTACAGTTATGGAGCTGTTTCCGATGAGGTTTTTCAAGAGGCGCAGCGCATTTTACAGACACATCAAGAGAGCCACTACGACCATAAAACATCGATTGATGAAGTAAAAGGGTATTACCGTGTGGATTGCTCTTCGTTTGTCAGTTATATTTTGCATAAAAAAGCACCTTCGGCACTTACACTATTACCAGTAGATGCTAAACATACCCGTTCAAGAGCGCAAAATTATTATGATTATTTTAAAGGTTTAGAGACTCCAAATAACCATTGGATGGCTATTAAAACCATTCTTGAACTTGAGCGTGGTGATATTATCGCATGGAAATATGACCCCAGTTTGCAAAAAAAAGATACAGGGCATGTTGTGATCGTCTCGCAAAAGCCAGTTCTAGAAGAGCCTTATTTGTATCGTATTCGTGTGATGGATGCCTCCAAAGGCAAACACGCTAATGACACCAGAGCAGAGGGAATCGATGGCATTGGCAGTGGCGATATGTGGTTTCGCATCAATGACAATGGCGCACCTATAGGGCTTTACTGGTCAAGTAAAGAGAAAAAAGAGAGCCAACACCCCATTGCTATGGGGCGAGTGCTCCAATAACTCTATAATCTTTCCTATTTCCCAAGGTCATTTACACACTTTTTGCAATAGATAAAAACTCATATGCAATTCTCGATAAACGCTTATCTTTTCGATACGCAAGAACAATGGTACGTGTCAAGAGTGGCTCATCAATACTAAAGAGCATGAGTTTATCTTGTTTATCTTCTTTGATAAATTGAGGTAAGGTAAAACAAGCACCGATGCCTGATGCAACGATAGAATTGGCTATATCAAACGTTTCAGTTTCGCAAAAAACTTTTGGTTCAAATCCTGCTTTTTTAAAAATAGAATCATAAATAGGACGGCTTCTTTGGCTATCTTTAGGTAGGATAAATTTTTCATTTTTGAGTTCACTTAAGTCGATCGTAGGGTAGCCTTTCGCTTTTTTCTTTGTTTTTTGAGCAAGAGGATGCGTAATAGGCAGTGCAAGACATACTTGTTCTTCTTTGATAATCTTATACTTTAACTCTTCTGTATTGAGTGGTAAGATCAGCGTTCCTATATCAATATCGCCATCGAGAAGCATTTTTTTCAAATTGAGCGTTGAGAAGACTTGTGTAATGTTCAAATCGGTATTTGGAAATTTTTTATAAAACGTTGAGAGCGCATCTTGAATGAAATGATAACCTGTCTGTGTAATTCCTAACCGCAATTTTCCATTTTCAAATCCTGTCACATCACGCATTTGTACATTAAGATCATTATAGAGGTCTATGATAGCGTTAGCTTTTGAGAGATAAATCTCTCCTGCATGGGTGAGGCTAATAGGTGTTGTACTTCGATCAAAAAGAGGAACCCCAATCTGCTTTTCTAGAATATTGATACTCTGACTTAAGGAAGGTTGCGCAATTTTAAGCTTGTGTGCAGCCTTTGTAAAGCTTTTTAATTTCGCAACCATGACAACACATTCTATTTGTTTTAAACTCATATAAACTCCTTTATTACGATATTTTGCAAGGTTTTTTATCATAATAAAAAACCTATGAGAATATACATAAAATGTACTTTGACTTATGGGTAAAAGTGTATTAATATTTTGCTGTTATTAAATTTAAAAAGTATTTGAAAAAAATAATTTTAAATTTATAAAATCATTTAGAGGAAATCTTATGAGTGAACAGTTTACCAGAAGAGAGTTTCTGCAGTCTGCTTGTATTACCATGGGTGCATTGGCTGTAAGTACAACGGGCGCTGACAAAGCGTTTGCTGCAACTTCTGCCTCTACACCAAATACATCAGGAATACCAAGCTGCGATGTATTGATTATAGGTTCAGGTGCCGCAGGTCTGAGAGCGGCAGTAGCAGCACGTAAAAAAAATCCAAATTTAAGTGTTGTTGTTGTGAGTAAAGTGATGCCAACCAGAAGTGCTACAACCATGGCAGAGGGTGGAATTAACGGTGTTATTGATTTTAGTGAAGGCGATTCTTTTGAACTTCATGCAAAAGACACTGTTAAAGGTGGTGACTTCTTGGTAGATCAAGATACAGCTATGAAATTTGCTACCTACGCAGGTGCGGCAATTCATGAACTTGATTATATTGGTATGCCTTTCTCTCGTAATGCCAAAGGTGAAGTTGACAAACGTTACGCTGGTGGTGCTTCAAAAATCCGCTGTAACTTTGCCTCTGATAAAACAGGACATATCCTTACCCATACCTGTTTAGATGATGCCCTAAAACACGGTGTTAAGTTTTTGATGGATCATCATATGCTCGATCTTAGCATTGAAAATGGTCACTGCGAAGGTGTTGTTTTACGTAATATTAGAACAGGTGATATTGCTCCTGTTCGTGCAAAATCTGTTGTTTTGGCAACAGGCGGTTATACGCGAGTATTTTGGAACAGAACATCAACGCCTTACATCGCAACGGGTGATGGCGCTGCTGCAGCTCTTAGAGCTGGTTTAGCGTTTAAAGACCCTGAGATGCTTCAATTCCACCCAACGGGTGTCTGCCATGGTGGTACGCTCATTACGGAAGCAGCACGTGGTGAAGGTGGTATCTTGCTCAACAACCAAGGTGAGCGTTTTATGAAACGTTATGTTCCAAACAAAATGGAACTTGCACCTCGTGATATTGTTGCACGTTCGATTGAAACCGAAATTCGTGAAGGCCGTGCGTTTGGTCACGATATGGAAGCGTATGTTCTTCTTGATGTCACGCATTTGGGTAAAGAAAAAATCATGAGAAACTTACCTCAAATTCGCCACATTGGTCTATTGTTTGAAAACATGGACTTGGTTGAAAAACCAATCGCGATTCGTCCTACAGCACACTACTCTATGGGTGGTATTCACGTTACAAGCATCGATACGATGTCAACAACAGCTCCAGGACTTTTTGCAGCGGGTGAAGCTTCATGTGTTTCTATCCATGGCGCAAACCGCCTTGGTGGTAACTCATTGTGTGATGCAACGGTTACAGGAAAAATTGCAGGTATCAATGCTGCCGAATACGCGGCTAAAGCAGACTTCGGTTCTGGTAAACGATTACATGATCTTACGATTAAATGGACAAGTCATTTTAAAGAGATTACCGGCTCAAACAAAGGTAATGTAAACGATATGTACGCTCTTCGTGAAGAGATGGGTGCTGCAAACTGGTATAACATGGGTATCTTTAGGACAGAGTCTAAATTACTCGCTCTTGCTGACAAACATGCTGAATTCCAAGCACGTTATGAGGCAATTCGTATTCCAAATTCAAATCCAGTATTTAATACTGCTTATACAGAATATGTTGAACTTGGTAACTTACTTCTTGCATCTCGTGCCGCACTTATGGGTGCAACAGCACGTAAAGAATCACGTGGTTCTCACTTTAGAGAGGATTACCTCAAACGTGATGATGTTAACTTCTTAAAACACTCGATGGTTACCATGGATGAGAGCGGTAAAATGCATTTAGACTGGAAAGATGTTGTTGTCGGTCAGTTTAAAATTGAAGAGAGGAAATACTAATGAAATTTATCATTGATCGCTTTGATGGCAAAAAAAATTATCAACAAACCTATACGGTAGAAAAAAAGGATATAGAAGCATTGACCTTGTTAGGAACATTGCTTTTTATTAAACAACATCTTGATTTAACACTTAACTTTACTGCATCGTGTCGTATGGCAATTTGTGGTGCGTGTGGTGTGCGTGTCAATGGTCACTCTTATCTTGCCTGTGATACCAAAATGACAGAGCTTTTTGAAGAGTACAAAGATGCGGATACGTTTCGTATCTCTCCGCTTTCAAACTATACGGTGATCTCTGATCTTGCCGTAGATTGGGAGCCTGCGATTGAGAATCTTCGCAAAGTAAAACCGGGTTTGGTTGCGAAAGATAAATTCTCAGAAAAAGAGGGTTGTATTCAAAACCAAGAAGAGTACGATCGTATTGTAGGACAATGGGATTGTATCTTATGTGGTGTGTGTGCTTCTGAGTGTAATAAACTCACAGCAGACCGAAGTGATTACATGGAGCCATTTGTCTATACACGAGCATGGAAAGTTGCCAATGACTCACGTACAAAAGATCCAATGATTCACGTTAAACCGGCAGTTGCTAATGGTCTATGGAACTGTGTTCACTGTCATGAATGTACCAACCGTTGTCCAAAACACATCAGTGCTGCAGAAGACATCGCAGGACTTCGTGCAATGGCTATGAGAAAAGGCTTGAACTCTGGTGTTGGTCCAGCACACGCAAAATCATTCTACACAGACTTAGTGGAAGATTCAGGTCGCTTGAATGAAATCCGTCTTGCTCTTAGAACTGAGGGTGTAAGTACAGCGCTTCGTGCAGGTACAGCCATTACCTTAATGCGTGCAGGAAAAATGAATCCACTCGAAATCTTTGGTGGTCATACCATTGAAGGTCATAAAGACTTAGTAAAAATGATTGAAGCAGCAAAAGCTGCAAACAAGGAGTAACGTATGCAAAATGAATTTGCTTTTTTCCCTGGATGCGTGCTTACTCAAGCCGCTATTGAAGCGAAAATGTCTCTTGAAGCAATAGCCCCAATTTTGGGTATTAAATTAAGAGAGATTAATGGATGGAGTTGTTGTGGTGCTTCTCAAGCACAAGACGTTGATCCTCTAGCAACATTGGTTGCCAATGCGCGTAACCTAGCCCTTGCAGAGAAGATGAACTTGCCACTGCTTACAACCTGCAGTACCTGTTTATTGATGTTACGTCGTGCGAAAGCACAATTAGACAATGGTCAAAAAGAGAAAATCAATACCTACCTTGCTAAAGGAAATATGAACTATAAAGGTAGTAGTGAAGTTACAAGCCTTCTTTGGGTATTGGCTCAAAATGCTGAGATGATTAAATCTAAAGTGAAAAAACCTCTCTCAGGTTTAAAAGTAGCAGTTTTTTATGGCTGTCATAGTGTCAGACCGGGTAAAGATCTTGGGTTTGAAAGTTCAACCAATCCAACCAGTTTTGAAACCGTTGTCAAAGCTTTGGGCGCTGAGGTTGTACCTTTTAGCAAACGTTTGGATTGCTGTGGTTTCCATGCGGTATATCCTGCAGAGAAGTCTGTTATGAAAATGACCAGCGGTATTGTAAACAGTGCGGCTGAGTCAAAAGCGGACTGTGTCGTCACACCGTGTCCTCTGTGTCAAATGCAATTAGACATTTACCAAGATGATGCACAAGAGACTACTAAATCAAAAGCACGTGTACCCGTACTTCACCTCTCTCAATTAGTAGGTTTGGCACTTGGTATTCCTGCTAAAAAACTTGGACTTGATTACAACGTTATTAGTGCAAGTAAATTAGGTTAATGCTTTAAGCCCATTCTTCACATCATGGAGTATGGGCTTCTTCTTAAATTAAAAAAGGATAGTTATGCAATTCGTAAAATTGAGTTTAGTAGCAGTAGTCGTTGCAAGTCTTGCATCAAATACATTTGCCGCAGATACGCTTGCAGATGCATTTAAAAATGGTAAAGCAAGTGGTGAGCTTAGAGCATGGTATTTTGATAAAGATACAGAGAAACTGAATTCTTCAACAGCTCCTACAAGCGTTGTTAAAGATACCACAAAATCAGGAGATATTCTTAATACAGCGCTTATCTTAAATTATGTGACCGATACGTTTTATGGCTTTAATGTTGGTGCAACGATGCAAGCCAATGCTGCACCATTTGTTGATGAAGAGGGCAAAGAAGCTTATAAAGATGATATGTGGGGTTCAGGTGCTGTTCTATCAGAAGCGTATTTAGGCTATACCATTGGTAAAACCAATGCTAAAATTGGTCGCCAATTTATTTCAACACCTATCGTCAATGGCAGTGGTTCACGTATTGTAAAAGAGTCTTTTGAAGGTGCAACGATTGTCAACACAGACGTTCCATCAACCACATTGATCGCTGGATATGTCGATAAATTCCAAGGAAGAACCAGTACGGGTATGGGTTCAAGTGATGGTGATGCTCCAACATTTGAAAAACGTGCTATTTTCTTAGGAGTTAGTGCTAGTACAACCTATGCATTTGATGATGCTTATACGGTTGCTATTATTAATAAATCAATTCCTAATCTTACATTAACAGGTCAATATGCATGGGCAGGTGATGTTAACAAAGCCGATGATGTCGATGTTTACTATACTGAAGCCAACTACGTTCTTCCAATGAACGGTTTTAAACTAGGATTTGATGCAAATTTCCGTGGATCTAAAACAGACTTGGTTACAGGAACGGGTGTGAACGCGGTCTCTTACGATGGTACACAAACTGCAGGACGTATTTCAATTAGTGAATTGGCTGGTTTTGGTGCTGCATTTACTGCTGCAACCAACAGCAAAGATGATGCTGTCATCGCAGGTATGGGAAATGGAGCATCAAGCTATACAGCCACATTGGTAAAAGCAAGTAGCCCATCTTTAAGAGCAAATACAGACTCTTATCGTTTTGATTTAACCTATGATTTTTCTCAACTAGGCGTTACAGGATTGAAGAGTATTTTACAATATGCTCTAGCAAATCAAGATCGTGTTAAAAGTGCTCAAACAAGTGCTGACTACACATCCTATGCTGCTGGTATAAGCTATGCCGTTCCTACATTAAAAGGACTTAGTTTAGAGCTTCAGTATGAAAAACAAGAGATTGAAACAACACGTTATTCAAACAATACCAAATTTACAGCAGATTTGGATGAGCTAAGATTTAAAGCAAATTATAAATTCTAAGAGGTGATGCCTTTTTGAAGATAAGAGGGAGTATCTCTTCAGATATTCCCTCTATACGTTAAAAACTTGTGACAGCATAGACTCTGTTACTTCAGTAAAGGATCTATATGACTCTTTCAAAACAACTCCTTACGATGTTAGCATCGGCTATTGTAGGTGCATCTATTATTTTTAGCATTAGTCTTGTAAAAATGGATCAAATCTATATAACAACAACGACATGTCAAACAAATACATTGCCAAGTGTTTTATTGCTAGATGATATGCAAAGAGGGTTCTATCGTATTAGGCTTTTATTGTGGGAACATATCGGTACTGACATTAATGACAAAAATGAAATCAAAATTTTAGATGAGAGGTATCGTACTTACCGCGGAGAGTTTGAAAATAATTTAAAGATGTATGCCTCATTTGCCACTGATGCAAAAGATCAAGAAATTTATGAGAAAGAAAAACAACTCTACGCTATTTATATTGCAATGGCAGATACTGTTTTACAGATGTCAAGAGAAGATAAAAAAAGTGAAGCCAAAGAGTTTATGCTTAAAAATCGAAAAATGTCGCGCAATCTAACGGATACCATTGATGAACAAATGACATACAACAAAAAACTCTCCGAAGATAACGCTTTAGTGGCACACGAAACGAAACAAATGGCGCGTGTTGAAATGACCATTATTATAGCTTTGGTGATACTTTTAACGCTTATACTTAGTTATCTTATCCGTAAGAACATCATGGATGGCGTACACCTGATACGAGATAGCATCACAAACTTTGTACGCACTAAAGAGCTTCGATTTAGAATTACCTATGCTAAACAAAATGAAATTAAAGAGATTGTAGATAGCTTTAATGACTTGGTCAATACCTTAGAGCATACCATCACTGATGCTAAAACTTCTTCTAATGAAAATGCCTCGGTTTCACATGAACTCAGTACCACCAGTATGCAAATAGGAAGAAATGCAGAACAAAGCTCAAGTATTGTTGAAAATACCATTCATGAGATTGATACGATTAAATCCTTTGTACAACAGACAGCCAAACTCTCAGAAGGAATGAAAGAAGAGATCACAGATGCTGGTAAAAAACTAAACCATGCACAAGATGAAATCATTGCATTACGTAATGAAGTGGATCAAGCCAGTGAAGCTGAAACTGCCCTTGCAGGACAGTTAGAACAGATGAGTAAAGATGCAGAACAAGTTAAACAAATTCTTACGGTGATCTCAGATATTGCAGATCAAACAAATTTACTTGCACTTAATGCTGCTATTGAAGCAGCAAGAGCGGGAGAACATGGACGAGGATTTGCAGTGGTTGCTGATGAAGTACGAAAACTAGCAGAGCGAACACAAACTTCACTGACAGAGATTAATGCTACGATCAATATCATTGTTCAATCCATTGTAAACTCTTCAGATCAAATGAATAGAAATGCTAAAAATATTCAAAGACTCTCCACTGTTTCAAGTACTGTTGAGAGTACCATTGTAGGAACAACCAAAGTCATGCACAATAGTATTGCCTCTGTCACTCAAAGTGCACAGAACTCATTAAAGATTGCACACGATACCGATAAAATTGTAGAGATGGTCTCTAATATTAACACCTTAACCTCTCAAAATGCCAGAAGTGTTGAGGAAATCGCTGCTGCTGCTGATCATCTCTCTAGGTTGTCAGAGAGTCTAAACCAAAAGCTCAACCAATTCCAATAAAGAGAAAGCGGCTTAGTCCGCCTTCTCTCTTACACTACTACTCTTTTTTCATCAGCATTTCTTGAAAACTCTTTGATAAAATAACACATCTGATTTTTCGGAAGTATGAATGCAAAAAATCTGTAAGTATGCCATCTTGGGCATTACGTTTCTTCATGTACTACACATCATTACCCCTTTGTATGAAAATATTCTTGCATGTTTGACACTGGTTTTATTTCTTTTTGGGCTTCCTGCTCAAAAAAAAGGCTTTCGCACCATTACACTTCTTTTTTTACTTTTTGGTATTGGTATCCTAATCGCATATAAACTCCCTTTTTCTATTTGGGTCAGTTCACTCAATTCTATGACCAACATTATCGCGATTATTGTCGTTATGCAACTTTTTGCCCTTCCTATCGAGGTGGGAGAGTACAGCGATGCTGTCGAGTATTGGCTGAAGCGTTTGTTTCAAAAAGAGAGTTCTTTGTACCTCTTTGCCATGGTTGTCACCAATCTGTTTTCAAGCTTCTTGCTTTTTGGCACTGTTCCCGTGATGGTTGCTCTTTTTGATAAAGCCCTAAAAAACAGCATTTCCAAATATAAACGTTTTTTTGCGACTGCCATTATGCGTGGCTACACGCTGGTGCTTTTTTGGGCACCCGGTGCTGTGATGATTCTCTTAGTCATGCAAGTCACACATATTACATGGTCACAGCTTTTCATTCCTGGTCTTATCATAAGTATCATTGGGCTTCTGACCTCTTACGTGATTGAACACTTTTCTGGGCTCAACAAGCCTATTTTAACGCACATTTCTGCCCCACTCACCATCACACAAAACGAAGCAACACACAAGTCTTTTCACATCATTCTTGTCATTTTAGGACTTATCTCATCAATCTCTCTTTTTGAGATGCTCTTCATTGGCACCAGTACAGGAAGAATTCTGCTTGCTGGATTTCTTGTCTCAAGCATTTGGATTCTTTACTATATAAGACATGCTAAGCTTAAAGAGGTTGCTGCGCTTTATTGGCAAGGAGGCATTACGCAAGTAACTGATTTTTCGCTCTTTTTTATTGCTATCGGACTTTTTGCAGGAGCAGTAGATCATAGTGGAGGTTTAGAACATATCCAGCCTTTACTGCAAGAGAGTGTGAATCAGCTGGGAGTTTTTGCCTTGCTGATTATTCCCGTTGTATTTATCGCTATTGCAGTATGTGGAATTCATCCTTTTGTACTGGTAGTCATGCTTGGAAAAATTCTTTTAGCCTTAACATTACCACTCAATCATGTCTCCATAGCTTTAATTTTAATGCTCTCCTCTGCCATCGCATTTATCATCTCCCCATTTGCAGGAATGTCGCTGATGACAGCAAAATTTTTGCATGTCACGCCCTTTGATGTTTCAATTCGCTGGAATCTTCTTTTTTGTCTCATTTTCCTCATAGAAGGTCTCATTTTTGCCTACGTGTGGTCGCTCTAAAGAACTGATTAAAAAATAGGCAGAAAACTGCCTTTTTACTCACTTTCTCTGCTTAATTTTGTGCTAAACTACTTTTATGACATTAAAAATTCATTCTGCAAAAAGAAAAAGCACCAAAGGTGCGCGGGCATTCTGCCGAAGAAAACGTAGTGTTAGCGTAGTTTTTAAAGCTTTGCTTTAAAAGCGTTTCAAGATTGAGTAAAAAAGGGCAAAGGTACAGGTTATGATTGAGTCACACAGTCCACATTATGATGCTTTTAAAAGCATTTTAAACACTATAGATACCAAACGCGTCCAAGAGTTACTTGCTTACATGAACACCGAAGCGATTAACTTCAACCTTTTCAAAAATAATGCTTTTATTGAGCGTAAATTTCCATTTGACATTATTCCTCGTATCGTTCCACCTGAGGAGTTTGCATACCTTGAAAAAGGAATTGGACAACGCATTTACGCACTCAATCTCTTTTTAGAAGATATCTACGGAGCACAAAAAATTCTCAAAGACGGCATCATTCCTAGCGAATTTGTCTTCTCATCCAAAGCCTATCTTCCCGCTTTTGCGAACACGCCTGTGGCAAAAAACATTCGTGTACACATCAGTGGCATTGACCTTGTCAAAAACAGTGTTGGCGATGGTTGGGTCGTGCTAGAAGATAACCTCAGAGTGCCTAGTGGTGTGAGTTATCCACTCTCACTTCGCATGCTCACACGCAAAGTGTTTCCTGAGTTTTTTGAAAAACTACCTATCCAAAGTGTGCATGACTATCCAAAACATTTGGAAAAAGCGATGGAGTATGTCAATCGTGGGGGCATCAATGTCATCTTAACACCAGGGCGTTATAACTCTGCTTTTTACGAACACTCTTATTTAGCCAAAGAAAGCGGAGCGATTTTAGCATCAGGAGATGACTTAGTCGTTGAAAAAGACAAGCTCTACCTTAAAACATACAGTGGCAAAAAAGCACGTGTTGGGGCGGTTTATCGAAGACTTGATGATGAAGCGCTCGATCCTATCGAGTTCAATCCAGACTCACTCATCGGTGTTTCTAACATCACACAAGTCTATCGCTCAGGCAATGTAGCGATTATGAACAGCATAGGAAACGGCATTGCCGATGATAAGGGCATCTACTACTTTGTACCTGAGATGATTCGCTACTACATGAAAGAAGAACCGATTTTACAAAATGCACCGACATATCTTGCATTTTTTGAGAAAGATCGCAACCATATCTTGCAAAATATGCGCAACCTTGTCATCAAAGATGTTGCAGAAGCGGGTGGATATGGCGTTGTCTTTGGCTCAAAACTGACCAAAAGTGAACGTGAGAAACTTAAAAGCGCTATTATCGCTGAACCTCGCCGCTTTATCGCGCAAGAAGTGATAGAATTTTATGATATCGAATGCCTTGATGAAAATGGAACTCTCTCTCCTCGCAAGGCTGATTTACGTATGTTTTCCATCTATGGAGAAGACATTTTTGTCTGGCCAGGCGGACTCACACGATTTGCTATGGATCCAAGCAGTTACATCGTCAATTCCTCACAAGGTGGCGGGTTTAAAGATACATGGATATTAAAGGAGAGCAAATGATACTTATCTCACCTAAAACAGCCGAAAATCTTTACTGGATGGGGCGTTATATCCAAAGAGCAGAAACCATGACACGTCTTGTGATCTCCCTTTTCGATAAAATCCTCGATGAGGACTTTGATGATGCAAAAAATTTCTATGCGAGGCTTGGAATAGCCCTTAATTATGACTCATCGCAAGCGTTTTTAAGACAAAGCGTTTTTGAGGTAGAACATGCCAGCCTTATCTCTGTCATTCATTACGCAAGAGAAAATGCGATTTTAACACGATCGCACCTCTCAAACCGTATGTTTAGCCGTATCAATGCTCTCTATCTTGCCTATCAAAAGGCAAAAGAAGAAAGAATGGTTTCACTTTTCTGGCTAGAGTCAACGCTCAAAGAACTTGATGCCATTTGGGGAAATTTAGAGCTTACTTTAGTAGAAGCTAAAGAATCGCCTCTCATTCAACTTGGAAAAATTGTGGAGAGAATGGATCTAAACATTCGTATGTATGACAGCATCGAAGCAGCCCTTTTGGATGTGGAAAAGCTCAACATCATTGCAGAGAAGATAAGACCAAACCACAAGCATGTCGCTCTTTCATCAAGCAACAAATACAAAACATTAGAAAAAATAAATTCTATTTACGGAACACTTGCCTATGTCTCTGAGAGTTAATTTTTCATACGCGTTTACGCTCAACTTCAAAGAGTCCGTACGTAAGCATGCCTTTTGCTTGCGTATGCTTCCCCTCAGCAATGGCGTACAAACCTTGCTGGATTGGGAGCTTCACATCAACAATGATGTACCATTCTTTTTGAGTCATGATGGTTTTGGCAATGCCCTACTCTTTGGAACGATTGAAAAATCACACCGTAATTTTGAAGCGGTGCTCAAAGGCAGTGTGGCATTTCATGGAAGTTATCAGTATAAAGATAACGAAAATGCTGCGTTGTATTTGCATCCAACCACACTCACGCCTTTTTCACCTCTTGCGCGTGATTATGTGGAGACCTTGATGCTTCCTCAATCACCTCTTAGTTTAGCGAAAATGCTTAATCAAACCATTTTCCAAAACTTTGAGTATTTAGCAGGTGTTTCAACGACCTCCTGTGACGCCGATGCTCTACTTTTACGCCATCATGGTGTCTGTCAAGACTTTAGTCATTTGCTCATTACGCTCCTTCGCCTAAGCCACATTCCCGCACGCTATGTGGCGGGATTTATCGATG
>Ga0074197_1001446_pt1 | contig 20265 bp, 13 predicted proteins | sample EPASupsiteSAE305_FD_64526 | JGI IMG/M metagenome (GOLD analysis project Ga0074197, IMG submission 64526) | Bioremediated contaminated groundwater microbial communities from EPA Superfund site, New Mexico - SAE3-05 reassembly with SPADES | ecosystem: Environmental > Aquatic > Deep subsurface >...
TGCTCTGACATTTTGCAAGTGTTGTTGTATATTCATTATCCAATTGTCTTAATAAATTTTTATAATTATCAACATTCTTTTGGTAAAAAGAAGCATTGACAATATCTTTTTCTAACATAGTCCTGACTATATTGTCTATCATAATTTGGCTGTTATCAAAATCCAACCAAATATGCGGATCAACTCCACCATGATGATGTTCTTCCTCATGTTCCTCTTCATGTTCTTCTTCCTCCATTAAATTAATCCCAAAACTTGCATCAACAACCGTTACATTAGAGGAGAGTCCATTTATTATGTCTTTGGCCCATGGTTCCATGAAGTCGCCAGTATATACAAAAAGATCCGACTCATTGATCTTGATAACGTCACTAGGTTTAGGTTCAAAGCTATGTGGCCCGACTCCAGGAGGAAGAAGCAATTCCACATTCACTTTATCTCCTCCAATAGTCTTGGCAAAATCATAGAGTGGGAAAAGAGTTGTTACAACACTAATTTTCTTTGCACCAGTTGTGATCTCCTTATCTTGAACCTGTTTTAGTTCCCCACCACAAGCGGTGATTGATAAAAGAAAGACAAATAGGACAGCTACTAATAAATTTTTTTTCATATAACAAAATTAAATTATTTACATTTTTCACAGTGACCATAGAACTCCAGCGAGTGATTAATCACAGTAAAACCTTTCTTCATTGCAATCTCTTCTTCATGCTCCTCCAAGTGATTACACATATCGATTCTTTCAATGGAATTACATTTCAAACACACCAAATGATGATGGTGATTTGAAGGAATCTCATAATAATCGATGTTGGCTATGGAATTCTTCTGCACGAAATTATGTTTGGTTAAATAACTTAACTCCCTAAAAAGCGTGGAACGATTGGGGTTTAAATTGTTTTTCTCCAAGTATCGAACAATATCAGCTTGTGAAGAAAGGCATCCCTTTTGATATAAATACTCAATGATATTGCGACGAATATTGCTTATTCTGCCACCATTTGACCTAATTTTTCCCAATATCTCTTCCATGGTTTATTGCAACATTGATGCGTTTACTATATTGCCTTTGATTAGATTTGTCAAAGAGTAACTGTTATAATTTTGTGGAAGATGTAATTTTTTTGATGAGTAAGCCTCACAAAGCAACACCCGGACTTAGGTCCACTATCATCGGCATAGTTGTTAATTTTCTATTGGCACTTATAAAAGGAGTTGCCGGAGTACTGGGAAATTCATATGCTCTTATTGCCGATGCCATTGAGTCTACTTCCGATATTTTCAGTTCTTTGATTGTATATTTTGGACTCAAGATATCTACAAAGCCTCGAGACGCTTGTCACCCTTACGGCCATGGCAAAGCCGAACCAATTGCCGCTATTTTAGTTACAATTGCCCTACTTGTCGCTGCTATAATCATAATTATTCAGAGCATCAAAGAAATAACTAATCCCCATGGAGCTCCGGAAGTGTTCACCCTTTTTGTTCTGGTTTTAGTTGTCTTGGTGAAAGAATCCCTCTTTCGATTTGTCATCAAAGTCGGTACAGAAACGGAAAGCACAGCCGTTAAAACCGATGCTTGGCATCATAGAAGTGACGCCATTACATCCGCCGCCGCATTCGTAGGTATACTTATCGCTATACTAGGAGGGGAAGGTTTTGAAAGTGCCGATGATTATGCCGCACTTTTTGCCTCAGTAATAATTATCACTAATGCTGTCCGACTTTTTATACCTGCTTTTAATGAACTAATGGATAAAAGCCCCGATGGCAGACATAGAGACGAAGTCATTAGAATCACCAAATTGGTACCGGAAGTAATTGATACGGAAAAATGCTTTATCCGAAAAATGGGATTTGATTATTTCGTTGAGTTGCACATAATCGTTGATGCCAACCTAACTGTCAAAGAAGGACATGAGATCGCTCACAGAGTAAAAAATAAGCTTCTAAAAGCTAATCTTGATATTGTCGATGTTATAACACATGTCGAACCAAACGAATAATTTATTATTAATTTCATATTATGACTGTTGGAAATTCCTTTTTTGAAACTCAAACATTCAGAGAAAAATGGCTTTGGCTAATCTTGATTTTTTTTGGAACCAATGTTTGGTTATTCAAAGAAACCTTTGATCAAATGGTTCAGCACATCGAAGTAGGCAATAAACCAATGAGTAACATGGAACTCATATCGACAACTGTTCTTGTGACCATTCTGACTATTCTATTCCTACTCTTCAAACTGGAAACGAGGATTGAAAAAGATGGTATCTATATTCGATTCTTCCCTTTTCACTTAAGTCCCAGAAAATACTCATGGGATAAAATCGAAAAATCTTACGTTCGACAATACAGTCCACTGAGAGAATATGGAGGATGGGGAATTCGATTTGGACTATTTGGCAAAGGGATGGCCTACAATGTATCAGGAGATATGGGCATCCAGTTAGTATTCAAAGATGGAACAAAAGTGCTAATCGGTACAAACAAACCACAGGAAGTCGAAGAAATATTGAGGAGAAAAAATCTAAATTAATTTCCTAAAACTATCCTCAATACAACCTGATCCAAGCAAACCGGTGCCGATTAAAACAGCATCAACAATCCCCTTCACTTCATCCAAATCTTTTCTCTCTTTGAAACCACTTTCCGACACAATAATTTTGTCTTTTCTATCCACCTGTCCCAAGATTTCCGAAGTCTTATTAAAATCAATTGTAAAATCCGTGAGATTACGATTATTAATACCAATAATTTTCGCCTTGGATTTAAGAGCTATTTTCATCTCTTCCAAGTTCTTAACTTCCAGCAATACATCCATCTGAAGTGAACTTGCGATAGCAATAAATTTGTTAATCAAAACAAGGCTAAGTTCGCTTACTATCAAAAGCATCGCATCAGCACCATATTTTCTCGCTTCGTAGATTTGATATTCGTCGATAATAAAATCTTTGCATAGTATTGGCAAGGTTGTATTTGCCCTGACTATTTTTAAATTTTCCATTTTGCCGTCAAAATATTTTTCATCCGTTACCACAGAGATAGCCGAAGCGTATTTTTCATAGATTTTACAAATCTCATCAATATCAAAACCGGGATTTATTTTGGGATTTGAGGGAGATCTTTGCTTGATTTCCGCAATGATATTTGTACTTTTCGAATTTCTCTTGGAAATAGCACCCAGAAAATCGCGATTAGAAAAATCCAATTGCCTTTTAATTTTCTCCAAAGAGACCGATTCTTTTCTCTTCAAAATCTCCTTCTTCTTATTATCAATTATTTCTGCAAGGATAGACATATTTCATTAATCAAACGCTTCTGGTGACATCAATATATTCGGCCAATTTATAAAAGACATTTCCTGAAAGAAGCATATCCTTGGCCATTTCATAGCCGATTTTGATATTCGGGACTTTGCCATAAATATACAAACCCAGGGCAGCATTTAGGAGAACCATTTGAGATCTTTTGGAATAATGTCCTTTTAAAATTTCTAAAGCTATTTCTTTATTTCTTTCTAAATTTCCACCTTCAATCTCTGTAAAATTTGCAATCTTGATACCAAAGTACTCCGGATTAATCAGATAATTTCGGACCTCATCGGGCGTAACCTCATAAACCGTACTGACATCGGAAATGGTCAATTCATCAAGTCCATCATGTCCATAAACGACAGCGGCTCTTTGAACACCGAGTTCTTTCAATATTCGGGCTGTCTTTTCCAACAAGCTTTGTGCAAAAACTCCCATCACTTGAAAGGAAGCATTAGCGGGACTTGTCAACGGGCCAAGCATATTAAATATTGTTTTCTTGCCAATCTTTTTACGAATTGGAGCCATCTTGGCCATTAGTGGATGAAAAATCGGAGCATACATAAATCCAAGTCCGGTGATTTCTATGGTTTTTTCCACTTGTTCCGGATTCAAATTAATATTAGCACCCAAAGATTCCAGAAGATCAAAACTTCCTACTCTGCCGGATTGAGCTTTGTTACCATGTTTGGCTACATGGACTCCCAAGGAAGCAAGAATAAAAGCTGATATTGTGGAAACATTAAATCTCATAAGACCGGACCCTCCAGTACCACAAGTATCCAAAAGGGGCTTCTGTACATTCACATGAAGAGAGACCTCTCTCATAGCTTCCGCCATACCCAAAATCTCATCTTCCGTTTCTTTTCGATACGATATACCGGTCAAAAAATCACAGACTTCCGCCTCATCGACATTGGTCGTCAAAATCAACAGCAAAGCTTCTTTTGCTTCCTGTCTGGTTAGGAATCCGCCTTTTTTTACTTTTTGAAAATATTGATTCACTTTTGGTAATTAAATACTGAGAAAATTGGAGATAATTCTCTTTCCATCAATGGTCCCTATACTTTCTGGATGGAATTGTATGCCATATATTGGTAAGCTCACATGCTCTACTGACATAATTATACTCTCTTTTGCGGTTTCGGAAGTAATTTTTAAACACTTTGGTAGAGATTTCTTTTCACCAATTAAAGAATGATATCTCATGACATTAATTTTCTTCTTCAACCCTTGGAAAATAACCGAATCCTGAAGAATGATTTCACTTTGTTTTCCATGCATTACCAGTGGCGCGTGAATGACTTTTCCACCGAAGAAATGAATAATTCCCTGATGTCCAAGACACACTCCTAGAATTGGAGTTTTTTTATCATAATTCTGCAAAATATCTCCGCAAATTCCAAAATCTTTTTTCACTTCCGGTCTGCCCGGTCCCGGTGAAAAAACAATATGAGTAGGTTTTAGTTTCTTGATCTCGTCCAAGGTAATCTGATCATTTCGAAATACAACCGGATTCCCTCCAAGTTCACCAAAATATTGGTAAAGATTATAAGTAAATGAATCGTAATTATCGATAATTAAAGTTTTTAAGTTTTTCATAATTTATCCGTTTAATGTAAATTGTCTTGCCTGGCTTATGGCTTTTATCACACCTTTGGCTTTGTTTTGAGTTTCTTTGTATTCACCTTCGGGACAGGAATCAAAGACCACTCCCGCTCCCGCTCGCACATAAACATAATCGTCTTTCTTAAGCATTGTTCGAATCATAATTGCGGCATCCAAATTCCCGGAATAATCATAATAATGTAATGCTCCCCCATAAATTGATCTCTTCTTTGGCTCGTATTTGGTAATTAGTTCCATGGCGCGAACCTTTGGTGCTCCGGACAAAGTTCCTCTGGGAAAACATGCTTTCAAAACATCCAAAGCATCAAACTTGGAATTAAGTTCTCCTGTAATTAAAGATGCAATATGCATGACATAAGAACTTCTGGAAATATGCATCAAATCTTCTACTTTTACCGTGCCAAATTTGGAAAATTTCCCCACGTCATTTCTGGCCAGATCCACCAACATCATATGCTCGGCTCTTTCTTTCTCGTTTTCCAAAAGTTCCTTTTCTCTCTTCTTATCATCTTCATAATTCTCTCCGCGAAGAGTCGTACCAGCCAAAGCCTTCATGGAAATTTTGCCATCTTCCACTTTGACAAATGTCTCGGGAGAAGCTCCGATTATGGAGAAATCGGGAGTTTTGAAATAAAACAGATAAGCGGATGGATTCACTTGTCTTAAACTCCTATATAGATCTAGGCTCTCTGCAGAAGTCTTGACCTTAAACTCTTGGCTGATGATTATCTGAAAAACTTCACCGTTTTTGATATCTTCTTTGGCTTGTTGGACTGTTTTTAAGAAATCTTCCTTCTTCGTATCAGACTCAATTTCTATCTCTCCTTTATCGATATTCGTACTTAGTGGTTCCAATTTCAAATGCTTTTCCAATGTAGCCAGCTTATCCATAAAACCAACCACCATTTCCGCATATTTCTGTTCCAAGTTATCATCCAAATCAAACAAATGGAGGAAGGAAACTGTCTTTTCCTTGTGATCAAAAACCGCCAATTCATCATAGATCCCATACAAAGCTTCCGGGATATCCTGACTTTTTTCTCTTTGCAATTTTATGCTTTTCTCGAAATAACGAATGCAATCATAAGTTAGAAAGCCAAGAGCTCCTCCCAAGAAACGAGGCAGATTGTCACTTTTTACAATTTTTTGTCCTTTTACCTCTTTCCGTAAAACATCAATCGGCGAATCAACTTTGGAATTTTCTATTTGACCGGTTTTTAGATCCATCACCGCCGAGAATCCATTATCGACCGTGATTATTTTTCGCGGATTAGTACCAATAAACGAATATCTGGAAAACTCATTATCGTTTCCCACACTCTCCAAAATGAAGGAATATGGTTTGTCTTTTGTTACTCTTTGATAAATGGAAATAGGTGTTTCCGTATCTGTCTTGATGGTCAGAGTTACAGGGACTTTGTACCCTTTATGGCTCTTTTGAAGTTTTTTCAAATCTTCCACAGAATGGGAAAGTAGACTTGGAATCTGAATTTTTTTGGCTTCTTTGAAAATATTGGTAAAAATCAAATCAATTAGTTCACTGTCTATTCCGTATTTCCTGGCTTTTCTTTTCTTCTCGTCCAGACTTTTTTCTTCTCTTTCTTTCTGAGTTAGTCTCATTTTTTGATCTCGTTTGAATTGAGCGATAAACGGCATCAGATTCATCCTCTCGCCCAGAAGCTCAATAATTTTATGATCAATCTTGTCTACTTCACTTCTAATTCTGTCCAAATCCTGATTTACATTTCCGTAAAAAGATGAGCTTTCCAACATTTCTTCGAATCCTCCCTTTCCACTCTTGAGCACTTTCGCACCTCGAGTTACAGTCGCAATAGAAACACCTGTTAAATCCCGAGCCTCTCTCTGTGTCTTGCCTTCATATAGAGCTTTGATTAGAACCCACCTGGATTTGACCTCTTCCAATTCTTTGTCTGTCAAAATATCGGACAAAAACCTTTCCGCCTGTTCAGGGGTTTCTAACGAGCTAAACACTTTGTAAATTTCTTTGTCATTCATATCATTGTACTAGTACGCTAGTACAGAATAATAGATTGGATAATAAATGTCAAAGGATAAATGACGGTAATTACAATTTCGAAACTATCTTTAATTCAGCATTGAGAGCTTTCAGGAATTTGGAAATAGTATTTAATCCAACACCAAATTCTCCGCTCTCCACTCTCGCAACGGTTGATTGAGGGAGTCCCATTTCCCTGGCTAGTTTTCTTTGCGACCAACCTTTCTTTGTTCTGAGTAAATGTATCTGAACAGCAACATCCATAAGCAAAGAATGTTTCCCTACAACTTCTCTAGTATTCCCAGTGGACATAAGTCTATCCATTTGTTCATCCAATTGTTTTTTCTTAGCCATATGCATTGTCATGACTTAATTTTAGGTGATAGCAAATCTGCAGTCAAGGTGAAAATATATTCCTTCCAATATCCTTCTGTCTTTTCTATTTCTCGCAGAGGGGTTTTCTGTGTTTTCTTGATAAATCCATACAAAACAACAAATCTTTTATGAATGTCATCATCTTTAAAGAATATTCTAACGATGTCGTTTTTAAGATTTACCCTTAACTCAAAACAGGAAAAGCTTCCATTTCTCAAATAATCAATGTACTTACCCTGAATTAGGAAATACTTATTAAGTTCATGAAGCATTGCCAAGGTTTTTTGAAATAACTTGAAGTTCCTCTTCTGTAAATCATATTCCAGGAAATCAAGAACAATACATTTATTATTCCTACTAAAATAGAAAATCTCGTATTTCAAATACTCTTCTTTCTTAAGCATATTATAACTTTTCCTTAACCATATTACTGACTTGAGTCTTAGTCCAAAGTTTTAGAATTATTTTATCTTTCTACCATTTTGTAACCAAAAGGTAACCAAGGAGAGAATTACAAAATCCAAATATTACAAATGCCAAATCAAATCCAAATAAAGAAATCAAAATTTCAAACCTTCCATTTGTATATATTAGTCATTTGGGCTTTGACATTGATTTGTAGTATTTGTCATTTTGATTTTGGATTTATCTTGGAGGCTTTGGATTTCCCTCGTTTATGCTATCTTAAAGTCGTTTACGAAAACTATGTCCCCAAAGAAAAAAATATTTATAATCACAGTCCCCCTAATACTCCTTCTTCTTGGCGTTTTTCTTCTTAATGCTGTCCAAATTAGTGACCAGCAAAAAGACATCTACACCTCCAGAAATAGCGTAGAGATAAGAGATAAAAATAATGATTTTTTGTCACTTGACCCTAATATCCTGAGTTACTATGCCAGATACAAAGATGATTATCCCAAGAATCTAAAAGAAAAAGTTCTAAACCAGGAAGACAAATATTTTTATTATCATTTGGGAATAAACCCGATAAGCAGTCTTCGAGCTTTTTATCATCTTTTGACCGGAGACAAAAATCTATCCAACAGTACAATTACCCAACAGCTCTCCAAAGTTCTCCTCTCCAATACTGGTGAGCGCACATTTATCAATAAACTTAAGGAATCTTTTTATGCCGTTTCTTTGGAACTTTTTACAGATAAAGAAGAAATTTTGAACATGTATCTTAATTCGGTCTATCTGGGAAATCGAATCCAAGGATTCAATGAAGCCAGCAGGTTTTATTATGACACCGATATCCGTAACCTGCCCGAACCGAAATTGACTCAAATGATTAGCAAATTAAACAGTCCTTCCAAACAGACGAATCTGTTATTCAAAGAGAAGAAAGATGAATTTTTACGCACTTCATTTTTTGAACTTAAGGATTTGGATTTTTCTTGCGATTATGACTGCGCTCTTACAATCGACTCCAAAATAACCGAAAAAATCAGAACAATTCTCAAAGAAAAAACCACTCAATATGGAAAGTACGGAGCCAAAAATGGCGTGGTAATAGTCATAAATCCGAAAGACAATACACTCCTTGCTCTGGTCGGCTCACCAAATCCCAAAAGTACCGAAAAAGGATTTCAAATCAACATGACAACTCGCCCCCGAGCAATCGGCTCGACCATCAAACCATTTATTTATTTAAAAGGATTTGAAAAAGGTTTAAGACCATATACCCTGATTGATGACCGAGAATACAAATACACAATCGAATCGGGATTTGATTTCTTTCCCAAAAATTATGACTATAAATATAACGGAATCGTCACTCTCTATCATTCACTGGCCAATAGTCTAAATGTCCCCGCACTCAAAGTATTGGAATATGTTCCAATAAGTTCTTTCAATCAGTTCTTAAAAAAAGATTTGCTATTTAAGCCCGTCCAACCGCTGGAGAACTACGGACTTGGCATCGCTCTTGGACAACTCGAAATGTCACCTTTGAATTTGGCTTATTATTTCACAGCATTTAGTAACGATGGGAAGATAAAACCACTTAAAATCTGTCAAAAAAACTGCACCTCAAATCTACCCGATTATTATAATCTCGATAAACAAATCGCCTCTCCCGTTTATTTCCAACTCATAAACAAGATACTATCGGATAGTCAAAGCAAGGCTGACCAATACGGTATCACAAACAATCTATACACCCCTTATGGCAAAATGGCAGTCAAAACTGGAACTTCTCGTGACTATCACGATAGCTGGACCGTCGGCTACAGTCCAAATTTGCTTGTTCTGACATGGATTGGCAACACAGAGGACAAACCGATGGACGCAGTGTCGGGAGCTCTGGGAGCCGGTGATTTATGGCTTTCTACGGTCAACATGATTATTAGTGAAAAGAATCTCAAATTAGAACCATTCAAAGATGATTTAATTAAGAAATTCGAAACAGACAAAGGACAAACTTATGGACAAAATAATGACAACTTCGAAGAAAGGAAGAATATTTTATTAAATATCGATACGGAAATTATTCGGACTCCTCATGACCAAGATCATTTTCTATTAACTCCAGACATGGAAATACCTCTCCGAGCCAAAATGGAGGTTGAGTGGTTTCTGAATGGAATTTCTTTAGGAACGTCAGAGGAGAAATCATTCTCGCCCACGGAAGCAAGACAATACGAAATAAGAGCGCAAGGCAAAGAAGGAGAGCAGCAGTCTCTCTCCATCTTTATCGATCGAGAATAATTAATTCGTGACTTTGAAGAATTTTCCTTCAGTGCGACCGAAGTTTTCCGGAAAGTACATTTCTTTTACTATGGCAGGCAAGTGATGATAAGTCCCTGGAACAATAGCTCTCAAATAGTAATCGTACTTATATTTGCCTGACGGTAAATTTTCTTTGAATAAATACAATTTATCATCTCTATATTCTACAACATCCGGATAAAGCATTGTTTGATCATAAACATAAGAATTATCGGCATTTAGTGAGGCGTTTTCAGTAGCCAAATTAAAATTAACCAACTCCATACCTGCTGGAATAAATTCTTCAATAGAGACAGCATGTCTTGCTTCCGGATTCATGATTTCAATATGACCTTGGACAACATCTCCCAGCTTCGCTTCGATAATTGCTTTATCTAATTTTTTATCATCTTCATTGTAATAATTTCTGGTAATGACAAAACCTTGATCCATAGATCCAATGATATCGACCGGCAAGAAGTATTTAAGAATTAAGTCGAAATAGTATTTTCCACCTTTGCCCTTATCATCACTTTTAGCAAATTCGACAGTATTCAAATCTTCAAATTTCAAATCTTGTATGGCCACGTTCTTGGAGTTCAACATTAGAAGAGTTTCTCCGGCATATTTATTCGCTGAAATTTCTTTACCATTTAAGTTGGTTTTCAAAGTAAAATCAGACTCCATTTCACCGGAAGTTTCCATGTAGCTATTAATAGCATCGATAACATAAGCCGTACTGTTCGTAGATCCCCAGGAGCCGTCTTTGTATTGGTTAGCCATCAACCATTTCATCATTGATTCGATAATCGGACTCTCCGGTTCAGCTTTCACGAGTAGTTTGATCACTTGCGCCGTGTTTTTTATAGGCGATTCAAAATATTCATAGAGTAAATATCCGACGGTTTTTAGGTAAGCTCCTCGAGGATCAATTATAATTCTGCCTTTAGCGGTATTAATTATTAATTCCTGCATCTGCTTGGTGAATAAAGTCTTGTCTTGATTCATGGTGGTGAAAAGAGCCAGAAGTGATGATGTTCTCATTCCATCTTTTAAGAATGTTTCATCTTTCAAAATCTCTCTTAATCTTCCGGCCAAAACATCATATTTAGTCAGAACCTTGATTCGAGATAACACCTTGGCGGTCTGAATAGTTAAATCATTATCGTCTTGTATCGAAACACTATTTCCTTTGTAGTAATTATCTACGTAAGAAGCGAGAGCATCGGTCTCAGCATAAAAACCTTCGTCTTTTAGATTTAGCATTGTTTCTAAGATATAGAGGCTTAAATAGTAATTACTCTGACCCCCTTTATAATAACCGAATCCTCCATCGGAATTTTGCCTCTCCAGAATCAAATTGGTAGAAATCTTTTTGATCATTTCATCCACATCGGCATATTTTTCCTCAGTATTATTCGACATAAAATCCTTAAATATTTTACCTTCCGGATCAAAATATTTCTGAGATTTTTTGTATGTCAACAAACCATTTAAACGACTGGCTATTTGCTCCGAACAGTCATAAGGGAAATCAATTAGATATTCCAAGCCGTCTTTGATAAATATTGCTAGAGTTGCCGATGTTTTAATCTCAACTTCTCCTTGATCTTTAGATACATTGGTCGGCAGATAAACATATTCTTGAACTTTGTCTTTGTCCGATGAACCGGTGGTTGCAACAGATTCATAAGTTTCGTTTCTATTAATTGGTATCTCTTCCTCTACAACATCATTCCCGGCTTCCGTCTTGAGAGATAATGTAAATTTATGATTTCCATCCAAAATTCCAAAAGGAGCACTGACATCGAAATATTCATCCTTTATTTCTTTTGCCTTCAAAACTCCTTCTTTGACTTTTAAATCTTTGATTCCTAAAGTTGAGCTCTCCAAAGTCAAACTATATTTTTGGTCTTTCTTGGTTTGATTAAAAATCTTTCCACCGAGATAAAACTCATCTCCAGCAATTATAAAGCGTGGTTTTTGTGGTACAACCATGACATCTTTTTGGGTTTTGAACTCCGCATAAGAAACACCCAAATCCGTATTGTTTGTCACGGCCACCGTCTCGATCTGCCATGTTGTCAGATTATCTGGAAGTTTAAATTTGATTGAGCCTTCTCCTTTATCATCCGTTCTAAAACTGGAGACCCAGTAAGCCGTATCCTTAAAGACACCTCTTTTCTTATTGGCCGAATTTTCATCAGCTCCTCCTCCTCCTTTGGTTTCATCCGTTATATCAACTTCGTTTAGAATATTCTTTAAGTTGGAGGCCGTTGAAACTGTTAGCGGAAACCAGCTATAAAAATAGTCCAAAGGATCTTTCTTTGGGTTACCTTTCAAGGCCAAAACACTCATATCCACAACCGCAACGGAAAGCTCACTACTAACCGGTTTTTTGGCACTATCCAAAACTCTAAATCTCATATTGACCTCATCTCCGGGTTTGTAATTTTCCAAATTGGTTTTTGTCTCAATATTGAGCGCCTTTTGAGTGGAAGCAACTGTAAAATCACTTCGACCATATTTCACATCAGGATTAGCGGAAAGCAAGGTGACAGTCGCACTAATATTCGGATAATAGCTTGGTAAAACTTTGAAATCATATTTAAACAAATTCCCCGTAACGTTTACTATTTCATAGTTCTGAATTCCTCCCCTTTCGAAAGAAATCAGAGCCAAAGCTTTATCGTATGGTGATTTGATTACAATGTTAGAATCAGCTCCCACGTCGACAGAACTCTTCTCCACCACAATATCCAGACTGGTATCATTTTGATTACGGACAGCTACGGAACCGTTTCCATAAACATAAACCGAAGAAGTTGACCTGATAAATTTACCACCACCAATATCCTTATCGGCAAAGATTACATATTCCCCCTCTTTAGCAAGTTGTATTTCTTGGTCATAGAGTCCATCTCCACCTGTTGAAAATGAGTAAGTATCAACTTCTTTGAATTCTCTCATCCAGCCGTTGTAATAGCCACCATCAACTTCTTGCCTTTTATTAAACTTCCAAGTAACTTCGTTGACGACAATTTTGCCTCCACTTAAAGATTTTGGTTTTCCATCTCTGTCCGTACTCACCACACCAGCTTTAATTTTTTCATTCTTGGCCACGAAATACTTGTCAGTTTTTATTCCAAGATAAGAATCAGAGGCATGAACGATAAAGGAAGTTTGTGCTGTTATACTTTGTCCGCTTTTATTCTTGACTGTTACAGAAACACCAAAAATTTTACTTTGCACGGATTTTTCATCCTTGAAATATTTGGCAAAATCCATTTTCTCTTTGATGTTAATCTTGCCCGAACTGTCAGGTTTGATTGTTTTATTCATAATAAATTTGTCGCCATATCCGTAGTCATCCTGTGAATAATCGCTAAAGTTGTAATAATCACCTTTGTATCGATCGAAAGTGTAGTTTTGACTGACAATACTATATTCAACTTCCTCGACATCTACTTTTGCCCCGAAATAATAGGCGGCATCAACGTTCATATCAACTGTATCGGTTGATTGGTATTCTTCTTTACTATTTATGATATCGACTTTAAAAGCCGCAGGTTGATATTCCTGCACATCAAAATAATACCAGCCGGAGTCGTTTACTTCTACATTATAACTTCCCAGAGGTGCGTCTTTTTTAAGTTCGAAATCAATATTGAAAGTTCCATAATCATTTATCTTCACTTTTTCAATGGCAATTTCCTCATAAGATCCATTATAAAGTTTCACCTCCAACTCTTTGTCTTTGGGATATTCATATTTGCCATCAAAACCGTCTCGATAAATTCCCTTGACGTGTACCGTATCGCCGGGTCGATAGATTGGGCGATCAGAATAAATAAAATATTTCTTCTCACTGTAGGCGTTGGAGTTTCTTTCAAACTTGCTCTTTCCATTAGCGATTATCGCACTATCAGTACCATTTTTTATGATTACCGCTCCCAAATTGGCGAAAACTGGCGTTTTGGAAATACCTTCTTTGTCGGTCTTAAAATTACCCAGAGAAGTGATTTCAAATTTATTATCCGAAATCCATTCTTGATTGTAGTGCAATAACTCCAAATCAGCTCCCTCTACCGGTTTTAGGCTTTTCATCTCAGTTACCCAATACAAATTATCAATTCCTTTTTTCTGCTCATCGTTTAAATTTGTACAATAGTCATCGTTCTCATCTTCACAGTTCCAGTTTTCCACTCTTTTCTCCACTACGGACAAGTTGGTAACAGTTACATAGGATCTTTCATATACTTGTTTAAAAGGCTGATATCTTTGTTTGTAACTTGGATTGGATATCGTAACAATATAATGACCAAGTACATCAGGATAGAAATCTTTCAAATCAATTTGGAAATAGTTTCGATACCAATATTTATTTTCCAATTCAATTTTTTTAGTTTCCACGGAGATACAATTTTTGATTTTGCTTTGATCATCAAAGTACTGCAAAAATCCACTGTCAAGATAATAAAGGAGATTCTTAGGATCCGTCTTACAGACGTTTACTTCTACATAATCAAAGTTTTGCGCCGCATAAGTAATCTTGGTCTTATCGGGAGCGGTCACAATATACGAATCCAGAAGATTGTACATAATCATATCTTCTCTATTGAATTCACCAGTCTTAAAAGAGTAATTTGCTTTCTTCTGCTCTCCAAAGCTGTCGTCCAAAGTTAAATCAATTGTATATTCCTTAAGCGGAGACAAACCGACATTGATATTGGTGAGAAATTCATTTTCACCACATTCTCCTTCTTTGTTAGTAATTTTATAAGACTCATCAAACGAAAAGAATCTAAACGGCTCGTTAGCTTTGATATGATCAACATATTCTTTGGAATCGAAACTTCTCACCGGATTGTTGGAACAAATTTTAATATTCCTTAGTCCATTGTTATCTCCCGTTGGCAAGAGTTTCTTCACTTCAAAGGAAGGAATAGTTGTAAAAGGAACGTCAATATCGGCTATATTTATCTTCTCCCTTTTAAGATTGATTAAATCCTTTATGACCAATTTGGAAGAAAAATTTCGTTCAGTTTTTGGACTGATATAAACTCTCAGCTTAGTTTTGTCATCAATTTTCTCACAAGCTTCATCGGTGACTGCCATCGTCTCATCTTTACATTTCTGCTCATATTCTTGATTCCTGAATTTTTCTCCCTCTATTTTTGTGTTGGAGACATCAATTTCTTCAAAAAACTCCAACAACAAATAACCGCTGGGATCTAGAAAGTCCGCACTGACATAATCACTCTTCTCCGATCCGGCACTCGTGTTTGCCAAGAAATCACTGGTAGAGAAAGCAATCTTTTTTTCTTCATCAAGAGCAATAGTTCCCTTAAGAGGATAAGCTTTTTTGATTATCAGTTCATATTGAGACAGCGGATTCCATAGTTTGCCTCTCTTTAAGTCACTGGATTTATTATAAACATTGATGACCGATTGATTTTCTTCCGTTTTGCCGTCTTCGGTTATTGTCACTCCATACTCCATTACTAAGGCAATATCTTTACCGCTAACTGTATCTCTGACCATTATTTCTTTCTCCGTTTTCTTTAAATCCACCGGTTGATTAAAAGTAAGTTCATAAGGTTTATTGTAGGCAATTTGACCTTCGTATAAACTTCCATACCTCAGTTTTCTGGTGAAAAAAGAGTAGTCATCGGCCACAATACCAACTCCATCCACAGACTTAAATTTATCACTAACTTTGACAAAATATTTAGTAGCTGGAATCAAAGTCTCCACAGGTGAGAATTGTAATGTTCGTGTTGTAATCCAACGCCATTTCCCATTAGTCTTCGGTTCCAAAGTGACCGGCACTTCGTAATCATCCTTCACATCTATTGTTGTCAATGCAACCATCGGTCTACTAAACATAATAGTCACGTCTGACTCCTCAAAAACTTCTGAATCCATTTGTGGGAAAACAGCTAAAATCTTTGGGTCTTCTTTAACAACAAAAACTTGGTTAATAACTCCACCGGCCATTTTGAGAGCCGCATTGTAAAACTCACCAACATGAAGTGCCTTGGGCTGAAATTTCACCACATCCTCGTCAGTATCAGCTAACCATTGACCTTCAATCTCCGGCGAAAAAGTAACACTTTTCTTAATCTCTTCTTTGGAAACATTCTTCGGCGGTTTTACGGCAATATATCCACTTTTAGATATTTCTTTAGGAACCAAACTATAGGGCTCCACTTTAGGCTTAATTGTTATCGATTGAAGAAAAGGTAATTCAATAACACCATTTTCATTCTTCATACCATCCCAAACGAAAAAACCTAAAACCACTAAAACAACGATACCAAAAATGATTAGGAACATCTTTTTGTTATCCCTAAAATAATTATTATTGTCCATAAAAAAACTTATTAGTTAAGCGGATTCTCTCATAAATGAAGTAGGCAAGCAATGAAGATGCAGTTTAAACGGAAACGGTTTAAAGGTTTAGAAGTTTAGAAGAAGGTTTAGAGGAAGTAACCTAAACAGCGAAGCCTAAACTTACTTGTCTAAACCGCTCAGCATACGGAGTGTTTAGAAAGGTTTAGATAAATTGAGAAGAGTAGTATTTCAAGCCTTCTGTGTTTTTTTCTTTCGTTTTCTGTTATATTTTCACCTACTTTTAAGTTTATTAAGTTACCTTTGAACTACTTTGACTGCCCTAAAGTCCTTCTAATTTATTCACTATGGCTTCCGCAAACTCCTTGGCACTTTTAGGACCATCAGCTGTAATCAGATTTTCATCTTCCGTTACTTTCTCTCCGGTATAAATAACCCCATCTTCTTCCAAAATCTCTGATTGCTTATTATCTCCATTCCAAACCGTCACATGTCTTCCCTCCAAGATACCTGCTTCGTGTAGAATCATCGGAGCTATACAAATTGCTCCAATTATCATTTTCTTCTTATCCGCTTGGACAACCATATCTATAACATCACTATCATGCATCAAGTCTTGAGCTCCCGGTCCTCCCACAAACACGATGGCTCCATAATCTGCAAGTTGTACATCAGTAACATCTATATCTATGTCGACTTCAGTTCCATTCTTACCAGTTGCCACCTCTGTTCCCTTGGAGCAAGTTACAACCACAAAACCATTCTCCTCGAATATCTCTTTGGGCTCTAAATACTCTTCATCTCTGAATCCCTCAGGAGCGATGACCTCTAAAATCTTAATTTCTTTCATAATATTTATAATTGCGAATCAAATTCTAATACTATTAAAAAGTAAATGTAAAGGGAAAACAAAAGAAAAATCAAAGAGACAAAATCCAAAGATACTAAAGCAATTATCAATTTACAATTTACAATTTTCAGTAAATAACCAATGTTTCAATTGATTAATTCTTTCGTCCTGCTTTGAAGGAATTCAATTACAGAATTGGAAATTTATTGATTATTGTAAATTGTGAACTGTAAATTTTCTTGGAGGCTTGGCCTGTCCGTCTCCGGTGGAGATTTCGAAATTTGGCTTTAATTTTGTGTGTGCTAAAATGCCTTGGTAAAAAAATGAAACAAAATGCTTGATAAGATAATCAAATTTCTGCTCGGTGATCAGAATAAAAAAACCTTAGATAAAATAACCCCTCTTGTACCAAGAATAAACGCTTTTGAGGAAGCTATTTCGAAACTTTCCGATGAAGCTCTCAAGGGAAAAACCATCGAATTCAGAGCTAGAATTGATAATGGTGAAACTGAAGACAACCTGTTGCCTGAAGCTTTCGCTGTTGTCAGAGAAGCCGCCAAACGAACACTGGGAGAAAGACATTATGATGTTCAGTTAATAGGAGGTGTCGTTCTTCATCAAGGGAAAATTGCTGAAATGAAAACCGGAGAAGGAAAGACTCTAGTTGCTACTTTACCGGTCTATCTGAACGCACTCAGAGGTAAAGGAGTTCATGTTATTACAGTAAATGATTATCTAGCCAAACGTGATGCCGAGTGGATGGGGAAAGTATATGAAGCCTTAGGCATGAGCTGTAAATATGTCATCCATGGACTTTCCAACGAACAACGACGTGACGCTTATAACGCTGACATAACTTACGGTACAAACAATGAATTCGGCTTTGATTATTTGCGCGACAATATGGCTGTGTCCGCTCAGGAATTAGTCCAAAGAGATTTACATTACGCCATCGTAGATGAGGTGGATTCTATTTTGATAGATGAAGCCAGGACTCCACTGATTATTTCCGCACCCAATCAAGAATCCACTGACAAATATGTAAAATATGCCTATCTGGTAAGAAATCTAAAAGAGACTATCGATTATACAATGGATGAGAAAACCAGATCAGTTGTTCTTTCCGAGAATGGTATCTCTAAAATGGAAGGGTTGCTGGGAATGAAGAATATCTATTCCGAAGCTGGTTTTGGAGAAGTTCATCATATTGAACAAGCTCTAAAAGCCAAAACTCTATTTAAAATTGATCGTGATTATGTTGTCAAAGAAGACGAAGTTATTATTGTCGATGAATTTACCGGAAGACTAATGCCGGGAAGAAGATTTTCCGAAGGTCTCCATCAAGCTATTGAAGCCAAAGAAAATGTTAAGGTTCGCCGAGAATCCAAAACTTTGGCCACTATTACATTCCAAAATTATTTTAGACTTTATCACAAACTAGCCGGTATGACCGGAACGGCATATACCGAAGCCGAAGAGTTTAGAACGATTTATGGCCTTGATCCGGTTATAATTCCTACCAATCAACAAATTCGAAGAGAAGATCGACCGGACGCTATATTCAAAAATGAAAGAGGTAAATTCTCAGCTATTTCCGATCACATTGAAGAGGTCCATAAAACCGGTCAACCAATTCTGGTTGGTACTATTTCCATTGAAAAATCGGAAGAATTGAGCAAGGTTTTGAGAAGAAAGAAAATACCACATCAAGTTTTGAATGCCAAACACCACGACAAAGAAGCGGAAATTGTAAAAAATGCCGGACAATTTGGATCGGTCACCATTGCGACCAATATGGCCGGAAGAGGAACGGATATCAAACTAGGTGAAGGAGTTGTGGAGCTGGGAGGACTATATATCATTGGTACGGAAAGACATGAATCACGAAGAATCGATAATCAGCTTCGAGGAAGATCCGGACGTCAAGGAGACCCGGGACTTACTCAATTTTATATTTCCATGGAAGACAATTTACCGAAACTTTTTGGCTCTGAAAAAATTAAAAACATGATGGAGACATTCAATATTCCCGAAGACATGCCCATCGAAAACAGAATCGTATCCAAGGCCATAGAAAATGCTCAAAAAAGAGTTGAGGGGCATAATTTTGATATTAGAAAACATATTCTGGAATATGATGACGTTCTAAACAAACAAAGAGGTGTTATTTATAACAAAAGGCATACAATACTAACCTCAGAGACAATTTCCGATGATGTCAAAAATCTCATTGAAAAAGAGGCGGAAGATATTGTTAATATGAATATTGATCCGGAAAAAGGATTACCCAATTTTGAATCTCTGGAGAGAACTTTTCATTCCATTATCGGTGAACAAATATCACTTGAGAAGACTAACCATGTCAACGATCTCATCGATTTTTTAAAAAAAACCCTTCTCGATTCTTACACCAAAAAAAGAGAGATGGTCTCAGATGAAGACAGATTTAACCAAGTCGAAAGATTCGTTTATTTGAGAGCACTTGATGCACTTTGGATGGAGCATATAGATCAGATGGCATATTTGCGAGACGAAGTTTCATTGCAGGGTTACGGCCAAAGAGATCCTCTACAACTATATCAGCATGAATCTTATGGCATGTTTATTGATTTACTTCGACAAATTCAAACCAATACGGTCGCCACATTATTCCATATCAATATTGAAGCTGATCAAAATTTAAAAAAAGAAAAGAAAGAAATATATCTTACCAATGAAAATGACATTGAAGACGGCTCTTCAGGAGTGAAAGGTTTTCAGAAAAAACAAGGTACTAAAACAACTGTCCGCCTATCAGAAGATCAAAAAGTAGGCCGAAACGATCCTTGTCCTTGTGGTAGTGGTAAGAAATATAAAAAGTGCTGTGGCAGGTAGTCTTTTTTTTATACTCATTTTCTGATATAATAAGTGGATTTTAAAAATAAAAAATGAAAAATTTTTTAGGTTTTTTGGATTGAGATCTTTTTTACAAGGAAGCATTAAATAAATTTTAAATTAATTTAGAAATTTTTGTTCTA
>Ga0074197_1001448_pt1 | contig 20237 bp, 15 predicted proteins | sample EPASupsiteSAE305_FD_64526 | JGI IMG/M metagenome (GOLD analysis project Ga0074197, IMG submission 64526) | Bioremediated contaminated groundwater microbial communities from EPA Superfund site, New Mexico - SAE3-05 reassembly with SPADES | ecosystem: Environmental > Aquatic > Deep subsurface >...
TATAATAACACAAAAAGCCCCGCACTGAGTGCAGGGCATAATATACATGGCGGAGGCGTGTGCGAATCGAACACACCGGGACCGGCGTTACCGACCCCCACCGGATTTGAAGTCCGGGCTCAGCACCAGCTGAAACTCGCCTCCACGTGGACTGTCGTAGATTAACAGAAATACACATTAATTTCAACTTCCAATTAGTATATCGTATCAATTATAAGCTTTCTTTTCTCAGCGCTGTCGCTGACTTCCCAGCATTTCTCAGCATATCGAAGAGACTCCTGAAGCTGCTTGTCCTGATTATAATATATTCTAAGCAAAACATCCCCTTCTGAAACCTTGTCTCCGACCTTGTGCATCAACCGGATAGCTACAGACGTATCGATAGTATCCTCCTTGGTCAGCCTTCCTCCTCCCAACGCCCTGAGTCCCTCTCCAATAAGGAGGGCGTCAAGTTTTGAGAGATATCCATCCCTGCCTGACCTAATATCATAAGTTGAAGATGCTTTTGGGAGCACCCTCCTAGGTTCCGTTATCACTGCCCTGTCTCCCTTCTGAGCGATTATCAGTTCTTCAAATTTTTTTAGGGCTGATCCGTCATCAAGGGCTTTTGCAGAGATCTTTAAGCCTTCCTCGAATATATTTGTTCTGCCCGACATATTCAGCATGTAAGCCGCCAAAGTTATACAGAGTTCACGGGTATCGGACGGTCCTCTGCCCGAGAGGACCTCTATCGCCTCATAAACTTCAGAAGAATTTCCAACCCATTCGCCAAGGGGCTGTGCCATATCTGTAATGACAGAAATACACTTCTTTCCCAGTTTTTGAGATGTATCTACAAGTTTTTGAGCCAATTCTCTGGCTCTCTCAATGTTGTTCATAAAAGCGCCGCTTCCGCACTTAACATCAAAAAGATAACCGTAAGCTCCTCCGGCCAGTTTCTTGCTGACAATGCTCGCTGTTATGAGAGGTATAGAGGGGACGGTTCCTGTTACGTCCCTAAGTTTGTAAAATATTCCTTCAGCTGGTGCAAGCTTGAGTGAATGGCCGGAGATAGCACATCCGATGCTGTTGACCTGATCTCTGAACTCAGTTTCGGTTAGGTGCATGTTCATTCCCGGGATTGACTCAAGCTTGTCTATCGTTCCTCCTGTATATCCAAGGCCGGGACCGCTGAGCTTAGATATCCTGGATCCGCAGGCTGCGACAAGAGGGATAAGGACAAGTGTTGTTTTGTCGCCTACTCCGCCGGTGCTGTGCTTGTCTATAATTCTGTCCTCCGGCGGGTAGTCCAGCCTCTCGCCGGAATGTGCAAGTGCCTGTGTGAAATGCATCAGTTCATCATCGTCCAGCCCGTTCAGAAAAGCAGCCATCAGCCATGCAGAGATCTGATAATCCGGGATTCCACCAAGCATAACTGTATTTATAAAAGCCTGCAGTTCTTTCCCCGAGTGTCTCAGTCCGTCCCTTTTCTTTTCTATGAATTCGATAACGTTGAAGGTCATTCACTGATCTCCCTCAGAAAGGCGGATATCAGCCTGCATATTGAAGCAGAGCTGTTTTTCATTGTATCAAGGACTTCCTGATGGGTGAGCTTGTTTTTGGATATGCCTGCCGCGGCGTTCGCAACACAGGATATGCCGCATACCCTTATCCCCATGTGGTTTGCAGTGATGACTTCAGGGACTGTCGACATGCCGACGATGTCGGCTCCGAGGGCTTCGGCCATCCTTATTTCTGCAGGGGTCTCGAATGATGGGCCTGAAAAAGCTATATATGTACCCTTATTAAGACTAATGTTTTCTTTTTCCGCAGCAGCCTCAAGTTTTTGGATATATTCCCTGTCGTATGCCTCGGTCATGTCGGGAAAACGCGGTCCCATATCATCATCGTTCTCTCCGATAAGGGGATTCGTGCCCATAAGATTGATGTGATCCTGGATAGCTACTATACCACCGGGAGGTATGTCGGTATTTATCCCGCCGGACGCGTTTGTAACTATCAAAGACTTTATGCCAAGTTCGCCAAGTACTCTTACGGGGAAGACGACTTCTTCCATCGTATATCCTTCGTAATAATGTACCCTTCCCTGCATAATAACTGTAGATGTGCCCTCAAAGGTCCCGAAGATCAGTTTTCCTGCATGCCCCGGAGCTGTCGACCTCGGCCAGTATGGAATATCCTGATATGGTATCACTATAGGGTCTTCTATGCTTTCCGCAAGGCTGCCAAGCCCGGAACCAAGTATTATTGCTCTCTCTGGTTTTTGGCCTGTCTTCTCTGAAAGAAATTTGATGGCCTCGGACATTTTCTCTGAATAAAGCATATCCTTCACTCCTTAGTTGATCATTTATATCTTAACTTAGAATTTGCCTTTTACCCGTAAATTGCATCGCTGTGAAATGCGGCGTAATGATACCGCGTGAAACTGCAACGAAATTAGTTGCTTGAAGCAATGGTAAAACGGCCGTAAAGACTGGCAAGCGATCGGCCAGGCAGTCGTGAAAATCGGCTGAGCAGTTGCTAAGCAATAGCTGAGCAATGTTAAAAAAACAACTGCTTGCCAATCGCTTGCCCGCCTCTGCGGCAGCTTCACGTGGCACTATCTAAGCCGCAGTACTATTTCAACTTCTTGGAAAATATTTATCGTAAAAATCTCTCATCTCAAGATCCAGATGAGTATATTTTTCTGTTGTCAGTATTGAAGAATGACCGAGCAGTTCCTGGAGAGTCCTCTGATCCATTCCTTTTCTCAGAAGATGGGTCGCAAAGGTGTGCCTCAATACATGGGGATGTAGACGTGAAGGTGATATTCCAGCGATGAGACCTCTTTTCCTTAGGAGCCTCCAGAGAAACTCCCTTCGCATTTTTCTCCCGGATTTGGTCAGAAGGAGCCAGGGCTGTTTGAGTTTATCAAGTTTTGATCTGTGTTCGTCTATGTATTCATCAACTACTTTTCTTACTCCGCCGACATAGGGTATACATCTTTCCTTGTCCCCTTTGCCTCTTGTAAAGATAAGCCCTCCGCCTCTGTCTATGTCCTTAAGTTTCAGGGAGCAAAGTTCTGACGCCCTCATTCCTGTTCCGTAAGCGAGTTCAATGGCAATCCTGTCCCTTTTTCCTATAGGTGTGTTGTCCTCACATGCATTTATAATGCGCTGTATCTCTCCTTCTGTCATTATCTGGGGAAGAATTTTATCCCTTGCAGGGAGGGGGTCGAGCATTGGCATATTTTCAGTTACACCGTCATAAACAAGGTATCTGGCAAAGGAATTTAATACCGCCCCGTTTCTTTGGACAGTGCTCTTTGACATTCCCCTTGCAGACTGTTCTCTCAAAAATCTGGCAATATTGTCCGAATTAAGGACCAGCGGGTCAAATTCCATCTTTTGGCAATAAAAATACCACTGTTTGAGATCAGATGAATAGGCTTTCAGTGTGTTTTCGCTGCAGCCTCTCTCAAGCATGATGTAATCCTCGAACCTGCTTAATGCATTTAAAAAGATAGGATGATCAATATCTTCAAATTGCATTTTCTTCTGCCTTTTTCGTCGTATACCAGCAGTAGGCCATTATAGTCTTGCCGTCTTTGATATCTCCTGATCTGATCATGCTTTTTATTTCTTCAAGGGTAAAATCGTATACTTTTATATATTCATCGTCGTCTTCGGCAAGTTTTGAAGGGGTGAGGTCTGTTGCATAAAAGAAAATGATACGTTCTGTAGAGTAACCGGGTGATGTATAAAATTCAAATATTTTTTCTATGGTGCCCGGTTTATAGCCGATTTCTTCCTGTAGCTCCCTAACAGCTGTCTCCGAGGGATCTTCGCCAGGTTCGATCAGTCCGGCGGGGATCTCGTACAGATCCTCATCTACGGCATGCCGATATTGACGGACCAGGGAGATTTTGCCGTCAGAGTGGACAGGAAGGACTGTCACTGCTGATTTATGCCTTACTACTTCCCTTATCTTTTCACAGCCCGAAGGGAAAAGTACACGGTCGATATTCAAGTCCAATATCGCGCCTTTGTAGATGTTTTCCGTATTTATTATGTTTCTCAAGGCATGTCTTTGCGGTCTTTCCACAGCTTACCACTCCTCAGTGAAGGATATCGCCGACCTTCATCCTGCTGCCCCTTAGCCACTCGTCAGCTTTTTGCACTTTTTTGCCCTCAGGCTGGACGGTCATTAATTTCAGAGAACCGCTGCCGCATGCTATAACAGGGAAACCGTCATCTGTTTCTATCAGTTTACCCGGTGAACCTGATCCTGAAGCAGGTACTGCTTTGTGAATCTGCAGCCTTTTGCCTTCATGCTCACAGTATGTACCCGGCGCAATGCACAATGCTCTGATTTTGTTGAATATATTTATCGAGCTGTCATTCCACTCGATCTTTCCCTCAGATTTATCTATCTTTGGAGCCGTACACGCTCCCTCTTCTGTTTGTGGAATAAACTTCCACCTTTCAGAGGGAATATCAAGCAAATACTCCAAAAGTTTCACACAGCCGGCCCTGCATGTTTTGAGGAGAAGGGATCCTGTGTCGTCTTCATCACTAATGATAACAGGTACCTGTGAAAGGATAGGTCCTGAATCCATTCCCACATCAAGCCTGAATATAGTCACCCCGGTCTCTTTGAGTCCATCCATAATAGCCCTCTGCACCGGAGCCGATCCTCTGTATGCGGGAAGCATGGAGGGGTGGATATTTATACAGCCCAGCGGTGCCATGCTCAAAAGTGGCTCTTTGATCATATGTCCAAAATCTATTACAAGGATGAGGTCAGGAAGATCGCTCATGATCCATTCAATTGTTTCGGTGTCTGCAGAAAGTTTTGATGTGGTCCTGGTCCTTATGCCAAGTTCTTCCGCTTTCTCAAAAACTGGGGTATTCTGAATTTGAAGACCTCTGCCGGAAGGCCTGGGGGCATTTGTTACTACCCATTCAGGTTTTGTTTTATGGGCGATCAGGGATAAGCACTCAGCTGCAAATCTTCCTGAACCGCAAAATCCAAACCGCAGTTTTTTAGTCATCACTTCTCTTTTGCCTGTTTCGCCATCTTTTTTTTGAGAAACTGTCTTTTAAGCGGTGAAACCCTGTCAATTAGCAGTTTTCCGTTCAAATGATCTATTTCGTGAGAAAAGACACATGCAAGGAATCCCTCTATCTCTTTCTCGATGAGTTCCCCGTTCTCATTATAATATCGAACCTTAATATATTCGGGAGACTCTACCTTCTCATAGATCCCGGGGAAGCTCAAGCATCCCTCTTCCACTGTTTTGATATCTTTACTTTCAAATATTTCAGGGTTGATCAGAACATATTTTTCACCGTTATATTCTATTACGGCTATTTTTTTTGCTATGCCTACCTGAGGTCCTGCAAGGCCGATACCATCGGAAACGTGCATAGTTTCCAACATATCGCTGACCAGTATCCCGAGTTCCTCATCAAACAAAGTTACTTCCTCTGTCGGTTCCCTGAGAATGGGATCCGGGTAGACACATATTTTTCTGACAGACATCAGATCGCCTCCAAATAATACTATAAATATTTTAACAGAAAATCCCCATGCCTATCATTAAAAGACATGGGGAAGATGAAATTTATTCTGGTAATACCCTTAAAAGAGCTTACTCTGAATCTTCTGCCTGTTTTAAGAATTCACCGATCGTCACGTTTGTCTCTTCCTGAGGAAGCTGATTGCTGTGACTGTCGTTTCTTCTCTTGTCGGAATCTGAGCGGCGGCGGCGCGGACGGTCATCATTTTTCTGGCCGTCAGTCTGAGGTGTCTCCTCTGATTTTGGCCTTCTGATCGGTTCCTCATGTGCCGGACGGAGGCTGAGACGCATCCTGCGTTCTGCCGGAGTTACATCCAGTACCCTGGCTGTAACTTCCTGTCCCTCAGAGAGAACTTCTCTTGGGTTCTCTATCCTTTGCTGGCTTATCTGCGATATATGGATCAGTCCCTCGATGCCGTCTTCAAGTTCGACAAATGCGCCAAAGTCAGCGATCCTGACGACCTTAACAGGAACTTCCATGTCTTTGGTATATTTTTCCGCAACGTCCTTCCAAGGATCTGAAAGCTGTTTGTAACCCAGGCTGATACGTTTGCGGTCAGAATCTACTTCAAGGACTGAGACTTCGATCTTCTGGCCCCTCTTGAGTACTTCTTTAGGATGCTTGATTCTTGTCCAGCTGAGGTCTCCTATATGCACCAGGCCTTCAATGCCGGGTTCTATTTCAACAAAAGCACCGAATTCTGTCAGGTTTGAAACAGTTCCTTCTACAACAACACCGGGTTTCCAGCGTTCTGCCGCTGTATCCCAGGGATCAGACAGAGTCTGTTTCAGGCTGAGGGAGATCCTATTGTTCTCCTTGTCTATGCCGATCACTTTGACCTTGATGTGATCGCCTTTAGAGACAATATCCTTAGCCTTGGCGTTGCGCTGCCATGAGAGCTCGCTGACATGAACAAGGCCTTCCATTGCACCAAGATTTACAAAAACACCGAAAGAGGTAATGCTGCTTACATCCCCTTCAAGGACATCTCCTTCGTTGACCTGCTCATAGAATGACTGTCTGATCTCTGACATCTCCGCTTCCATAAGGCTGCGGCGTGATAGCACCAGGCGACGCTTGCGGCGGTCCTTTTCGATCAGCTTTACCTGGAAATCCTGTTCAAGGAGGCGCGTAGGATTGACATTACGCCCTTCCTCGGCAAGGTGTGATATAGGGATAAAACCCTCTATCCCGTAGCAGCTTACAATAAGGCCGCCCTTTACCTTGCGGATGCCCTTTACGGTCACAGTTTCATTCTTTGCAGCTTCTTCTTCAAGCTTGTTCCAGCGCTCGTCAAACTCACAGCGCCAACGGCTGAGGCTGAGCTGTGCATCTTCGCCCTGACCGATGTTTGTGACCTGTACTTTGACTTTAGCGCCGTTTTCCGGCTCCGGGGTCTCTTCGACCAGGACCTTGTGTGTCCACTCTTTGCGGGGAAGGAACCCTTCGCATTTGTAGCCCACATCAACAAGCCATCCGTCTTCACGTGCGTCAACTATTGTGCCTTCAAGGATCTTTCCGCGATGGAAATCACCCATCACGTCAAACTGCTGCATCATTTCTTCCATTGTTTCTTCTTTTTCCGGTGCTGCCTGTGTTTCAAGTCCGTCTTCTGTGCGAAGCTCGTCAACCATACCCAACATCCTCCTGCTTACATCATGTTTAAATTTTGGATCAGATCTTTTATTAGCCAGTCAGGAGTACTACCTCCCGCAGCTATTCCTATGTTTTCTTTGTTTTGCAGCCACCCCCTGTCGATCTCTCCTGCATGCTCGATCCATAATGTTGAAACTCCGACATCCATGGATATCTCGGCAAGTTTTTTTGTATTGGCACTGTTCCTGCCGCCAAGTATTATCATTCCGTCGACTTTTGAAGCAAGTCTGCATACAGAATCCTGGCGGGCAAGAGTAGCTTTGCAGATAGTATTATACACCTTGATCTCCGGTGATAATGTTACAAACGAACTTACGAGCGCAACAAAAGAGGCGACCTTTTGGGTCGTCTGGCTCAGTATCCCGCACTTTCGTCCCTTCAGGTTTTCAGGTATATCCTCATCAGAAGAGATAACAACTACCTCTCCGTCAACATAACCCATTATTCCCCTTACTTCGGGGTGTTCCCTGTCTCCTGATATTACCACAATATAGCCCTCAGAAGAAAGGTCTTTTGCCCTTTTTTGAGCTGTTTTGACAAATGGGCATGTACCGTCCACAACTTTCATACATTTTTTCCTAAGAGTTTCAGCCTGAACAGGGGTAACTCCATGGGCTCTGATAAAAGCCACTGAACCCAAGGGCACATCTTCAGCTGATTCGACCACAAGAAGCCCCATCTTTGCCAGCCGCTCTATCTCCTGAGGGTTATGGATCGGGCTTCCCAGAGAATAAACTTTCTCTGAACGCAGCAGTTCTTCTTCGAGCTTGGATATCGCCCTTCTTACGCCAAAACATAGCCCTGTCGGGTCGGCAATGTGGATCTTCAATTCACTCTTTGTCCTCTTGTTCCAAATGCCTGATGCAATGAGGCAGTACGTTTTCCATTGCTTCAGACATTTCGTATTTGTCAAAATCATACCACAGGGCAGGCTCAAAGTGCTTGAACCATGTCATCTGCCTTCTTGAAAAAGCCTTGGTTGACCGTATGTCGCCTTCAAGCGCCTCTTCGTAAGAACAACTGCCTTTGACATACCGGACCAACTCCCTGTACCCGAACCCCTGGAGAGCAGGCAGGGATGGAGAATACCCCTGAGCAAGGAGCCACTCGACTTCTTCGGGATACCCATTGGAAAACTGCTCCCTTACCCTAGTTGCAATATTTTTGTAAAGGTTGGATCTCTCCCTTATCAGTCCGATGTATAAAATGTCGAAAGAAGATTCCATTTTTGCCTGGTTTTTATACCACCACGTTGCCGGTCTTCCGGTGATACGGTAAATTTCGAGTGCCCTCATCGTCCTTACTGGATCGTTAGGGTGTATCTTTTCCGCAGCTGCTGGATCGACAGCCCTTAGTTCGCTGTGGAGTTCAGCAAGTCCTCTCTCGTTGATCTCTTCTTCAAGGATCTTCCTTACTGCGGGATCCTTCGGCAGATCTTCAGAGAGCGTACCGCAGAGAGCCTTGTAATAAAAAGGTGTTCCGCCGATCAGCAATGGCACCCTATTCCTCTTTTTTATTCTGTCGATCGCGTCTGTTGCCTGTGAGGCAAAATCCGCCGCAGAATAGACCTGATCCGGGTCAGCTACATCTATAAGATGATGCAGGATCTCATGCCTGATCTCCGGTGAAACTTTATCAGTACCTACGTCAAGGTATCTGTAGACCTGTCTGGAATCTACGGAAATGACCTCAGCATTCAGATTTCGTGCCAGTTCAAGGCTGAATTTGGTCTTGCCGACAGCTGTCGGTCCAATTATTGCTATTACAGGTATTTTTTTTATAGGCATGTTTTCCGTCATCGTTCAAACCAATCCTCTAATTTCCTGTTTTCTATAAGAAAAATGGTTGGCCTTCCGTGAGGACACGTAAAAGGGCTTGAACAGGCTTGAAGCTTATCCATAAGCGTTTCGGCCTCTTCCCTTTCGAAACGTCTGCCAAGCTTTACAGCATCCCTGCATGCAAGCCTTGCCATCCTCCACCATACCTCCCGGTCACGCTTTTCCGGGTCTTTTTCAACTTCAATGCCCCTAAGAGCTGAACGAAGCATGTCCAGCGGAGAGAGTTTAGATCTTCCTCTGAGCATTGGGACTCCTGCAAGGCGGTCTTCCTCAAATATAAAGGCCAGATCGTTAAGTTCTTTTGAAAATATATTAATCTCGGGCAGTAAAGAAGCGGGCACTTCAAAAGGTATTGTCAGATTTTGTGTAGCTATGCCCTCTTTAAAGCTTTCTGCGATCTCCTCGTACAGTATCCTCTCATGGGCAGCGTGCGGGTCAACTATGGCGATCCCGTTGGGAAGGTCAAAGATGAGAAAACCCTTTGCAGTCTGTCCTATGTAATTTTTGCGGTCGTCAACAGTGACGGGATCTGGCCTCCCTGCAGGTATAAAGACTGCCGTCTCAGGTGAGGAGACCCTTTCAGGAGTCTGTGTTACCTCTGAAACAGGTTTCCACGGAGTTTGGCTGAACATTGGATCCGTTCTGTCGAACCATCCTGTGCGCCTCGTCTCTGAAAAAGGAAACGGAGCCTTTTCCTCCATTTGAGGCGTACCCTCCGACGTGAAGGCATATTTTCGGGAAAATATTTTACGGGTCGTTTGCAGTATTAATTTGTAAATGTCCCCGGATCTTCTGAAGCGGACCTCTTCCTTGGCAGGATGTATATTCACATCAAGGTCTTCGGGAGGCATCTCCAATATTACCAGCCACTCACCGTAAGCAGCCGATTCTCCTCCGCACACTGCTGATCTTATAGTAGGATCCTGGATCCTTCTGGCGTTGACAAAGATAGTAATCACCGTGCGTCTGCTGTCCGGGATCGGATTCCACCATATTTTCACATTGTTGGAGTTAAAGGATGTCGCTGAGCTGTATATGGGCGTTTCGTCACCCCAGCGCCTTTCAAGCGCTTTGTCTGTCGATCCCGGCGGCAGCAGCTCCAGTATCCTCTTTCCGTCAGAGAAGACCCTGAAGGTCAGTTCCGGATTGACAAGCGCGTAATCGTTTACGACCTGCAGTATCCTCCTGAGTTCAGCAGATGCGGTTTTGAGGAACTTGCGCCTCGCGGGAAGGTTGTAAAAGAGATCGTCTACCTGGATCCTTGTTCCGGGGTGGGTAGGGCTTTCCGTGTGTAGAATTACCGCACCCCCCTCACACTTAATTATTCCACCGGTTTCAGATGTCCGTTCCCTGCTGCGGATCTCCATCCTGCTCACAGCGGCAACGCTTGAAAGGGCCTCTCCCCTGTAGCCGAGGGTTGATATCCTTTCCAAGTCATCAAGTGTAGAAATTTTGCTGGTTGCATACCGTTCCAGCGCAAGGGGAAGTTCCTCAAAGGGAATGCCGCATCCGTCATCTTCTATGACGAAAGATGACTTCCCCCCCTGCTCAATGTAAAGGGTTATATTTTGCGCTGAGGCGTCTATTGAGTTTTCAATAAGCTCCTTGGCAACTGACGAGGGCCGTTCGATCACCTCACCCGCGGCTATCCTGCTTGATACTTCGCTGTCAAGATGTTTTATCATTTGAATCCCAGCACCTTCCGGCTTTCTTTCCTGAGCCTGTAAACGACCTGAAGAGCTTCCATTGGCGTCATTTCGTCCGGATCCGAAGCTGCGAGTTCTTCAAGTATGGCCTCATGCCCCACATCAAATAGCTTCATCTGACTCTCTTCGTTGACCGGCAATGAAGACTTCTGTTCATTTGCAGCAGCCTCAAAACCTGCAAGCAGTTCTTTTGATCTCCTGAGAACCAGGGACGGCACTCCGGCAAGCCTCGCTACCTCTATTCCGTAGGACCTGTCAGAGGGGGACTCGACAACTTTATGGAGGAATGTGACTCCCTCTTTGCCCTCTTCTACCGCCATACTGAGGTTTGTTACTCCGGGAAGCTTTCCGGCAAGTTTCGTAAGTTCGTGATAATGAGTAGCAAAAAGTACAGCAGCCATTCTTCCTTCCTGTCCCTGAAGGTATTCTATGACTGACCAGGCGATGCTGAGTCCATCGTAAGTAGAGGTGCCCCTTCCGACCTCGTCAAGTATGACAAGGCTCCTGTCTGTTGCATTTCGAAGGATATTCGCGGTCTCCACCATTTCCACCATGAAGGTACTCTGCCCTCTTGCAAGTTCATCGCGCGCGCCTATTCTCGTAAATACGCGGTCAATTATCCCGATCTTTGCACTCTCTGCAGGGACGAAGGAACCCATATGAGCCATTATGGCAATAAGGGCCGCCATTCGAAGATAGGTCGACTTTCCGGCCATGTTCGGGCCGGTGATTATTGCTATCCTTTTTCCCGAAACCATGCTCAGTGAAAGATCATTCGGCGTGAAGGGACGGTTTCCAAGCATTACCTCTATTACAGGGTGCCTTCCGTTCTTTACGATAAAGTCTGTACCCATTTCCATGACCGGCCTTACATACCTTCGTTCTGAAGCAATTTCAGCCAGCGAAGAAAAAAGGTCTGCTGCGGCGATGAATTTTGCTGCGTTAAGAATATCCAGACTCTTTGAAAGAGCTGCTTCAACGATCTCGGAGTATATCCTTTCTTCTATTGAGAGAATTTCTTCTTCGGATCTGAACATCTCTTTTTCAAATATTTTGAGCTCTTCGGTAATGAAGCGTTCTGCGTTTACGAGTGTCTGTTTTCTGATATATTCTGCAGGAGCTTTATCCAGCCCGCCTTTGGGTATCTCTATGTAATAACCGAAGACCTTGTTTACTCCGGCCTTCAGGTTTTTTATGCCCGTCCTCTGTCTTTCGCTTTCCTCAAATCTATGAAGCCATTCGGAGGAATGGGCCGCCTTGTCTCTCCATTCGTCCAGGTCCTTGTCATACCCTTCTTTAATGACCCCTCCGTCCCTGGCAAAACGAGGAACGGTTTCTGCGATCGAAGATTCAAGAAGAGAGAAAAGTCCTTCCAGATCATCCACACCCTGAGTCCATCTCTTCAGTCTTTCATTTTGGGACATCAATGATTTCAGCATAGGCAGCGCACGAATAGTTTCCCTTATAGTTACAAGATCAGATGGAGATCCCATCTTCAGGGTCAGTCTGCTTATTGCCTTTTCCATGTCTCCGCACGATGAGATGCCACGCTGCAGTTCCCCACGCGTAGAATGGTCATTTACAAGCTCTTCAATGGAATCCTGTCTTTGTTCAATTGTACCTACGTCCTGAAGGGGAGAGAGTATCCATTCTTTGAGAGTTCTCCTGCCCATTGCAGTACGGCATCTGTTCAGGACAGAAAAAAGCGAGATGTCAGATGGTTCCGTCAGTTCAAGGTTGTTTACTGTGTTCCTGTCAAGAATGAGCGATTGCGCCGGCATGATGGGCGTGATACACGTAACATGCAGGGCCTGGGAAAACTGGGTCTCTTCCAGATATCTCAAAACTGCCGCTGATGCGCCTGCGGAAGGATCCCTGTCGTCGATTCCCATACAGCTGAGGGAGGCTATCCCCCACTTTCTGCAGAGCCATTCTGAGCCTGCCCTTGGGTCGAATTCTCCCTTTTCTCTTTCAAATATATTGAGGCGGCCCTGGTCGGGATAAATTTCAGAAAGACAGTTGATCTGTCCCTTTCGGATCAGTATTTCATCAGGGCGGAAAGAACAGAGGAGAGATGATGCCTCTTCAGTATTGAAGGTACCGGCTTTTAAACTGCCTGTTGCCGTAGTGAGGAGAGCCAGTGAGACATTTTTCCCGTCAAAAAAACAGGCGGCAAGGTTTCCGTCTGACTCTGAGCTGTCTGACAGCCAAGTGCCGGGTGTCACTAATCTTGTTACTTCTCTCCTGACCAGAGTCTTTCCGTCAGGAACTGTTACCTGCTCGCATATGGCGACCCTGTACCCTGCGGCTACCAGCCTTCCAAGATAAGGATCGACCGAGTGGAAGGGAACGCCTGCCATAGGGATGGCGTTCTCTGCTTCACGGGAACGTGATGTGAGGGCAATATCAAGAACTGAGGATGCGATCTGTGCATCCTCAAAAAACATTTCATAGAAATCACCCATGCGGAAAAAAAGAAGAGAGTCAGGGTACTGCTCTTTCCAGTACATGTACTGTTCCAGCATGGGGGTCATTTTAGTCCCCTGCGGAAGTTCCAAGTCTATACAGTCCTTCCCTTGTCCAGATAACTCTGAAGGAGAAGAGAGGCTGCGACCATGTCTACCCTTTGTTTTCGGCCTTTCCTCGAGACATCCCCCTCTATGAGGGACTGCTGCGCTATTACTGTTGTAAAGCGCTCATCCAAAAAAATTATTTCTAAACCGGGATATCTGCCGACGATAGTATCAGCAACTTCTCTTATATTCAGAGCCTCAGGCCCCTCATTTCCGCCGGTCCTGAGTGGAAGCCCCACCAGAAGTTTTGTCGTCCGGTAGGTATCCATGATTTTTTTTAGTTCCTCTATCCAGTCGTTCTTTGTGCTGAGAACGGTCAGTGCCTGCGCAAAAGATCCAAATGGATCACTTACCGCGACACCGACCCTTACAGATCCTATATCTACTGCAACTATCCTCTCCAACTATATGGCCTCAGCCTTTTGCAGCAAGTCTGGCAAAAATTTCAGGGGCTTTCGTAATAGCCTCGTTAAGTCTGCCGGCATCAGGAGCCCTGCCCTGCGCAAGAGTGGGTCTTCCTCCTCCTCTGCCGCCGATAAGGTCAGCTATCTCCTTCAGGAACTCATCCGCCCTGATTCCTTTGCTCACAGCTTCTTCACTTGCCATGGAGGTCAGCGTCACGTGTTTTTCTTCCCCTATTCCTGCAAGCAGTATCACCGCGACCGGGTATTTCTGCTTTATCCTGTCGCCGACCTGCCTCAGAAGATCAGGGTTCATGTTTTCAAACTTTTCCATTATGAGGTCTACTCCGTTGACGCTGGCACAAGGTTTGATGCTCTCCTCAATATCGGACATGGCCGCTTTGACCTGCAACTCCCTGTTTTTTCTCTCAAGTATCTTTTTTTCATCAAGAAGATCTTCTACTCTGCCAAGGACTGAATCAAGGTCTTCGCCAAGCATCGACATCATAGTTCCTGACAGGTAGCTGAAGCGCTGAAAGGTCTGTAGTGCATTTTGTCCCGCTATTGCGTTTATACGCCTAACGCCTGAGCCTATTCCTTCTTCACGTATGATCTTGACCACTCCGATCTCACCTGTTGCTTTTACATGTGTACCTCCGCAAAGTTCAGATGAGTATCCTGGTATTTCGAGCACCCTTACCTCGTCACCGTATTTTTCGTCAAAAAGCGCCTTTGCTCCGGTCTTTTTTGCATCTTCAATCGGCATGACGGACGTATTTACGGGCAGATTTAAAAGGACCTGCTCATAGACAATGGATTCGACCTCACGCAGCTGATCTGTCGTAAGCGGAGCAAAATGGTTGAAGTCGAAACGCAGGAACGTAGGAGTCACGATAGATCCGGCCTGCCTCACGTGCTGTCCGAGGACTTTGGAAAGGGCCTCGTGTACAAGGTGTGTCGCCGTATGGTGCCTCTGAATGTTTTTTCTTCTTGCAGCATCAATAGACGCTGTCACTGTCTGGTTTTTCTTGATACTTCCCTTAAGCAGTCTGCCTCTGTGGACGATGAGATCGTTTACAGGATAAATGGTGTCCTCTACCTCGAAAATTACATTTTCTGCTGTAATTAGACCGGTGTCGCCAACCTGTCCGCCCTTCTCACCGTAGAAAGGTGTGTCAGAGAGAACTATGTCCGCACTTTCACCTTCCGCAATGAAATCCTTTTCTTTCCCTTCGGAAATTATCGCTATAACTTTAGCGTCACAGGACATTCGATCGTAACCACAAAAACTGCTTGGCCCCAATCTGTCTGCTAATTCAGTATAAGCATTTTTTGAAATGACTGAACTGGTCTGTTTGCTGGAAGCCCTTGCGCGTTCACGCTGGTCGTCCATTGCTTTGTTGAAGCTATCCTTATCAACGTTGATGCCGTCTTCTTCGCACATCTCTTCTGTGAGTTCGAGCGGGAATCCGTATGTATCGTAAAGGACAAATGCAATGCTGCCGGGAAGTGTGCTGAGAGAGTTTTTCTTAAGCTGCCTGATCTCTGATTCAAGAAGATCGCTTCCCTGTGAAAGTGTCTTAGTGAAACGTTCCTCTTCCGTCTTAAGTATCTGCTCGATAGCACAGGCCTGTTCGACGAGTTCAGTGTATTCGTCACCGATCGATTTTCGAACGGATGGAAGAAGCTCGGTAAGGAATGGCCTGTCTATTCCGAGCAGTTTACCGTAGCGGGCGCTACGCCTGATAAGGCGTCTTAGGACATATCCTCCGCCATCGTTTGTGGGCAGTATTCCATCTGCTATCATAAATGCTGATGCCCTTATATGGTCTGAAATGACCTTTACCGCCATATCTTTTTTAGGATCTTCTCCATATTTAACTCCACCAAGCTCGCATGCCTTGTCGATTATCGGGCGGAAAAGGTCTGTCTCGAAGTCGTTCGGCACTCTTTGAACCACTGATGACAGTCTCTCAAGCCCCATTCCTGTATCGATGTTCTTGTTGGGAAGAGGAGTGAGGTTCCCTGCTTCATCCCTGTTGTACTGCATGAAGACAAGGTTCCATATCTCCAGATAGCGGTCACAGTCGCATCCCACAGTGCATGTGGGTTTTCCGCACGAAAAATCCGGTCCCTGATCGTATATTATTTCAGAGCATGGTCCGCACGGACCCACGGGTCCGGCAGCCCAGAAATTATCATCCGCTCCAAGTCGTACTATCCTGTTTTCAGGAAGTCCTACTTTGTCGCGCCATATGTCGTGCGCTTCATCATCGTCAAGATAGATCGTTGCATAAAGCCTGTCCGGTTCTAGTCCAACGCGTTCTGTAAGAAATTCCCACGCCCATGGGATTATTTCCTCTTTAAAGTAATCTCCAAAACTGAAGTTTCCAAGCATCTCGAAAAATGTGTGATGCCTCGCAGTGCGTCCGACATTCTCAATGTCGTTGGTCCTTACGCACTTCTGTGCCGTAGTAGCTCTTTTCACCTCAGGGGTCTTCAGTCCAAGGAAGTATTGTTTGAAAGGAACCATTCCCGCAATTGTGAAAAGCAGCGTAGGATCATCCGGCACCAGTGAGAAACTGCGGTACCTTTTGCATCCCTTTTCCTCGAAATATGAAAGAAAGAGTTCCCTTAATTCTTTTCCGCTTCTGTATTGCATTTAAGCTGCCCCCTGTAATAAAAGATCAAAGCCGTATTCCATCCGGATAAGAAAGGCGGTAAGGTCTTTGTAATTTTTGCACCAAATAATTATACGCGGATCTGGGGTGTTTGTGCCAGATCCACGTTAAGGAAAAACGACCGTCCTATAAAAATATCAGCAGCCAGTAAGTTTTCTGCGCGCCGATTTTGCTTCAGAAATTACCCTGTCTTTGTCGATTTCTGTGAACGTTCCATTTTCATAAAGCATTTTTCCTGCCACAACAGTAGCCTTAACATCTGAAGAAGATCCCGCATAAACAAGAAAACCGGGAAGATTATCATTGTTCCAGCCTACATAATTCGGTTGGTCGAGGTCAATAAGTATCATGTCCGCCTTGTATCCCTCTTTAATAAGTCCTGTATCTCTGAATCCAAGTGCCTTTGCTCCGTTTACCGTAGCCATCTTAAGGACCTCGGCAGATGTCACAAGGGTCGGATCATTAGTCACACCCTTGTGGATCAATGCCGCACAGCGAAGCTCATCCCAAATGTCCAGCCTGTTGTTGCTTGCGGCACCGTCTGTACCGATAGCGATCCTGACCCCGGCTTTGAGGAATTCAGGAAGAGGGGCTATCCCGCTGCCCAGTTTGAGATTGCTTTTGGGGTTGTGGGCGAAAGTAACGTTGTTCCTCGCATAGAAAGCTGCAGATCCCTTCTCCACCCATACACAATGCGCCAGCAGGAGGTTAGGCACATCGATCATGCCTGTTTCGGAAAGATACTCCTCAGGAGTCATTTTCCCTTCCAGGCCGCTTATGTTCCACTCAGAAGACGTTTCGAGCCAGTGGAGCTGGACCCCCAGTCCGGTCTCTTTCGCTCTATCTGCAATCTCTGTCATCTGGTCGAAAGGAACTGTATATGGAGCGTGTGGCCCGAGCTGGACGTTGATCAATCCATCCCTGCCGTTGTAGTCCTCTGCAAGTTTAAGGTTTTCTTTTAACTTGCTTCTGTCGCTGTCACCTACTATACCCCGCGAAAGCCCACATCTCATTCCGTTTTCAAGGGCAGCCTCCGCAACTTTATCCATGAAGAAGTACATGTCTGCAAAACAGGTGGTACCTGTAGAGAGCATCTCCAATATACCCAGTGCGGTCCCTGCTTTGACAAGATCTCCGTCAAGGTTGTTTTCAACCGGCCAGATGCGTTTCTGAAGCCATTCCATAAGAGGCAGTTCTTCTCCAAGTCCTCTCAGCAGAGTCATCGCAGCATGCCCGTGTGCATTCACAAAACCGGGGATCAGAGCTGTATTGCCTCTTCCCTCGTATGCACATCCGGAACTGAGGGCCCCGGCCGGGAGGATGGAGGATATCCTGTCACCTTCGGTCGCGACATCGCACAGTTTGGCGGAAGAGCTCTCAGAGTCCCAGACAACGACATTTCTGTATTGCTGTTTCATTAAATCTCTCTCCATGCTGCCAGGTATTCCTTTTGCTCCTGTGTAAGCCGTTCAATGCTTATGCCGAGCGATTCAAGCTTTAGCTCGGCCACCCTCTTGTCAAGCTCTGCCGGAACGTTGTATAGACCCGGTTCCAGTTTGTTGCAGCTTATATAAAGGCAAGAGAGCAGCTGCATAGCAAAACTCAGATCCATTATTTCGACAGGATGCCCGTCCCCTGCTGCCAGGTTGACCAGCCTTCCTTCACCTAGAAGGTGGATCCTGCGGCCTACCGGAAGTATGTAAGTCTGGATATTGTCACGCGATGCCTTCACGTCAACAGCGAGTTCGGCAAGATCGGGAATGCAGACCTCCACGTCAAAGTGGCCCGCGTTGCAGAGGAGCACTCCGTCTTTCATGCGCATAAAGTGTTCTTTGCGGATGACTTTTGTGTTGCCTGTGACTGTAATGAAAACATCCCCGACCTTTGAAGCATCAAGCATGTCCATAACATCAAAACCATCCATCAGCGCCTCAAGTGCCCTGTGGGGATCTACCTCTACAACTATGACCCTTGCACCCAGACCTGCCGCTCTCTTGGCAGCGCCCTTTCCGCACCAGCCATATCCTGCAATGACAACATTTTTGCCTGCCACGATAAGGTTGGTGGTCCTGAGGATCGCATCCCAGACAGACTGACCAGTTCCGTACCTGTTATCGAAGAGGTATTTGCTCTGGGCATCATTTACTGCCAGCATCGGGAAAGGCAATACTCCTTCACAATGCATGGCTTTAAGACGCTTTATCCCTGTAGTGGTCTCTTCGCATCCGCCAAGCAAGTTTGGGATGAGGTCCCTTCTCTTGTCTATTATCATCGAAACGACGTCGCCGCCGTCATCAATTATTATCTGAGGATCCCATTTGAGCATTTCCTCTATGTTTTCGGAGTATTCCTGAGGAGTCATGCCTCTGCGGCTGAATACATGTATTCCTTCCTCAGCCAGGGCCGCGCAGATCGTGTCCTGTGTTGAAAGCGGATTGCTTCCGGCTACTGCTACAGTTGCTCCAAGTTTGTTCATTACTTTTAAAAGACAGGCTGTCTTAGCCTCAAGATGCAGGCAGCATCCTATTACAAGCCCGTCAAGCGGCCTGTATTTTTCTTCCCTCTCCGCAATAAGCCTTAGCACAGGCATATACTCCCATGCCCACTCTATCCTTCTGTGTCCTTCCGGAGCCAGGCTCATGTCAGCAATCCTAAATTCGTTTTTCACAATACTGCCTCCTTCCTGCCGGGCATTTCGCCCCTTTCAAGAAAAACAACACATATACGCCGCGTGGATTTATATAGACCAAGGGCACCACTCCTACACTATTGCCATAAAGTGAATGAAATCATCCAAAAACATATCAAAGCATTGCCTTGCTTTAATATTACCACTCAACAGCATGTTAAGCTGTTGTTTATTGAAGCTCTTTTATTCTTGACGGTTCAATTATACCGGCCTCGGTTATTATCCCTTTTATCAGATCTGCAGGAGTAACGTCAAAGGCCGGGTTCCATACCTTGGCACCCTCGTGGACCAGAATTTCACTGCCGATCATCTTAACTTCCATGTGGTCTCTCTCTTCAATGGGGATAGAATTTCCATTGGGGCAGTTAAAATCTACAGTACTGATAGGAGCAGCAATATAAAAAGGAACATTATGCCATTTTGCCGAAATTGCAAGCCCATAGGTGCCGATCTTATTTGCCGTGTCTCCGTTAAGTGCTATTCTGTCTGCACCGGTAATTACAGCGTCTATCTTCTCCCTTGACATTAGAAAGGCTGACATAGAATCGCATATGACTGTTACGTCAAATCCATCCTCACACAATTCAAAAGCAGTGAGCCTTCCTCCCTGAAAACGCGGCCTTGTCTCATCTGCGTAGACTTTTATCTGCTTGCCGGCATCCCTTGCGGCCCTGAAAACACCAAGAGCCGTGCCGTAACCGGAAGTGGCAAGTGCTCCGGCGTTGCAGTGAGTTATGACAGAAGCTTTATCCGGCAGCAGTACAGCTCCATGAGCACCGATCCTTCTGTTGATCTCGCTGTCTTCTCTATCAATTTTTATTGCCTCCGATTCAAGCAATAAATATAGTTCCGGGGAATTTTTGTGTTCGTTGTAAACAGATCGCATTTTTTCAATGGACCAAAAAAGGTTGACTGCTGTCGGTCTTGTTGCAGAAAGCCTTGAAAGTGCGTCATCAATAATTGAGGGGTCTGAATGCGCTGCCAATACGACACCATATGCGGCAGCTACTCCTATGGCAGGGGCGCCCCTTACTGTCATGTCCTCTATTGCCCTGGCTGTCTCCTCATAAGTACGACAGTCCACAAATCCCACAGAAGCCGGTATTTTTCTCTGGTCAAGAAGCCGGAGCAT
>Ga0074197_1001450_pt1 | contig 20217 bp, 18 predicted proteins | sample EPASupsiteSAE305_FD_64526 | JGI IMG/M metagenome (GOLD analysis project Ga0074197, IMG submission 64526) | Bioremediated contaminated groundwater microbial communities from EPA Superfund site, New Mexico - SAE3-05 reassembly with SPADES | ecosystem: Environmental > Aquatic > Deep subsurface >...
GTAGCACTTGCCAAGACGCTTGCAGCAATTGGTGATGCTGCTAAAAACTTCATCGCATTACGGCGAGACATTCCACCTTCATGCTTCTCAATCTCAAAGAGTATCTCCTCAATGATTTTGTCTGATTTCATCGTTTTCCCATCCTTTTTGTTGTATGTTCTCCCCATTCTACTTCCAACAATCTGAGGCTTTCCTTGGTTAAAAATATTATACTTGATTATTTTAGTTGTTTATAATCTTCTGAAATTGTCCTCATAATGTAATGTTATCCAAACCTAACATTAAGTTTCTTTTCTCTAAAATCATCTATTCGATTTTAGAACAAGTAGGGATTATGTTTATACGAGAAGTCATTATTTTTATCGCCATTTTTTTGTTCCTCGCGTTAGGAATGCACATGAATCAATGGCTAACTCACCCCATAGAGCATCTTCAGCAACTTTCAATTCATAAAATGCCTTATCATCCACTTTTGTATACCACAATTGTCTATAGTGTTCTTGGCATCATCCGCGCCATTTTTAATACATTTATGAAACTCTTTAAACGAAAATAGAGCATAGTGATGATTGGATGTGATTTAGGTTCAAACACCCTACGTATCGTTAAAATAGACTGTCAAAGCAAAGCCCGTATTTTGGCATTTGAACGCATTGTTAGAACAGCAAAAGATTTGCATATTACAGGTAGGATAGGAGAGCAAGCAAAAGAGAACATTTTTAATGCATTACATGAAGCTTCAGCATTATTTGATTTTAAAAATGAACGCTGTTTTTGTGTGACAACAGAAGCAATGCGTGTCGCTTCTAATGCACAAGAGATTCTTAATGAGATTGAAACTACTTTTGGTCTTACTTTTAGAATTATTACAGGAAAAGAGGAAGCTTTCCTCACATCACTTGCTATTGAAAATGCTTTAAAACGTGAAGGTTTTGACCCTACAATATATGCGCTATTTGACCTTGGTGGAGGTTCAACAGAATTTACCTTTTGTAAAAATGGTGACAAACAATCACAAAGTTTTCCCTTTGGAATTATTAATGTCGCAGAACGTTACAAAACAGATCTTGAGCAAAACATAGCATCAATTGTAGATTCAATTGATGGATTTATTCAAAAACAAAAAACAACAATTCCTTCTAATTTTTTACAATTAGTAACAACAGCAGGTACACCTACAACTGTTGCTGCATTTTTAGAAGGTTTAGATTATAACCATTATGATGCAAATGTCGTGAATGGAAAAGTATTACATATCAATGATTTTGAAGAAGCTTATGAGCGTTTGACCACAATGGATTTAAATGAAGCAGAACGCTACACAGGAACAAATCGTAGAGATTTAGTCATCGTGGGTATTTTAATCGTAAAAGCCATTATGCGAAAACTGGGATTTGAAACATGTATTGTTATTGACGATGGGCTTAGAGAAGGTGTCGTGTTAGAGCAGTGTTACAATTTGTACAAATCATAAAATATGCCCTAAAAATGAGCCTTCTTTAATCTTTATTTGCTATAATAACCCACTTTTTTTAGAAGAAGTATCATCAACAATATGAAAGGAGAGGTCATGGAGTTAAGCGGTTCCCAAATGGTCATTGAAGCACTACGCAAGGAGAACGTCAGCGTCGTCTTTGGCTATCCTGGTGGTGCTATAATGAATGTTTATGACGAAGTTTATAAACAAAATTATTTTAAACATATACTTACACGACATGAACAAGCAGCTTTGCATGCGGCAGATGGTTACGCCCGTGCAACAGGTGATGTAGGTGTTGCGTTTGTAACCAGTGGTCCTGGATTTACGAATGCTGTTACAGGTCTTGCAACAGCCTATATGGATTCTATTCCGATGGTTGTTATCAGCGGACAGGTTCCTATTAGTATGATTGGTACCGATGCATTTCAAGAGATTGATGCTGTTGGTATTAGCCGTCCATGTGTTAAACACAACTACTTGGTTAAAGATGTTAAAGATTTGCCACGTATATTAAAAGAGGCATTTTATATTGCACGTAGTGGCAGACCTGGCCCTGTTCATGTAGATATCCCTAAAGATGTTACAGCACAAATTGGTCATTTCGCATATCCTAGTGAAATTAAAATGCAAACCTATAAACCGACCTATAAAGGCAATCCAAGACAGATTAAAAAAGCAATTGAAGCAATTACTGCTGCAAAACGTCCTGTCCTTTACATCGGTGGTGGTGCAATCAATTCAAACGCAAGCGCTGAAGTAAGAGAATTTGCCAAAATCTGTGGCATTCCTGCTGTTGAAACATTGATGGCACGTGGTGTTATGGGTGATGAGAATCCACTGCTCCTTGGTATGCTTGGTATGCACGGCTGTTACAGCGCCAATATGGCAATGAGCGAAGCTGATCTTATGATAGCATTTGGTCCACGTTTTGATGACCGTGTTACCGGTAAACTCAGTGAATTTGCGAAACATGCTAAAATTATTCATGTCGATATCGACCCAAGTAGTATTGGCAAAATTGTTCCTATTGATTACCCAATCGTAGGTGATCTTAAAAATGTTGTTGAAGCGATGATTCCTCTTGCAAAAGAGCACGTTGAAGCAGACAAGTACAAGCCTTGGCGTGATCTTCTAAAACGATACAATGAAATCCATCCGCTGAAATATGAAGACTCTAATGAAGTCATTAAACCTCAATGGGCAATTGAGCGTGTTGGACAAACTCTTGGCGATAAAGCCATTATCTGTACTGACGTTGGTCAACACCAAATGTGGGCAGCACAATTTTATCCATTCTCCTATCCACGTCAATGGCTTACTAGCGGTGGCTTAGGAACGATGGGCTATGGACTTCCAGCAGCTATTGGTGCAAAAGTTGCCGTTCCAGAAAAAACAGTTATTAACTTCACGGGCGATGGCTCAATTTTGATGAACATTCAAGAGTTAATGACGGCTGTTGAAAACAAAGTTGGTGTTGTCAATATTATTCTCAATAACCAGTTTTTAGGGATGGTTCGTCAATGGCAAACCTTTTTCTATAATAAACGTTACTCATCAACCGATCTTTCAATACAACCTGATTTCGTAAAATTGGTTGAGAGTTTTGGGGGACGAGGTTTTAGAGTAAAAACCAAAGAAGAGTTTGATAAAGCTCTTAAAGAGGCAGTTGAAAGCAATACTGTATGTATGATTGACGTTCAAGTCGATCGCTTCGAAAACGTTTTACCAATGGTTCCAGCAGGTGGAACGCTTTACAATATGATGCTTGAGTATAAGGAGTAAGAGATGGAACATATCAGAAGAGTTTTATCTGTTATCGTTTTAAACGAAGATGGCGTTTTATCGCGCATATCGGGTCTCTTTGCAGGTCGTGGGTACAATATTGACTCATTAACAGTAGCTCCTATACCTAAAACAAATTTATCTAGATTGACTATTGTTACATCGGGTAGTACGCCTGTTTTAGAGCAAATTGTGAAACAGTTGCATAAACTTATTCCAACGTATAAAGTTATAGAGTCAGGCCAATTTGTTGAAAAAGAGATGGCACTGGTTAAAATACCACTGAGTGAAGATTTTAATGGTCTTGATGCAATGCTTAAAGCCTATAATGGAACGATAGCAAGTAGTGGTGAGGATTTTATTGTTGTTATGGTAGCAGATGATTATGATCGTATCGATAACTTTTTAAAAGCAGTTAAAAAATACAATCCAACTGACATTGTAAGAAGCGGCTCTGTCGCAATGGACATCTAATGAAACTTAGCCTTTTAGCTCAAGCGATTTCGCTTGAATTTTCAGGTACCGATATGGAAGTCGCCTCTTTTGCAACACTAAAAGAGGCGACTTCCTCGCAGATTGCTTTTTTTGAAAATCCTAAGTTTTTAGCTGATTTACAAGCAACACAAGCAGGAGTCGTGATTCTTTCTCCTGCTTATAAAGAGTATCTTCCAAAACATTCACAAGCACTTTTAAGCGACAACCCTCATCTTAGTATGGCATATGCAAGCGCATTTTTTGCCAAAAAAGCTTTTGACACTTCAATCCCTGCAACTATTTCAGATAAAAGTTCAATCGCGCAAAATGTAGTTATTGGGAGCAATAGTATTGTAGAAGAGGGTGCTCACATTATGCCTAATGTCACCATTGGTGCAAATGTTCATATTGGCAAAAATGTCAAAATTTTTCCTAATGTTGTTATTTATGATGATGCCATTATAAAAGATGGATGCATTATTCAAGCAGGTGCCATTATAGGAAGCGATGGTTTTGGCTATGCGCATACAAAAATGGGTGAGCATATTAAAATACATCATAGTGGGAATGTCATTCTTGAAGAAGATGTTGAAGTTGGCTCTAACAGCACTATAGATAGAGCTGTTTTTGGATCTACCATCATTAAAAAAGGGACAAAAATAGACAATCTTGTTCAAATCGGTCATAACTGTGAAATTGGACAAGCGTGTATTTTAGTGGCACAAACAGGTATTTCTGGTTCAACAAAACTGGGCAGAAATGTTGTTATGGGTGGTCAAAGCGCAACAGCTGGACATCTGGAAATTGGTGATTTTGCAACCATTGCAGCACGTGGTGGTGTTTCAAAATCGATTGAAGGCGGTAAAATTTACGGCGGTTTCCCTCTTACTTTACAGAACGAGTGGTTAAAAACGCAAGCAAAACTCGCAAAATTTTTTAAAAAGAATTAAAAGGATTACGTCATGGGCGGAAAAAATACAATACTCACAAAATTTCCATTAGCAGGAACAAAAAACGGAATGATTTCTGTTTCTCATTTGGAAGAACCTTATGGAAGTGGATCATTTCCTGTTGTAAGCATTGGTATTGCTTTGAAGAAAAATGGGGAAGAACCAGATTGGAAAGCACATATTCCTTATGAAAATCTTGATGAACTCATTGCAGCACTTCAAGATGCAAAAGCACGTTTCGGAACAGAATCAAAATAAATACGTTTTATGAGTTTTACATGTAGAACATACATGTAAAACTCATCTTTTTTTAGAGTGTACCTACATATTCTTCAATAGCAGTAGCAACTCGCTTTGAAAAGGCTACCGCTTCTACAACGGTTCTTGCACCAGTAACAACATCGCCTGAAGCAAATACACCTTCCATCGTGGTACGTCCACTTTCGTCTGTTATAACTAAACCTTTACCGTCTACTTCAATTTGACGTGCAGATTGTACGATATTATTATTTGGACTTTGACTGATAGCGACTAAAATAGAATCTGCTTCTAAAAGACCTACTTCTTCACTTCCGTCAGTACAACTATATTTAACGCCTTCTTCGGTGATCTCAAGCGGTTGTTTATAGAGTTCAAATTTTACACCATCGATCTTAGCACATTCGATCTCATGTTTGGAAGCAGGCATATCATCCATACCTTTACGGTACATAATAATCACTTCTTTTGCATGATGACGTACAGCGGTTCGAGCGACATCCATTGCCACATTACCAGCACCTAGGATAACGACACGTTTTCCCAGTTGATAAACATCCGGACTTTTCAGATAATCGATTGCAAAGTGAACATGTCCTAGACTCTCACCTTTGATACCAAGTTTTTTCGGTGCCCAAACGCCCGTACCAATAAATACAGCTTTGAAATCATCGCGGAATAGATCGCCAACGGTGATATTTTTTCCAATGGTAATATTAGGACGAATTGTTACATCCAATTGTCGTAATTTACTCTCAATCGTATCGAGTATCTCTTTATTCAATCTAAAATCAGGGATACCGTAACGAAGTACGCCTCCAATTTTATCGTGAGCATCGTACATCGTTATTTCATATCCTTTAGAAGCAAGAATAACAGCTAATGCGATACCCGCAGGGCCACTACCGATAATAGCAACTTTATGACCATTTTTAGTTGGTTTTTCAAATTGAACATCATGGATATACAAATCGGAAATATAGTTCTCAATGCTTCCTACACTAACTGCTGTTCCTTTTTTAGTGAGAATACAGTGACCTTCACAATGTTTTTCATGTGGGCATACCATAGAACAGATAACAGAAAGAGGATTGTTCTCAAAAAGCATTTTTCCTGCTTCTTTAATATCACCTGCCAAAAAAAGACGAATCATCTCAGGGATAGGTGTACCTACAGGACATCCTGTACGACATGATGGCTTTTTACAGCCTAAACAAGTTTTTGCAAGTGTGATGACATATTTATTCATGTGTCTTTAAGCCTTTATCAATATATGTAAAAATAATGTCAGAATTGTACCAAAACTGTATGACTTTTGTAGAATTTTTTAGAAGAGAAGGGCATTTTAAAAATGCCCTTGTAAACATTACTTGTAGTTTTCAACAAACGTACGAATACGTTCAATTCCATCTTTAATGGTTTTATCATCTGTTGCAAAAGAGAGTCTGAAGTAACCATCACTTCCAAAGCCAAGACCAGGAACCACCGCAACACCAGTCTCTTCTAGAAGTTTTGAACAAAACTTCATTGAATCTTCTTCAACTGCTTTGATATTCACATAAAGGTAGAAAGCACCTTCTGGTTTCATGACTGAGAGGCCTTTGATGTTATTGAGCAATTCATAAGCCATATTGCGACGTCTCTCAAATGCCACACGCATCGCTTCAATATCTTCATCCACAAGACCATTAAGTGCAGGAAGTGCCGCTTTTTGGGTAATGGTGTTGATATTTGACGTACTTTGTCCTTGTAAGTCAACAATCGCATCTACAATCTCTTTAATAGGACATGCTAAATAGCCAAAACGCCAGCCTGGCATAGCAACTGATTTACTTAAGCCATTTACAGTAATGGTACGATTGTACATATCTTCGCTAATCGAAGCTACTGAGGTAAATTTTAAGTTATCAAATAAAATCTTTTCATACATCTCATCTGAAACAACTAAGATCTTTGTTCCTTTAAGAACTTCCGCTAAACCTTCAAGTTCAGCCTTTGAATAAACTGATCCTGTTGGATTTGATGGAGTATTAAAAAGAAGGACTTTTGTTTTAGGCGTGATAGCCGCTTTTAGTTGTGCAGGCGTAATTTTAAAACCTGTTGATTCATCTGTCTCAATATAAACAGGAGTACCACCAGAATATTTTACAATTTCAGGATACGTAACCCAATATGGAGAAGGGATAATGACTTCATCACCTTCATCAATAATCGCTTGAAAAATGTTAAACAATGAGTGTTTAGCACCAACATTGACAACGATTTGTGAAGGTTTGTAATCGAGGTTATTTTCACGCTTAAGTTTTCCAGCAACTGCTTTAAGAACTTCGGGTGTACCTGCTACAGCAGTATATTTTGAGCAGCCTTCTTGAATGGCTGTAATAGCAGCATCTTTAACACGTTGTGGTGTGTCAAAATCTGGCTCACCAGCAGAAAAGCTAAGAATGTCTCTTCCTTGAGCTTTAAGATCTCTTGCTAAAGCAGTAATTGCTAAAGTCAAAGAGGGTGATAACACTTGGATTCTTTGTGATAGCATGAAACTTTCCCCTATAAAAATATCGTGCAGATTATAGCGAAAAATTAATCATTTCTTCCCAAAAAATATTTATTCTTTGACTGATTCAAGGTAGCATTTATAAATAGCTTCTAGTTCATCATCTTTGATTTTCAGATCTTTATTGGTCGCCAATACTGCTTCTTCCAAAATCTTAATACGTTTAAACATATAGATAAAAAGCTCTTTATTGATATCAGGAAGTTTATTGTGTGCCATTGGGCTTTTATCACGCCCTTTTTCGATAATACGAGCAGGAATTCCAACTGCTGTAGAATCATCAGGAATGCTTTTAACCACAACAGAATTAGAACCAATACGGCAATTCTCACCAATGGTAATATCGCCCAAAACTTTTGCGCCAGAACCGATAACCGTATGATTTTTGATGGTAGGATGACGCTTCACACCACGCTCTAGGCTCACACCACCGAGAGTTACCCCTTGGTAAATTAAAACATCATCACCTACAATGGCAGTTTCACCAATAACAACACCAAAAGCATGATCAAAAAAAACTCGACGACCAATGGTACATGCTGGGTGAATATCTATGTTCGTAATAATTTGTGAAATGCCCATAATGGCGCGTGCAAGGGTTTTAAAGCCCTTGACGTGTAATGCATGAGCAATACGATAATTTACCAGTGCCCAAACACCTGGGTAATTAAAAAAAAGCTCTATTTTCGAGTTAATTGCAGGATCATTCAAAATAGGTTGTGAAAAATCCTCTTTAATTTGTGCCCATAACGAAATATCACTCATGTGCGATAGTGTCCTCATTATTGATAGTTTTCAAATAACCATTGTCATTTAAGAAAAGATAGATCTCACCTAAAATATATTTTTTCTCTTTGTCACTGATAATATCTGACGCCTCGATACGTTCATTAAGGTTCTCTTGTACCTCACGAATATCATAGTCAAGATCTTCTAAAATATCACTAATACTTTGAGATTCAAGCATGTTTTCAATCTTATAGCCATCATCATCAATGATAATCGTAGCTTCTGTTGGATGTGTAAAGAGGTTGTGTTTCATACCCAATACTTCCTGATAAGCTCCAACTAAGAAAAAGCCCAAGAAATAGTCACGGTTTTTAATGTCCACATCATGTAAGAAGAGAGGAGTCTCTGTATTAAACCCTATCTCTCCATCACTATCACACGTAATATCCCATAATGAAGCAGAACGTGTTGGTACTTCATCTAAACGATCCAGTGGCATAACAGGGAACGTTTGTCCAATGCCCCAAAAATCAGGCAAACTTTGGAAGAGTGAGAAGTTAACCAAATAGCGTTCTTGCACACGATCTTGAATATCTAAAATCTCGCTAAATTTTTTATCTGCAACAAGTCCAACGGCTTTTTTAATAATAAGATTGACTAAAATCTCCGTATTAGAGCGATCTTGTAAATCAATATAACCCAAATCAAAAAGAGTGAGTAATGATTCCATATGATCAATACTATCGTGTAAGAACTCTAAAGCATTTTTACGATTCATTGTGCCAAGAAGGTCATACAACTCTTGAACCAATGGAGGGTTTTTCTCTTTTAAACGTAATTTCAAATCAGTATATTCTTGTGAGAAAAGCTCCAATACAGGCGCTATCAATACGGCATGATGTGCAGCGACAAAACGACCTGATTCGATGAAAATATCAGGTTCATGAACACCTTTTTGAGTTGCAATATCTTTAAGTAAGTAAACAACGTCGTTAGCATACTCACTTAGGGTATAGTTTTTATGCAGTGTTGTTTTATGTTGAGAATACTCAACCGCCAAACCACCACCAAGATTAATGGCTCTAAGGTTTGTTGCACCCATGCGGCAAAGCTCAGCATAAATATTTCCAGCTTCACGAAGTGCTTTTTTAAGCGGTGCAATATCTGTAATTTGTGAGCCAATATGAAAGTGAATCATCGTAAATTTATCAAGTAAATTAGCATCTTTAATCATATTTACGGCTTCTAAAAGCTCTGTGGATGTTAAACCAAACTTGGAGTTAATACCACCACTTTTTGCCCAAATACCAATACCTGAACTATGTAGACGAATACGTAAGCCAATGTTTGGTACGCAACCAAAACGATCTTTTGCAATGGAAATAATGCTCTCAAGCTCATTAAGACCTTCAATTGTTAAGGTTATATCGTGTCCCATTTCTGCTGCAATAAAGCCCAATGAAATCATTTCATTGTCTTTAAAACCATTAACCGTAATAGGAGAACCTGGATTATTGTACGCCATTGCTAAAATTAGCTCAGCTTTACTACCTGCTTCAAGTCCATAGTGATATTTTTGGCCTAAAGAAACAAGATTTTTTACAAAATTAGGGAATTGATTGACTTTGAGAGGATAAACCGCACTAAAGTTACCCTCATATCCAAACTCTCTCTTCGCATCAGCAAAACTCTTATAAATCATACGGATCTGTTTTTGAATCAAGTGAGGAAATCTCAAAAGAATAGGACCACGAATACCGTCTTTGCGTATTTGTTGTATGATCTCTATTAAAGAAGGCTCGCAGCCTATGTTAACTTTTACTTTACCATCTTCGATAAAAAAGTTATCGTTCCCCCAGGTTTTAATTCCGTAATCCAATGTTTTGCTCCTTAAAAATGCGCTATATTAATAATTTTTTCTTCTTTAGTTTCTAGGTCTTTAACCCAAACTGTTTGATTTGAAAGTTCATCTTCCCCAACACATACACAAAATTTTACATTATTTTTATCAGCATTTTTGAGATGATTTTTGAGTGACTTCGCATCATAATCCGTTAAAACTTTTGCTAATTGGCGTTTATGATCAACAAGATCAAATACGACATCTAAAGCTTCATCGCATAATGCACCAATATAATAACCTTCACGCCCAATTTCAGGCATTTTTACCAAATCCATCAAGCGCTCAATTCCCATTGCAAAACCAATACCAGGTGTCGGTTTGCCATCTAAAAATTCCACTAAACGATCGTAACGTCCACCACCTGCAATGGCACTTTGTGCACCGATTTCATTGCTTACAAATTCAAAAGCTGTTTTGGAGTAATAATCTAATCCACGAACCAGTTTTGGATTGACAGTATAGGAAACACTAAACTGATCTAAAATCCCTTTTAATGTAGCAAAATCCTCTTTACACGATGCGCATAAATGATCTACAATGAGTGGAGCATCAGCGAGCAATGTCTTACAGTGTTCGTTCTTACAATCAAGTACACGAATAGGATTGGTTAGTTTTCTTCTTTCGCAATCTTCACATAACCCCTCACGTGTCTCTAAAAACTTTACAAGTGTTGTACGATACTGTGGCATACATGCTGGGCAACCAAGAGAGTTGATTTCTAAACTATACCCAATACCTAAAGCATCAAAGATCGCTCTAAGCATTAAAATAATCGTAGCATCTTCTCTAACATCACTCTCGCCAAAACTCTCTACACCAAATTGATGGAATTGACGTAAACGACCTTTTTGCGGTCTTTCATAACGAAACATCGGACCATGATAAAAAAAGCGTCTATTGCCACCAGCTTTATCAAATTTTTGTTGAATAAACGCTCTTACAACACCCGCCGTACCTTCAGGACGCAAACAGACATCATTTTCACCTTTATCGATGAATTGATACATCTCTTTACCCACAATGTCACTGCTTTCGCCTACACTGCGTTTAAAAAGCGCTGTCTCTTCTAAAATAGGCGTTTCAATAAATGAAAATCCATAGTTTTGTGCAATACGAGTGCACGTCTCAATAATATGCTGATAGATTTCACTGTGTGGAGAGAGGGTATCTTTCATTCCACGTAATGCATTAATCATTTAAAAATTCCTCAATTCGTGTATAAATTGTTTCAATATCTAATGAAGCATCGACTTCTAAAACCTGAATCGGTAAGGTCTTAACAACGCGACGCATTATATCTTGAATACGTAACAAATAGCTTACACCACGTTCTTCAATTGCATCATGTTCTTTATTTCCAAGTCGTGATTTTATAAGTGCTTCATTCGTTAAAAAAAGAACAATTTTTTCTGGGTAAGACTCTTCAAGTGCTAAACAATTCATTTGCAATAAAAATTCACCATCAATATCGCTGTGATTGGCGCAAGCATATGCAATTCCCGATAAAAAACCACGATCGCTGATGACTAGACGCTCATGTCGTGCAGGTTTTACAACCGTATCGTAGTGCAATGCACGATCCGCTAAAAATAAAAAAAGCTCCGCATTAAAAGAGCTTTTAAGCTCGCCACCTAAAAGCATCTCACGAAATTTAAGACCAGTGGGTGTGCCACCAGGCTCTTTGGTTGCTAAAACATTTTTATGACGCTTGGCAAAAAGTGCAGCTTGTGTGCTTTTGCCTGTCGTATCAATTCCTTCAAAAATCACATACATGTAAATCTACTTTGTAAATAAGGTAAAACAGCACATGGTACGAGATGAGAAACATCACCACCATGTTTTGCGATAGAACGCACTACAGAAGAGCTAATAAACGCATTTTTAAGGCTTGGCATAAGATAAACCGTCTCAATTTCACTCCACAAAGAGGCATTCGCATAGCCCATTTGAAGCTCAAACTCAAAGTCACTTACCGCTCTAAGACCTCTTATCATCACGCGAATATTTTTCTCTTTAGAAAAATTCACCAAAAGATTATCGAAAGGTTCAACTTCAACCCCTTCCATATCTGCAATGGCCGCTTGGACCATCTCAACACGTGTTTTTATATCAAACATAGGACGTTTTTCTTCTGAAATCGCAACGGCAACCAAAACTCTATCAAAAAGCTTTTTTGCACGCTTGATAACATCCATATGCCCATTGGTAATAGGATCAAAAGTCCCTGGATAAATGGCAACTCTCATGCTCCCTCCCAACGTTGAAAAAGATTATGTTCGATTCCTAGAAGGTCGAACCACTTACCAATTAAAAAATTCTCCATATCTTCAAGGGTCGTAGCCTTCGCATAATAGCCCATAACGGGTGGTGCAATATGTATGCCTAGCTGTGAGAGCTTTAACATATTTTCTAGCGCAATAGCAGAAAAAGGCATTTCACGAGGAGCAAGAAGAAGAGGACGCTTTTCTTTTATCATCACAGCAGCAGTACGCGTTAAAAGGTTATCTGAAATCCCATGAGTAATCTTAGCCAACGTATTCATACTACAAGGAATGATCGCCATAGCATCTGTTTTAAAAGAACCCGAAGCTGTAACAGCTCCAATATTTTCATTATCAAGTAAAAACGTATTGGACTCTTTTTCAAAAACCATTTTTGCATGATCTGAAACGATAATGTATTTTTCGATTTCTTTTGGGAGTGCTTTAATGAAAGAAAGACCAAGTTCTACACCACTAGCACCACTAATGCCAACAATGATGCGCTTCATTCGAGGATTACCGCTTCTTTTAAAGATACGATTTTTGCATTCAAAATTTTGCCTTGTTCTGTTTTAATCTTGACAATATCTCCGATATCCGCGTCTTCGATAAGTGTTGCCTGCACTTCTATCACCAAGCCACTCTCTTTTAGTAAGGCTCTAATAGTATCTTTTTTAGAGAGTGCTTTTTTCACATCAAAATGATAATCTGTTAAAATTTGTCCCTCTTTTATGGTACTTTTCACCATTGCGTTTTGAGGTATATCATGAATAACAGCCCTTGGAGGAACACTTTCAAAACTCATCCAAATGCTTTCGTAGTCATCATTTGTAAGGATTTTACCGTTAAGCAAATTACGTTTTGCTTTAAACACCATAACCTTGGCATTCATCTCATAAGTAAAATAGAGCTTTCTTTCTTTATCACCTACTTTAAAAATAGCGATAAATGAGCCGTTATTTTTTTTAAGCGTTGTTTCTGGAATACTAACACCAACTAATTGATAACGTTGGAAATCAGCAGGAAGTGAAGATTTAACAGATATACGCGGTTTTTCTTCAATAAGAACAGAAGGAGAGACTTCTTGAAATTTTTTCAAAAAAGCTTCTTCAATAGCATCAGCTTTTCCCATTAATGTACAGTTACGTTTAAAAACAACTACACCATCGCTACTATCGATGATTGTGACATTGTGCTCACTAAACGCAGATCGTATTGAATTAGTCGGAACACTATAATACATACGTTCTTTTGGAATTTGGATAATGATAGGATCAGTATTGCTTTTATAGCCAAAGAAAGAGGCTTTGAGCGTATCTTCTTCAATACAATATGATTTATCGATATAAATAGGTTGAGAAAAAAGTGAAGAAATAAAAAGAAGTATAAAAAGAATGGAGCGGGAAACGAGGTTCGAACTCGCGACCCCAACCTTGGCAAGGTTGTGCTCTACCACTGAGCTATTCCCGCAAAACGGACGGAATTCTATCAAAAAAAACCCTTTATGTCAATCTTTTTGTTCACTAATTGTAGCACAAATAGATTTTAAAGGGCTTAGATAGGAATTTTATACCTTGAAAATAGTCAATTCTTGCTCTAATTCTGCTGATGAAAGATTGAGATTACTGGACACTTCCAATAAATTATCGGCAATCTTTTTATTTTCATGAGCAAGTCCTGTTGCTTCTTCAACACCTGCAGTAAGGTCATCAATTTCTTTTGTAATACTCAGTGCTTTTGCATAAGCAACATTGGTAATTTCCAAACTTTTTGCTGTTTTTTCTTTCGTTTCATTCGCTAATGATGAAATTTTGATAGCATTTTCGTTCAGATCAATGACTTTTTGACTATTTTCTTTAATATTTTCACTTGCAGTAGAAACACTTTGTACAACAACACTAATGGTCACATCGATTTCAGCAAGTGACTTTTGTGTTCTTTCAGCTAATTTTCTTACTTCATCCGCAACAACAGCAAAACCTCGTCCATGCTCACCTGCACGCGCTGCTTCAATCGCAGCATTAAGCGCTAACAAATTGGTTTGTTCAGCAATATCTTTAATCATCTCGATAATTGAACGAATTTGTGCTGTTTGCTCTGCAAGAGTATTCATTTGAGAAGAAATATGCTGTTCATCTTGACTGACGCGATTGATACTTTCAACAATATGATCCAATGTTAGAATCATTTGATCTAACATGGCATAATCTTCTTTCATGTACGTTGCTGATGTTTCAGAAATGTTGCGTGATTCTTGTAACTCAGCGTTAATTTTTGATGTCAATTTTTTAACATTTTCAACAATACGGTCTTGATTTTCTGCAACATTTGTGATGGTATGCGCAAATGTTTGCATACTTTTATTGATCTCTGAATTTGAATTCATCGTCATTTTTGCTTTAATCAATGCTTGTTGAAGCGTACTGAGTAGTGTATTGAGATTCTCACTAATATGCCCAATCTCATCTTTGTTTGCCACAACAATAGGGCGGTTTAGCGCTAGATCTTGTGTAATGTCCGATAAATGATCGCCAATGCGTGCAATACGCTTAACAATATAACGGGTAATAGCAAATAAAAGACCAGAAGTAACCACTAAAATCAGTGAAGAAATCACTATAACGATATACAGGTTTTGTTTGAGTTTCGCACTGATTTGTTCACTAATATCTTTCACTCGTTTGGTCGTAAATTTAGACATATTATCAAAACGCTGTGCGATATATTTGCAATCTGATTCAATTTCAACTGCCATATCACCGATGTCTTCACGATTGTCTTTAACATAAAGCTCATAAATACGTGAATATTTTGGAGCAATTTTTTGACTGTAGCGTTCATACGCTTCATTGAGGTTTTGCTTTAGCGTTGGTTCTGCATAAAAATCACTTTGAAGTGCCTTTTCAAAAAAGGCTTTCATATTTTTTTCAATAAGAGGAAGACGATCTTTTGCTTGCCCTGTAGGCAAGAATTCACTTGTAACATGAATCAGATCATTGAGAACCATCTCAAAATTATCACGTGCTGCAGTAATTTCACTATCGGGAACAACATTTTTTTCATAGATTGTTTCGAGGGAATTCTTACCAATAAGACTTGAATTGATACTCACATAGGAGAGAACAATTAAACCAATAACCGTTACGATTGAGATAAAAAGCAGTTTCGTCGAGATCTTTATTTCGTTTAACATCACATACCTTTAAAGTAGCAGTTGCCATTTTTTCTGATGCCATGTTAGCAAAAAAAACATCAAAAGGTCAAGTTTTTTGAACTAAATTCAAAAAAAGCCTTTTGAATGTTAAAATACTATCTTAAAAGAGCAAAATACGAATCTCATCTCCTGCTTCAATGCGACTAGTTTTTTCGTCACTAACCCAGAGTGCATTACTATTTATGAGTGGTTTTACCATTCCTGAACCATATTTATTGGCACCAAATACATGAAACATTCCATCCTTAAATGATCCCAAAACTAAATTTACACGACCTGATTTTAGATTGAATGGTTCAGCATTAGGAACCTTTATGGTATTTAAGTTAAATTTTTTTTGACCTTGAAGTTTTTTCAAAACTGGAATTAAAAATAAAAAAGCGTTGACATAGGCGGCCAGCGGATTACCTGGCATAGAAGCAACGATCGTTTCACCCATCTTACCCATCATCGTTGGTTTGCCAGGTTTAATATTGATACCATGAAACGAAGCTTCGAAGCCATTTTGAATCAGTGCACGCTCAACAAAATCAGCTTCACCCATACTGACTCCACCACTGGTGATTAAAACATCGTACTGTTTCATACGTGTAAAGTACTCTGTTGCAGCTTCTAAATTATCAGGAATGACTCCACAGTTATGTGCAACAAAACCGTGTTCAGCAAGCAAAGAAATGAGTGCAAGGGCATTGATGTCATAAATTTCATTTTCATTGGCATTTTCCCAAGGTGATTTAAGCTCATCACCAGTTGAAAAAACAGCAATTTGAAGCTTTTTATAGACTTCTACCATGCTAATACCTTGAGAAGCAAGGAGTGCAATGTCACGTGAGTTTAAACACGTACCTTCTTCAAGCAAAATAGACCCAACACGCTCTTCTTCTCCCATTAAACGTAACGCATTGCCTTTTTTGATAGAGGAGGGAAGAACGATTTTGTTTTCATCATACGATACACAATCTTCAAAAGGGATGATGGTATCAGCATCATCAGGCACTTTTGCGCCTGTCATGATTTTATAACATTCAGTCTCACGCAAACAAGGCTCAACAATTTGACCAGCAAGGATGGTTGTTTTAATGTTAAGTTCGTCTAAATTATCGCCATGTTTAAATGCAAAACCATCCATTGCAGCATTATTGTAAGAGGGAAGATTTTTTTTGCACACAATCTCTCTAGCCAACGTGCGTCCTAATGCATCAAATATACTTACCCATGCTTTATGTGGCTTTGACGTAGCTAGACTCAGACTTAAATTGACGGCTTCATCAAAACTAACGGCTTGCTCTTTGTTCATTTTCTACTCCTCAAGTCTCTCAATACGAGCACCTAATTTGGAAAATTTACCCTCTAAATCTTCATATCCACGATCAAGGTGATAAATTCTGTGAATTTTAGTCGTACCTTCTGCAACCAGTGCAGCTAATATAAGTGCCGAGCTTGCTCTAAGATCTGTCGCCATTACATCCGCAGCATTCAGTTTTATTTTGCCTTCAACTGTTGCACTGTGCCCTTTAAGCTTGATGTTGGCACCCATACGAGAAAGCTCACTTACATGCATAAAACGGTTTTCAAACAAGCGCTCATCAATGATACTTGTGCCTTTTGCTTGTGTACAAAGTGCCATAAATTGAGCTTGAAGATCGGTTGGAAAACCTGGATATTCTGTTGTTTCAATATCTGAAGGAAGGATTTTCTCCGCAGGATGTATGGTTAAAGTATCCTCTTTTTCATCAATTTTAAAGCCCATCTGCTCTAATTTTAAAATAACGGCATCAAGGTGTCTTGGATTGACATGTTTAAGCGTGATTTTGGACTTTGTAATAGCTCCTGCACACAAGTAGGTTCCTGCTTCAATCCGATCTGGAATGACACGAAAATCAGGAATATCTAAAAGCTTTCCACCACTACCTTTAATGACCAGTTTCGAAGTACCAATACCTTCAATACTCACGCCTGCTTCTGCTAAAACTTCGCAGACTTGTACCACTTCAGGTTCTTTTGCAACATTGAACAAAGTCGTTGTTCCATGTGCAAGCGCTGCTGCCATAATAATATTTTCACTTCCGGTTACGGTTACTTTATCAAAAATAATGGTCGCACCTTTAAGGCCTTTTGGTGCTTTGGCTAAAACATATCCTTGCTTGATTTCAATCTCTGCACCCATTTGCTCTAGTGCTTTTAAATGAAGATCAATAGGACGTTGCCCAATGGCACAACCACCAGGAAGTGAAACTTCACAGTGCCCAAAACGAGCCAGTAATGGTCCAAGTGTTAAGATTGAAGCACGCATTTTACGGACAATATCGTAATTTGCACACGCAGAGTTAACGGTCGTTGAATCCACTTCGACAATATTTTTATCTTTATTGGTAAAGCTTGCACCTAAATTAGTAAGAAGTTGTAACAAAGTTTTAACATCGGCAACTTGAGGTATATTGGATATCGTGATTTTTCGCTTTGAGAGGAGGGTTAACGCTAAAAGAGGAAGTGCGGCATTTTTGGCGCCTGAAATGGTGACGCTTCCGCTAAGTTTTTGTTTCCCTTCGATCGCTAAATAATACATCATTAGAGTGTTCCTTTTAAAAGATGATGTATTGTAGTAAAAAGATGATTAAATTTTCTATGAATTTTGGTAGAATTTGAATTACTATGATTGTGAGGATTTTAGATGCTCTTAGAACAGTTTTTGCATGAAACACGCTATTTGTCTATTGTTCATCTCTCCTTTGGCGAAGAAAAATTAACAATTTTTAATCGTGCAAAAAAAGAACATCCAAACTTTCACTCTTTTGATCTCAATAATGACATCAAATCTACCCCTATGGCTGATATATTTTTTATCGAAATTGGCGAAACAACCAAAGAAAAGCTCAAACTTCTTCTTGGACTGTTTGCGAAGCACAAGCCCATTATTACGTATCTTTTCGCTGATGATGTTGAAAATAGGCTTTTACTAAAGTTTGCACTTCACTTTGGCATTACCGATGTACTTCCTCTGAAAAATGAAGAAAATCTTCTCTTTTCTGTTTTCTCTAAAAATGCCAATAAACTCGATGACAAACTCTATACATTCCAAAAAATTGAGCTTGAGAAAAAAATAGAACATTTTTTTCCATTTCTTGTTTTTCAAGGAGAAACACTTACTTACGCCAATGCCAAAGCAAAAATGCTTTATGAAACCAATGATTTGAATGCTCTTCAAGCAAAAATCAACCGTGATGAAGAGCTATGTGAAGCGCTAAAAGAGAATGAAGATGCACAAGGCAGTATCGTGATAGAAACAGCTTCGTCACAAAAAGAAGTCTATCTGTGTGTCATCAAATCGTTTCCACAAAGCAATGAAAAAATTGTCACACTCATCCAATACGATCCTGAAAGCGAATCTAAAAATTGTTCAACAATTCTGAACCGCTTTGATTTTGTCGATAAACTCAAAGACCGTCTTGCCCAACAAAGTGTGACGCATGCTGCAATTTCACTTATTTTTATCAACATTTCCAATCTTGATAAACTCAGTAAAACCTTTAAAAGTACAACGCTTTATGACGCATTCAAAAACCTTGTAAAGAAAATTTTTCAATTTAAGAATGAAACTCAAGATGTCATTCAATGGAGCCCAAATCTCTACATTCTCATGGGCGAGGAAAACAACTTTGAGCATGCGTGTGAACAAATAAAACATCTGCAACAGGAACTTGTACATGCAACAGCGAGCGAAAAAATAACACCTATTATTCTGACTTCTGCATTTCATGTCGAATCAAGTGATCTGAATGAAGTCATTGACTATATTGAAAAGATCAATACCAAAAAACTTTTGCCGCAAGATATTGCTAAAATAAAATATTTTGAGCTTGAGTATTTGGACCATGTCATCGAAGAGCAAGAACAGATAGCCTATTTGATGCACAACTGTGTCAATAACAAAATTCCTATCAAACTGCTCAATATCTATAAAGGGCTTTGTATTAACACAAACTCTTACATCCTTAAAATGGCAGAAGGCACGTACCACATGAGTTGTGAAAACTTGCAGGGTTATGCGATGCAGTTAGAAGGTGAAACCGTCTTGCAAGCACCAAATTTTCCAAAAGACATTAAAGCTGAAATCTCTTTAGTCGACATCAAACGCTCTTTAGTCATTATTAAAAATCTTAAATTTATGCCAAATAGTGCAAACAATAGACAACATACCCGTGTTCAAACCAGTATTCGCACACCTGTACTTATCAAATATGCACATCGTTCATCCGCACAAGGCGATATTCTTGATATTTCTGTCAATTCTATTGCGATGAAAGTGAGTAAAGCTTTCCATGAAGAGGAGATGCTAAATCAAACAGTACGTCTTAATTTCTCGTTGCCAAATGAAGAGGGCGAGAATGGCTATGTCATTATGGATATAGAGGCTAAGGTCACTCACATCGCTCAAAGAGAGGATCACACCAAAATCGTAGCAATGCTTGACAACCTTCCAAAACCATACGATGACTATCTGTTACGTTATATGTATAACCGCCAAAAAGAGCTTATTTTCGAGATTAAAAAAGCCACTAAAGCTTATAATTAAGGGCTTAAACCCTTAATTATAAATGGTTGATGATACTCG
>Ga0074197_1001451_pt1 | contig 20216 bp, 14 predicted proteins | sample EPASupsiteSAE305_FD_64526 | JGI IMG/M metagenome (GOLD analysis project Ga0074197, IMG submission 64526) | Bioremediated contaminated groundwater microbial communities from EPA Superfund site, New Mexico - SAE3-05 reassembly with SPADES | ecosystem: Environmental > Aquatic > Deep subsurface >...
CCAACGGGCACCGAAGCCGAGGCAGATACCCCCTGCCAGTGCCACCAGCACCCGGGTGAGCGGATCGTTACCATAACTGGCCGCCCAGAGGCTCGGTACCCACTCCAGCCTGAACTCACCGGAAAAAAGCGCCGACAGCAGGGAACCCAGCACCACCCCCAGCACCAGCATCCACTCCCAGTCCACCTCCGGAAGGAACTGACGGTAGTAGGCCATCTCCCTGACCGACCGGCCCCGCACCAGCTGCTCCAGCATACCGCTGGTGCGGGCAAAGGCGGTTGAACAACCGATCGGCTTATCGGACAGCAGAAAAGCCACACAGGACAACAGGCCGATGCCGATCCCCACCGCATAGGGGGACCACTCGGCCATGGTCAGAAACGAGATCATTGTGACACCTCTTCTGGCACTGGTTTATTTACCGATAAAACGGGGGCCATGTGGCACTACGCACAGGGGGCATTCCGGCGCGAAACCGGCAGCATTGAAACCGGTCATACCGCCCGCCACGTTCCAGACCCGGGTGAAGCCCTGCTGCATCAGCAGACTGGCAGCCAGGCTGGAGCGATGGCCGGTGCTGCAGACCAGGGCGATGTCCCGCTCCCGGTCCAGCTCAACATGCCGGGTACGCAGCTCGGGCGACGGGATATGCAGGGCCCCTTCGACGTGGGCCCCCTCGAACTCTCGCTTGGCCCGCACATCCACCAGCAGCAGCCCATCGCCACAGGAGACGCGCTGCTGCAGCTCCGGGGCCGAGAGCTGGGGCACATGCCCGCTGGCAAAACCGGCCTTGGCCCATTCGAACAGCCCCCCCTCCAGGTAGCCCACCACCTGGTCCACCCCCACCCGACGCAGCATGGTCACTGCCTGCTGAGCCTGTTGAGGATCTTCGGTCACCAGCAGTACCCGCTGGTCCGGCGGCAACACCCAGCCGGCAAAGGTGGAAAAGTTGCCCCCGATATCGATATGATAGCTGCCGGGCACATGCTGGCCGCCGAATGCCTCATAGCCGCGCACATCAAGCACCAGGGTGCCGGGCTGCTGCAGCTCCTGACTGAACTGTCGCGCTACAAACGGACGCAGCACCGGCAGGCTGCCGGCCAGGGCCGGCCCACGCCGGTTGATCTCGCTGCAGCGGGAAAAATGGTCCGGCGCCGCCGGCATCTCCGAGGTCAGGGAGGCGATGAACTGCTGCTGATCGACGATGGTGACCGACCCGTTGTAGCGCTGCTCATAGCCGATGGTGCTGGTCCGCTTGGCCCCCATGGCTCGGCCGCAGAGGGACCCGGCACCGTGGGCCGGGTAGACCTCGCAGAACGGCGGCAGTTTGAGCAGCTTATCGTTAAGGGAGCCGTACAGCTTGGTGGCCAGCTCCAGGGCCATGCCAGGGAACAGGTCGGGACGCCCCACGTCGCCCACGAACAGGGTATCGCCGCAGAAGATCGAGACCGGCTCAGGTCCCCGGGCATGGTCGATCACCACGTAGGTAACATGCTCCGGGGTGTGGCCCGGTGTCTCCAAAACCCGCAGTTCCAGGTCGTCGATCCTGAAGCTGTCCCCCTCGGCCACCGGCTGGTGGGGGAAATCACAGCGGGCTGATCGCGGTGCGATGATCGGCGCCCCGGTCAACTGGGCCAGGTCCAAGTGGCCGGAGACAAAATCAGCGTGCAGGTGGGTCTGGATGATCTGGGTGATGGTCATCCCCATCCCCTTGGCCGCGTCCAGATAGAGCTGCACGTCACGTTGAGGGTCGATAATGGCGCAGTTGGTGGTGCCCCCCAGCAGATAGGAACTGTGGGCCAGGCCCGGAACAAAAAACTGATGGACAAACATTGGATAACCTCCGCAGGAAGATGAAGAATGGGTCTGCAAGACCCGGACCATGGTTAGATTTTTTTCATCACCAGCCTAGCAGGGGATATACCGTTGTCAAGGACGACAACCCCCATGGACAAAAAACCCGCTTGCGCCTGAAAACTGTGCAGAGATGCCCTACTACCTGGCACTACCGGCCGCTACCGGTCGCGCAAACTTTTCACTGGACAGCCGGCCACCGCTCCGGTACCTAGCGTAACGCCATGAGCACACCTTCACCCTTCATACGGCTCGACTCTCTGCAGCAGGGCCCCTTCGGCACAGGCTGGCAGTTTTCGGGCCACCTGGGCACCCTGACGGCCATGACGCTGGCCGAGGTCCTGCCGGTACTGCAGCAGGCCGAGGCTGCCACGCAGCAAGGATACTACGCGGTGGGCTTTGTGGCCTACGAAGCGGCCGCGGCCTTCAATCCCCATCTCGCAACGCTACCGCCGCTGGAGGGGTTACCCCTGGCCTGGTTTACGCTGTTCCGGCACCGCACCCCCGCCAGTTGCTCCCCTGTCAGCGTCACCACCCCTGAACCGCCCCCCTGTCTGCATTCCGCCATCCTGCCGGAGCAGTACGAAGCTGCGATCAGCCAGATTCACCGGGCCATTGGAGCCGGAGAGTCCTACCAGATCAACTACACCTTCCCGCTGCAGGGCCCCTGGCAGGGCGACCCGCTGCAGCTCTATCAGGCGTTGCTGCGAGCTCAGCAAGCGCCCTTCGGCGCGCTGCTGGATACCGGCCGCCACCTGATCCTCTCTGCCTCGCCGGAACTGTTCTTCCAGCGCACAGGAGACCGGATCGTGACCCGCCCCATGAAGGGAACCGCCCTGCGAGGGCGCTTTCCGACTGAGGATGCCGCCCGGGCCGCCGCCTTGGCTGCATCCCCCAAGGAGCAGGCTGAGAATCTGATGATCGTCGACCTGCTGCGTAACGACCTGGGGCAGATCGCCCAGACCGGCACCGTGCAGGTTGAGCAGCTCTTTGCGCTTGAAACGTATCCGACGGTGCAACAACTCACCTCCACCGTCAGCGCCAGCCTGCGGGAAGGGACCGACCTGACCAGCATCTTCCAGGCGCTGTTCCCCTGCGGTTCGGTCACCGGCGCCCCAAAACGCCAAAGCATGAAGCTGATTTCCGACCTGGAAAAGTCTCCGCGCGGGGTCTACTGCGGGGCGATCGGCATGCTGGCCCCCGGCGGCGAGGCGCTCTTTTCGGTGGCGATCCGCACCCTGTTGCTGGACCGCCAGAGCGGGACCTGCCAAATGGGGGTGGGCAGTGGCGTCACCTGGGACGCTGAAGCCACGGCAGAGTACGCCGAGTGCTTGGCCAAGGCCGCCTTCCTGTCCCAGCCGCCACCACCGCGGCTGCTGGAATCATTACGGCTTGAAAACGGTCGCTATCCATTGCTTACGCGCCACCTGGCGCGGCTGGCCTGGTCCGCAAGCCGGCTGGGGCACCGGCACAACGCCACACTGGCCGAACAACGCCTGCTGGAACATGCCGCGACCGTCCCCCAGGGGACACACAAGGTCCGGCTGCTGCTGGCGGCCAACGGAGAGCTGGACCTGTCATCCGCGCCGCTCGAGCCGGACAGCGCACCCCTACAGCTGGCCCTTGCCACCTGCCGCGTTGACCCCGACGACCAGTCCCTCTATCTCAAGACCGAGGCGCGACAGCGCTACGATGCGGCTCGACAGGAGCAACCTGGAGCCGACGAGGTACTGCTGCTCAATAACCGGGGTGAATTAAGCGAAGGCAGCTACCACAGCCTGGTACTGCGGCTGGCCGGACGGCTGGTGACGCCGCCGCTGGGCTGCGGCCTGCTGCCCGGAGTGCTGCGGGAGGAACTGCTGGCCCAGGGGGCCATCCATGAGCAGATCCTCTATCCGGCCGACCTGGGAACGGCCGCGGAGATCTGGCTGATCAATGCGGTGCGCGGCTGGCGGCGCGCCGAGCTGCTGCATGACGTCAGATAAATCCCGCCCAACGATCGTCCCCATCCTTTTACTTCTCCTTTAGCTCTGATTTGCTGTATACAAACCGAACGGATTGTATCATTTTGTCTACAGAGACTGTCGTAAAGGAAGCAGCAACCATGCCCTGTATCTACATCTGCGACGACGAAGACGGCATCCTGCGCTATCTGGCCAAACTGCTGAAAGGGCACGGCTACGAGGTCGAGACCTTCACCGCCGGCCATGACCTGCTGCAGCGCCTGGAGACCACCGCGCCCGCCTCGGTCTCGCTGCTGTTACAGGATGTGCGTATGCCGGATATCGACGGTATCCAGATCCTGAAACGGGTCAGAAAGCTGCGCCCTGAGCTGCCGGTGGTGGTGATGACCGCCCACGGCACGGTGGATGACGCCGTACACGCCATCAAGCTGGGGGCCTACGACTACGTGATGAAGCCGTTCCCCAAGGAAAAGATCCTGGGGGTGCTGACCAGGGCCCTGGAACACCACCGGCTGGCCGACGAAAACCGGCGCCTGCGCGAAGAACTGCAGCGTGGTGGCAGTGATGAGATCATCTTCGCCTCGCCCCGCTTCCGCCAGGTCTTTGATCTGACCCTGCAGGTGGCGGCCAGCGATGCCAACATCCTGATCCTGGGCGAATCGGGCACCGGCAAAGAGCTGATCGCCCGCACCATCCACAACAACAGTCCCCGTCGTGCTAAACCGTTCGTATCACTGAACTGCGCTGCGCTGACCGACAGCCTGCTGGAAAGCCAGCTGTTCGGCCATCTGCGGGGGGCCTTCACCGGGGCCATCATGAACCAGAAAGGGCTTTTGGAAGAGGCAGACGGCGGCACCCTGTTTCTGGACGAGATCGGTGATGTCAGCGCTGCGGTGCAGGCCAAACTGCTGCGGGTGATCCAGGAGCGAGACTTCATCCCCCTGGGCAGTACCAAGCCCAAAAAGGTGGATGTGCGCTTTGTGGCGGCCACCAATAAAGACCTGCAACAGGAGGTCGGCGCCGGCCGCTTCAGGGAGGACCTCTACTACCGGCTGAACGTGATCTCACTGACGGTGCCGCCGCTGCGGGAGCGACCCGAGGATCTTGAGCCGCTGGCGCGCCACTTCCTGCGACGCTTCGCCGCCCGGATGAAAAAGGAGCTGTTCGATCTGGAGCCGGCCGCCCTGGAACTTTTGCACGGCTATCACTGGCCCGGCAATGTACGTGAGCTTGAAAACGTGATCGAGCGGGCCGTGATCCTGGCTCGCAGCCCGTACCTTTCGGCCGACCTGCTGCCGGTGGGCGGACGCAAGAATGAACCGGTGGCGCCGGAAGCAGCGCCGCTGATCCCGCTGGACGAGGTGGAGCGCCAGCATATCCTGGCGGTGCTCAAACAGACCGGCTTTCACAAGAGCAATACCGCCGAGATCCTGGGCATCTCCCGCAAGACCCTCGATCGCAAGCTGACCGAGTATGGGGTGAAGAGCGCCCCGTGACGAGTGCTGCCGCCATCCGCCGCCGCCTGCTGCTGACGACGCTGCTGCCCCTGCTGGCTGCGCTGCTGGTCAGCTGGCTGGTGGGTGTCCGGTTGATCGCCGACCGGATCGAAGGCCAGGCCCGTACCAAGGTCCGCAGCGACTTAAACGCCGCACAGGAGATCTACGACGGCGAACTGTCCAACCTGGCCTATCGCGCCCGGCAACTGGGCCGTATCGCCGAACTGGGCCGGGCCGTGCAACGATCGTCCAGCGCCGATCTGGAACGGATTCTGACCCTGGCCGTTTCAGGAGCCCCCTCCAGCTTTGTCACCGTGGTGGACCAGGCCGGCTTGGTCCGCTACCGGCTCAACAACCCCACCAGCAGCGGTGACAGCCTGCTGCATCTGGCACCACTGCAAGCGGCCCTGCGGGGCACGAGCGCCCAGGGCACACTACTGCTCTCTTCCCAGCAGGCGCAGCGCGAACACCCTGCACTAGCTGCTGCGATGGCCATCCCGCTGCAACCGCCGCCCCATGCCGTAGCAGACAGCCGTAGCAGCGAGCAGCGCGGCCTGTTTATGGTGGCCGCAGCACCGCTGCATGACGCAAGCGGCAGCTTGCTGGGCGCTGTCTGCATCGGCCGGCTGCTGAACAACGACCAGGCGCTGGTGGAGCGGATCACCCGCATCACCTCGCCGGCACCGGCAACGGAAGACGGCCTGCAGCAGAACGCCACCCTGTTCCTGCACGATGTCCGCATCGCCACCACTGTCACCGACGAGAGCGGACAGCGGGCCATCGGCACCCGCATGTCGGCCGCCGTGGCCGGCCAGGTACTGGAAAAGGGCGGCATCTGGCACGACCGGGCCTTTGTACTCAACCGGCGCTACTTTGCCGCCTACCAGCCGTTGCGCGATCCTGACGGCGCCGTGGTCGGCGCCCTGTACGTCGGTGTGCCGGAGCAGCCGTTCATCACCCTGCGGCGCACCCTCAACCTGACCTTTGCCGGGCTGCTCCTGGCGCTGACCACGCTGGGGCTACTGCTGACCGGCCGTCTGGCCCGCCAACTGGCTGAGCGTGAGGCAGAGATTCAGGCCTTCAACCGAACCCTGGAGGAAAAGGTTCAGCAACGCACCGCCCAGCTGGAGGAAAAAAGCCACCAACTGCTGCTGGCCGAAAAGGAGCTGGCCCACAGCGAACGGCTGGCCGAACTGGGGATGCTCTCGGCCGGGGTGGCCCATGAGATCAACAACCCCCTGGCGATCATCCGGGGCAACGCCGAGCTGTTGCAGATGGATCTGAACCAGCAGGCCGACAGCCAGGAAGAAGTGACGGAGATCCTGACCCAGGTGGGCCGCATCAACCGGATCGTCGGTAGTTTATTGACCCTGGCCCGTCAGGAACGGCGCCAGATCAGCACGTTTCCACTTAATCCTCTGCTGGACGAGATCCTGGACCAGATCGGCCACCAGATCCCGCTGGAGGGCTACAGCATCGAACGGAGCTACCGCGAACAGGAGCTGCAACTGCAGGGCGACCGGGAGCAGCTGCGCCAGGTCTTCACCAACCTGATCCTGAACGGCCTGCAGGCCATGGAGGGCGGGGGCCGGCTGACCATCTCGGCCGGCTTAAGCCAGGGGATGCAGATCATCACCGTCAGCGACAATGGCCCCGGCATCACACCGGAACAGCAGCAACGGCTGTTCACCCCTTTCTACAGCACCAAGTCCCATGGCACCGGCCTCGGTCTGGCGGTATCCTGGGGCATCGTACGCAACCATGGCGGCACCATCGAGGTGCACAGCGTCCCTGGCCAGGGCAGCGGTTTCGTGGTCAGGCTACCAGATGCCGGCAGCTAACTGATGGTCAGTGAGCCGGCCTCATGCTGCGGAATCACCACTTGAAGTAGCGGGCCGTCTCCTCCTTGATCACCTTGGACAACAGCAGCAGGCCGATGGTGTTGGGGATGATCATCATGCCGTTCATCAGGTCGGAGAAGTTCCAGACAAACTCCAGCTGCATCATGGCCCCCACCAGCACCATGCAGACGAAAACCACCCGGTAGGGCTTGATGGCGCCAGGCCCCAGCAGGTATTCGATCGCCTTTTCACCGTAGTAGTTCCAGCCGATCAGGGTCGAGCCGGCGAACAGCGCCGTGGCCACGGCCACCAACAGCACACCCGGCTGCCCCAGCACCGAGCCGAAGCTGGCGCTGGTCAGCTGGCCGGCCGGCACACCCTCCAGCCAACCAGTGCCGGTCAGGATCACCAAGGCGGTCATACTGCAGACCACCAGGGTGTCGATAAAGGTCTGGGTCATGCTGACCAGGGCCTGTTTGACCGGATCAGTAGTGCGGGCGGCAGCAGCGGCGATCGGTGCCGAGCCCATGCCGGATTCGTTGGAAAATACCCCACGGGCAACACCGAAACGCATTGCTGCAGCAAGCGTTGCCCCGGCAAAGCCGCCGCCGGCGGCAGCCGGGCTAAAGGCATGCTGAAAGATCAGCCCCAGGGCATGGGGGATCTTGTCCAACTGCAACGCCAGCACCAGCAGACCGCCGATCAGGTAGCAGACGATCATCAGCGGCACCAGCAGCGAGGTAGCCTTGGCAATCGACTTGATCCCTCCCAGGATCACCAGCCCGGTCAAAAGCATCAGCACCAGGCCGGTCACCCACGGTTCAACGCTGAAGGTGGCCTTGAAGATCGTCGCCACGGCATTGGCCTGGGTCATGTTGCCGATGCCGAAGGTGGCCAGGGCGGTGAACAGGGCGAACAGCCAGCCCAGCACCGGCAGGTTGACCCCCTTGCTCAGGTAGTACATCGGGCCGCCCCGCATGCCGTGGGGCCCTTTTTCACGATACTTGACCGCCAGCACCGCCTCGCCGTACTTGGTGGCCATCCCCACCAGACCGGTCATCCACATCCAGAACACCGCCCCAGGCCCGCCCAGGGTGATGGCGGTGGCCACGCCGACGATGTTGCCGATGCCGACGGTGGCCGCCAGGGCGGTCATCAGGGCGGCAAAGTGGCTGATATCGCCATCACCGGCATGCTCCTTGTGCCAGATCAGCCGCAGAGCATGGGGCAGGGCGCGGAACTGCATGCCGCGCAGAATAATCGTCAGGTAGAGCCCGGTGCCCACCAGCAGCACCAGCACCGGCGCCCCCCAGACCCAGCCGGACAGGGTCGAAACAATCTTTTCGATCAGCTGCATGGATACCTCCGTATTGTTTTACGTCGCTCGTCAGCCATGATCACACCGGGGCCACCGGGTTGCGCTCCTCGCAGGGCACCCTGGTCTGGCACAGCCCACACCCGGTGATCGGCACCTGATAACGCTCAGCCAACAGCCCGGTCAGGGTGGTATAGACATAGACACTGCAACGGGGCTTGTCGTGCCCCTGCCGTGAGATGGCCGCCACCGGGCAACGACCGATGCAAGCCCCACAGCTGCCGTTATGGTAGTAGAGACAGTAATCGTAGACCCCGGGCCGTTCGCTGACCGTGGGGGCAAGCCTGAGATCGGTCACCACACTACCCAGACGGTGGGCAATGCCGCGGGGGGTGATCAGGGCGTCGTTCAGACTGAAGGTACCCAGGCCGGCGGCGTAGGCGGCATGGCGCTCGGACCAGGTGGAGGCAATCCCCACCGGCGTATCGGCCAGCTCCAGCCAGTTTGGGTCCAGCTGCGGAGCCAGGGCGTGATAGCCCCGCTGCTGCAGCCAAGCCACCAGATGGCGACGCAGATCGGCGTTGAACCGGTCGCCAAAGCTGCGGGTCTGGGACCACTGCTGTGAGGGGAAGTCGGTCTGGCTGCGGTTGCTCTCGCGGGTGGCGCGGGTGATCGGCAGCACCCAGCTGATCACCGTGGCTGCCCCCGGCAACAGCTGCTCAGGTGTACGGTGAAACGGACCGATGACCTGCTGGTACTGTAGCCAGATCGGGTCGTCGGCAGACACCAGACCGACCAGCGGTTGATCGAAGTAGGGTTGCTCACTGTCAGGGAAGCGGTTGCCCGGTCCTTCCCGTACAAAACGGACGATCTCACTGCGCAGCAACTCTTCCATAGCGCCTCCTTCGAGTGCCGTCTGCTGTAGACCACATTTGCGCTTGCAGATTGTAGCAGATTCAGGCAGGAACGTCTTCCATGAGCAACAAGAACTCATTTGCCAACCTGCGCTGGCGCTTGTTCAGCACCCTGGCGCTGATGTACATCCTGGTCTACTTCTACCGGGTCTCCCTGGCGGTGGTCTCCGGCGACGTCAGCCGCGATCTGGACCTGACCCCAGAACAACTGGGCAGCCTGGCCGGGGTACTGTTCTACGTCTACGCCGTGGCCCAGATCCCGCTGGGGCCGCTGATCGACCGGATCGGTCCGCGGCTGGTGATTGCCGGCTGCGGGCTTTTGACGACCCTGGGGGGACTGCTGTTTGCTAAGGCCGACGGCCTGGCAGGCGCCATGGCCGGTCGGGTACTGATCGGCATCGGCACCGCCGCAGTGCTGATGGCCACCTTCACCATCTTCAGCCACTGGTACAGCAGGCAGGAGTTCGGTCGCATCTCCGGCCTGATGGTGGCGGCCGGCAACCTGGGCAACCTGGCTGGCACCGCGCCGCTGGCCCTGGCAGTGGGCTGGCTGGGCTGGCGCGACTCGTTCTTAATCATCGCCCTGCTGCAGGGGCTGGTGACGCTCTTGATCTTCCTCAAGGTTAAGGATCGTCCGCCGCAACCGCTGGAGCAGGAGCCGGAAACACAGCTCGAACGGCCGGGCTTGCTGGCCGCCTGGGGGGTGATCGCCCGGGACCGTTCCTTCTGGCTTTTAGCGGCCATCGCCTTCTGCTGGTACGGCAACTACCTGGCGGTACAGGGGCTGTGGGGCGGCCCGTTCCTGATGGAGGTACTGGGCCTTTCCCGTGACAGCGCCGGCCGGATGCTGATGTGGACCTCGATCGGCTTCATCATCGGCTCGCTGGTCACCGACCGGATCGCACAAAAGCTGTTCCGTTCCTACAGCCGCACCCTGCTGGCCGGCCAGTTCAGTCTGGCCCTGCTGATGACCGGTTTCCTGGGCTGGCTGCCGCTGCTGCCTGCCTGGGGTCTGGGGTTCTATTTCCTGGCCATCGGCCTGACCGTCTCCAGCGGGGTGATGATCTACCCGATCATCCGGGCCAGCGTGCCGGTGGCCATGGTCGGAACCGGCCTGACCTCGCTCAACTTCTTCGTGCTGATGGGGGCAGCCGTTGCCCAGCAGGGGATGGGACTGGTGATCGCCCACTTTGGAGGCTACTGCCTGGAGGGTTTCCGGGCCGCCTTCAGCCTGCCGGTGGCCGGGCTGCTAGTGACCAGTCTGCTGTTCTGCTTTGCCCGCAACTGCCCGGCCGGAGCCGCAGTGCGGCAGCGCTAGCGCCGCGACGCAGGCTAGCAGGGTCAGGCAGGCCGATACCAGGTAGGCGTAGCTGAAACTGCCGCTGGCGCGGGCCAGCATACCAGCCAGGCCGGGCCCTGCTACCTGGCCGGCGGCGAAGAACAGGGTCACGGTCGCAAAGGCGCTGGCAGCACGGGCCAGACCAAGATAATCGGCAATGGCAGCAGTCATGATGGTGGGGATGGCGAAGACCGCCAGGCCGTACAACACGATCGACAGCACCAGCCACGGCCCTCCCAGCTTAAGCCCCACCAGCAGGTAGGCAACGGTCTGCACCAGCAGTACCAGCGCCAGCCCCCCCTTGCGACCGATACGGTCCGACAGCCCGCCGAAGATGATCCCTGAAAACATGCTGCAGATGCCGACCCAGGACCAGTAACGGCCGGCAAGCCCCTCGGACAGTCCATATTCCCGCACCATGCTGGTGACGATAAAGGTACCGTAGATCATGAAGGTGGCACCGAAGGCCAGGTAGACCAGCCCCAGCAGCACCAGGATCAGCCCACTTTGCCGCCCTTCATGGCTGACGAACTGCTCCGGGCTGCAGACATCAGGCTGGCCGATCGGCTCCAGGCCCAGTTCAGCCGGGCTGTTGCGCAGCAGCAGGGCTGCCGCCCCCGCCACTGCCAGACAGCATCCTCCCAACACCAGCCAGCCGGCACGCCAACCCTGTACGCCGTACAGACGGTTCAAGAACGGGATCAACAACCCCGACAACACGATACCAGCGCCGTTGCCGCTCAACACCAGCCCCAGAGCCGTTCCGCGCCGCGCCCGGTGGAACCAGTAGGTCACCAGCAGCATCAGCGGGATATTGGCAAATCCGCCGCCAAGGCCGGCCAAGGTGTAGAACAGCGCCACCTGCCAGAAGGCGGTGCTGCCGGCAATGCCCAGCAGCGCCAAACCGATCAGCAGCAGGCCGCAGCCGATCAGGGGACGTGGACGAAGGTGACGCAGCACACGGGGGGCCAGCAGTACCGAAACCAGGTAGCCGCTGAAGTTGGCGGTGCCGATCAGTCCCAGCCGGTCGTACGGCAACCCCAGCCCGGTCTGCATGCCCGGCAGCAGCATGGCATAGGCGTAGCGGGCCAGACCGAAACAGGCAAACAACACCAGGGCGCCGCTGGTTACAATCAGCCAGCCGTAGTGGAACGGCAGTCGTTGGGATGGTATCGTGTGTGACATGACTGGCCAGCCTAGCGAAGCGCCGTCTCCAGCGCAAGGGATTCCTGCGCCGTGCACAAAACGGGCGGCGGTGGACAGTCGATCCGCATCGACTGTCCGTTGGCAGGATGCTGAAAGCGCAGCTCGGCGCTGTGCAGCAGATAACCGGGGTCACCGGGCAGGACAGCACTGTCCGGATCAGGCAGGCCGCCGTTCCGGTAAAGGGGATCGCCCAGCAGCGGATACCCCACCGAGGCCAGGTGGATGCGGATCTGGTGCGGTCGCCCGGTGTCGATGGCCACGTCGCACAGGAAACAGCCAGCGCGCCGTTCCAGCACCGTCACCGCTGAGCAGGCCGGCTTGCCGCGGGACGATGCGGCATGCAACGTGCCTAACAGCGGATGGGTCACCGGCCCGATCGGCGTGTCGACAACCGACTCATCCCAGACAGGCAGACCACTGGCCAGGGCCCGATAGCGCTTGCCCACCTGCCGCGTCGACCACTGGCGCAGCAAGCCCCGCCGTGCAGCGGGTGTCTTGGCGCACAGCACCAGCCCCGAGGTCCAGCGCCCCAGCCGGTGCAGCGGTACCGCCTCGGACCATTGCTGCTGCACCAGATGCAGCAGGGTTGATTGGTAGAAGTTGGCTCCGGGCAAGGTGGGCAGACCGCCCGGTTTGGCCACCGCCAGCAGATCATCGTCCTCGTAGACCAGATCAAACCAACGCGGCGCAGCAGGCTCAACCCAGGCCGGTCGGAGCCAGAGCAGCTCCATGCCGGCCTGCAGCCGTGCATCGACGCTGGCTGCCATACCATCCAGCAGCACCAGCCCGGCGCTGACATTGGCGGCCCATTGTTCCGCAGAGGAATGGGGATAGCGCCGGCTGAGATAGGCCAGCAGTGATTGGCCGCCAGCCTGGGGGCCGAGCTGCTCACGGTAGACACAGCCCTGATTGCGGTGGGTGATTCCGGGTGGGTCGTGAGTCACGATGACAGGGGCTAAACCTTCAGTTCGCGGATAATCTCGCCCTGACGCTGGGCGATGAACATGCCGACCAGGTCTTCGCTACCCCGATCCAGCTCGAACAGGAAGATACAGCGGCAGGGGCTACCTTCCGATTCAAACCGCAACAGCCGCGACAGGACCCGCAACGTGACCGGGGCTGGACGATTGGCAAGCGTAAGGGACATGTTCAGGTAAAAGTAGGTAAAACTGCCTAACAGGGTCTTGTCCGGCACCTCCAGGGCGCAGCCCCCCAGGGAGAGGTCCTTCAGCTTGGCCCGGAAGCGGTCCGGCCCGGCCTCCACCTCCACGAACAGCAAACCACCGATCTTGACCCGGATCGAGTTGCGTCGTTCCGGCAGCACCTCGACATAGGAAAAACCGGACAGCATCACCTCGCCGCTTTCGGGGTTGTAACAGGCCTCGGCGTAGATGTCGTGGGGCAGGTCGGGAGACTTGAGGATGGTATGGCGGCTGAGCTCGATGGCCCGTGATTGGGTCTCGTTGGTACGGCAACAGAGGGAGTCTTCGAACAGGTAGAGGATCTCGGCAGCAGCTGCCACCGGCACCTCTTTGTAGTAGTTGTACAGCTGGATGCGAGGCGGCTTGGGCCGTTGCGACAACCCCACCAGCAGCGTCAGGATCTCACCTGAATCGGCCGTGCTCAACAGATGCAGCTGATTTTCATACTGCTGACGGTCCATCCTACCTCCCTGATCAACAATTGCTTGTAGCATTGCTGCTGCCTGCTCTGCAAGGGGCAGCCTTGTCTTTGCCACAAAATCATGGCACAGTAGCGGCAAAACTATTCGAGGTTTCCCCATGGCGCTGCGTCTTTACAATACCCTCACCGGCCAGAAAGAGCCGTTTATCCCCCAGGTACCGGGCAAGGCCGGCATGTATGTCTGCGGCGTCACGGTCTACGACTACTGTCACATCGGCCACGCCCGGGCCGGGATCGTCTTCGACGTGATCTACCGCTACCTGCAGTACGCCGGCTATGAGGTCACCTTTGTCCGCAACTACACCGACATCGACGACAAGATCATCAACCGCGCCAATCAGGAGGGGACCGACTACCGCACCATCGCCGACCGCTACATCGCAGCCTTTGACGAGGATATGGACCGGCTGGGACTCAAAAAACCGACCCTGGAGCCCAAGGCTACTGATCATATCGACGACATCATCGCCATCATTGAGCAACTGATCGCCAACGGCCACGCCTATGCGGCCGCAGGCGACGTCTACTTTGCGGTGGAGACCTTTGACGACTACCTGAAACTGTCCAAGCGCAATCTGGAGGATATGCAGGCCGGCGCCCGGGTGGAGGTGGACGAGCGCAAGCGAAACCCGATGGACTTCGCCCTCTGGAAGGGATCCAAACCGGGGGAACCCTGGTGGCAATCCCCCTGGGGCCAGGGCCGCCCTGGCTGGCATATCGAGTGCTCAGCCATGAGCATGCGTTTCCTGGGGCCCTCCTTCGACATCCACGGCGGCGGCAAGGATCTGGTCTTCCCCCACCACGAAAACGAGATCGCCCAGTCGGAGTGCGCCAACGGCTGCCAGTTCGTCAGATACTGGCTGCACAACGGCTTCGTCAACATCAACAGCGAGAAGATGAGCAAATCGCTGGGCAACTTCTTCACCATCCGCGAGGTGCTGGAACTGTTCGACCCCGAGGTGCTGCGCTTTTTCATCCTGCAGGCCCACTACCGTTCACCGCTGGATTACTCCGATCAGAACCTGCGCGAGGCCCAGGCCGGGCTGACCCGCATCTACGAGGCCCTGGCCGCCCTGAACGAGGCCCTTGCAGGTCCGGTCGGCAACGGCCCGGCGGCACCTGCGCTGACCGAGCTACAGGACAAGTCACAGCAGCTGCTGCCCCGTTTCACCGAGGCCATGGACGACGACTTTAACACCGCCCAGGCCCTGGGAGTGATCTTCGACCTGGTGCGGACCCTGAACCGCTACCTGGCCGAGGCCGGCCAGCCGGACCAAGCAGGCCGTCAGGCCCTGACCGCGATCCGCAGCGCCTTTGCCGAGATCGGCCAGGTACTGGGGCTGTTCCACTCCACGCCGGCCCATTGGCTGGCCCAACGCGAGGCCGACAAGGCCGCTCAGCTGACCATCACCCCGGCCGAGATCGAGGCGCTGATCGCGGAACGGGCACAGGCCCGCAAGGACAAAAACTTCAAGCGCAGCGACGAGATTCGCGACCAGCTTTTGGCCAGCAACATTCAATTGCTGGACACCCCCCAGGGTACCAGCTGGAAGGTGAAGTAGCGCTCACTGCCGCTCCACTACCCGCTTCAGCCCTTGACCCGGCAGTTTCCCATGGTATGCTTGGGGCTGGAGCCTTTCGCATGGACAACGACACCACACACTGGGAATGCTGCTGGGACCGCGACCTGGACTCGCTGGACGACTGTCCCAACCTGAGTGCGGGCGATGAAGACCTGCTGCTCTCCCGTCAACGACGTTTTCTTGAAAAATGTTGCGACTGCGACAGATTCAAGCGCGACCTGGCCCGTTTCAAGGAGTCAGGCCACCCGCTGGCCCCCATCTTTTCTGTCCTGCACAACGATTATCGCCGTCAACGGGCCCATAATCAGGCATTAAGCAGCTTCCTTGACACCAAGAGCCTGGAGGTGCGCTTCCTGCACGAACTGGGCTCGGTGCTGCAGAGCTCGGTGGACCTGGAAGAGGTGCTCTCGGTGGCCCTGACCGCCATCACCTCCGGCAAGGGCTTCGGCATGAACCGGGCCTTCCTGCTCTTGGCCGACAAGGAGCGCCACTTCCTGCGCGGACACCTGGCCATCGGCCCACGCTCCGCCGAGGAGGCCGGCCAGACCTGGCACGAGATCACCTCCAGCGACCTTGACCTGCAAAGCCTCTCCCGCTCCTTCCGCCAAAACAAGCTGACCTCCGAACGGGATAAGTTTCACGACATCCTGAACCGGCTGGTGATCTCCATGGATAACATCCACCATGTGGTGATCCGCTCCCTGGAGGAGAAAAAACCGCTCTTGGTGCATGACGCCTTCAACAACCCCGAGGTGGACCCGGAGCTGGCCCAACTGTTGGGGGTGGATACCTTCCTGGTGCTGCCGATGCTGGCCCGCAACCGGCGGGTGGGGGTGATCCTGGCCGACAATGTCATCACCCGCCAGCCGATTACCGACGATGACCTGCGTTCCATCGAGACCTTCACCTTTCCGGTGGCCTTCGCCATTGAGCGGGCTTCGCTGTACGAACGGCTGCAGGAAGAGGTGACCAAACTGCAGGAAGCCAATCGTCGTCTGCAGGAGCAGCAGGAGCTGCTGGTCAAGATGGAGAAGATGGCCCTGGTGGGCCGGATTACCTCCAGCATCGCCCACTCGATCCGCAACCCGCTGATGGTGATCGGCGGGTTTGCCCGTTCGGTGCTCAAGGCCACCCCGGACAGCGACCCCAAGCGTACCTTCATCGATTCGATTGTGGCTGAGGCCCGCCAGATGGAAGAGGTGCTGGACGAGATCCTGACCTACTCCGACGCCCTCTATCCGATCCGTGACTTCTGGGATGTGAACCAACTGGTGGAGACCGTGATCCGGGACATCCAGGAGAAGGCCCTGACCCAGAACTACAGCTGCCATTTCCACCCGGCCGACGACCTGCCCCAGGCCTACGTCGATTACAAGCAACTTTCCTACTGCCTGCGCAACATCCTGTTGGGCACCATCGACGGCCTGGAGAACGGCTCTCTGCAGATCAGCACCTGTCAGGAAGGCGACCGGATCGTAATCCAGATCGACGACTTGAGCCGCCGCCTGAACCAGGAAGAGCTGGAGGCACTCTTGACCCCCTTTGCCGAAACCCGCGAGATGGGCTCCGGCCTCAACCTGGCCCTGTGCCGCAACATGCTCGAAAAACTGGACATCCCGTTCCTGGTGGTGGCGCCACCGGAGGCCGGAGTACGCTACAGCATCAAACTACCCACCCGTAAGGAGGAGCAGCCATGAACCGGATCCTGGTGGTCGACGACGAGGCCAACATCCGCCTGCTCTACGCAGAGGAACTGAAAGACGAAGGCTATGAGGTGGCCACCGCAGCCACCACAGCCGAGGCGGTAGAAAAACTGGAAAACGGCGCCTTCGACCTGGCAGTGCTGGACATCAAACTCAAAAACGAAAGCGGCATCGAGCTGTTGCAGCGGATCGTCAAGGAACGCCACGACATGCCGGTGATCCTCTGCTCAGCCTTCTCCTGCTACAAGGACGACTTCTCGGCCTGGCTGGCCGACAGCTACGTGGTCAAGTCCGGCGACCTGACCGAGCTGAAGGAAGAGATCAAGCGGGTGCTGGCCAAAAAGGCCCAGCACAAGGCCAGCGGAATGTAATTTTATCCCAAGGAGATTTTTATGAAGGCAGTCATCATGGCCGGCGGCTTCGGCACCCGCATCCAACCCCTCACCAGCAGCATCCCGAAACCGATGATCCCGCTGTTCAATCGGCCGATCATGCTGCATATCGTCGAGCTTTTGAAAAAACACGACATCACCGATCTGGTAATGCTGCTCTATCACCAGCCGGCGGTGATCAAAAACTTCTTCCGCGACGGCTCCGATTTCGGGGTCAAGATCACCTACGTCACCCCGCTGGAGGATATGGGCACCGCCGGTGCGGTCAAGGCGGCCGAGAAATATCTGGACGAACGGTTCATGGTGATCTCCGGCGACCTCTTAACCGACTTCAACCTGAAAAAGGTGCTGGATTTCCATGCCGACAACCAGGCCATGGCCACCATCACCCTTACCTCGGTCAAGGACCCGCTGCAGTTCGGGGTGGTAATCACCGACAAGGAGAAGCGGATCACCCAGTTTCTGGAGAAACCGGGCTGGGGCGAGGTGATCTCCGACACGATCAACACCGGCATCTACGTGCTGGAGCCGGAGATCTTCAACTACATCCCCGAAGGGGAAAACTTCGACTTTTCCCAGGATTTGTTCCCGCTGATGCTCAAGAACAAGGACCCGTTGTACGGCTTCAGCGCCAAGGGTTACTGGCGCGACATCGGCAACACCGACTCCTACCGTGAGGCCTACCACGACATCTTCAAGGGTAAGGTCAACCTGAAAATCGACGAGGAGAAGCAGGACTACGTCGGTAAGGACCTGCGGATCGGCACCGACGTGACCCTGGAGGACGCTACCGGGCTGTCCGGCACGGTGGTGATCGGCGACAACTCCCAGATCCGCGGCGACGTGCAGATCAAGGACTCGGTTATCGGCCGCAACTGCACCATTGAGGCCGGGGTCAAACTCAACCGCTGTGTGCTCTGGGACAACGCCTATGTCAAGAAAGGTGCCCGCATCACCGACAGCGTGGTCTGCGCCAACGTGCGGGTGGGACAGTCCGCCGTACTGAATGAAGGGGTGATCGTGGCTGACGACACCTCCATCGGCGACGAGGTGCAGATCAAGGCCGATGTCAAGATCTGGCCCCGCAAGGTGATCGAGGCCGGCTCCATCGTCACCGCCAACCTGATCTGGGGCGAGAAGTGGAAGAAATCGCTGTTCGAGGGGGCGATCATCAGCGGCCTGTCCAATGTGGAACTGACCCCGGAGTTTGTGGCCAAGCTGGGTTGCGCCTACGGCACCATGCTGCCCAAGGGCAGCTTCGTGCTGGGCGGACGGGATGCCAACCGCTCCTCGCGCATGCTCAAGCGCTGTTTTGTTGGTGGCCTGCTTTCGGCCGGGGTCTATGTGCGGGATATGACCATGACCTCGCTGCCGATCATCCGTTACAAGCTGAAAACCTTCGGCGAGGTAGGCGGTTTCCACTTCCGTCAGGCCCAGGACGACCCTGCCTCGATGGAGATCGTCTTCCTGGATGGCGACGGTCTTGACTTCTCCACCAACATGTCCAAAAACGCCGAGCGGATCTTCTTCAAGGAGAACTTCCGGCGGGCCCACCACACCGAACCGGGGGCGATCATCGAACTGCCCCAGGCGGTGGACTTTTATCGTGAAGGCTACCTGCGGGCACTGAACCAGGAGGTGATCCGCAAGGCAGCCTGGACCGTGGTGGTGGACTTTAACTTTTCGCCAGCCTGTCAGGTGCTGCCGATGCTCCTGAACGAGCTGGGCTGCAATGTGGTCGCCCTGAACGCCTATGTGGATGAGGGGCGCGGCGGCGTGACTCCCAAGCCGAAGGCCGATGCATTGGCCCAGTTGGCCACGGTGGTCGGTTCGCTCAAGGCCCAGGCCGGTTTCTGGCTGGAACCCAACGCCGAGGCGATCACCCTGGTGGATGAAACCGGCGCCCTGCATGAGGGTGTGGAACTGCTGGCCCTGGTGACGGCCCTTAAGCTGCGCAATGAAAAACGCGGTACCATCGCTGTGCCGGTGCAGGCCCCCTCCACCATCGAGCAGATGGCCCTCAAACGCAAGTGCACCGTGACCCGTACCAAGAGCAACGACCGAGCCATGCTGGAAGCGGCCAGCTCCTCCGAGGTGATCATGGCCGCCACCACCGATGGCCGCTTTGCCTTCCCGGTGTTCCAGGCAGCCTTTGACGGCATGTTCGCTATCGGCAAGTTGATCGAGTTGTCGGCCACGCTGGGGGTACCGTTCTCCAAGGCGCTGGCCGACGCGCCGCAGCGTGCCTTCCTGCAGACCAGCGTCCCCTGCCCGTTTGAGATGAAGGGCGGCATCATGCGCAAGATGAGCGAGGATTCGCTGGATAAAGAGGCCAGCTTCATCGACGGCATCAAGGTCCATCTTGGCAACGACTGGGCCCTGGTGCTGCCGGATCAGTACCGGTCTTTCGTGCATATCGTGGCCGAATCAAAGGATGACAAGACCGCCGCCAAACTGCTGAACGAGTATCAGAAAAAGGTGGAGCGCTGGAAGAAAGAGCTGGAGTAGTCGCGATGAGCGCCCCCCTCGATCTGGTCTTCATCTGGCACATGCATCAGCCGTACTACAAGGATACGGTGCAGAACGAGTACGTGCTGCCCTGGACCTACCTGCACGCCATCAAAGACTACTACGACATGCCGGCCATCGTGGAGGACACGCCCGGCGCCCGGGCGGTCTTCAATCTGGTGCCGTCGTTAATCGAGCAGCTGCTGGACTACGCCGCCGGCCATGCGGTGGATCGTTTCCTGATCAAGGGTCAGCAGGACCCGGCCACCATGACCGATGACGACAAGGTCTTCCTGCTGGAGAACTTCTTTTCCGCCAACCGACAACGGATGATCGAGCCCCACCGCCGCTATCTTGAACTGCTCTACATGGCGGGCGAGGGCAAGCCGGGCTCGGCACGGGAGCGGATCCGCCACTT
>Ga0074197_1001452_pt1 | contig 20214 bp, 16 predicted proteins | sample EPASupsiteSAE305_FD_64526 | JGI IMG/M metagenome (GOLD analysis project Ga0074197, IMG submission 64526) | Bioremediated contaminated groundwater microbial communities from EPA Superfund site, New Mexico - SAE3-05 reassembly with SPADES | ecosystem: Environmental > Aquatic > Deep subsurface >...
GAGGCGGGGCCGGAGAGGCGCGGCCAAGACTGCGGCCTCCTATACCGCGAACCCTACCGCGGCTGCGCCGCCGCCAAATGCGCCGACTGCGCGGACCGGTGCATAGACCGTCTGGCCGAGCCGGGTTTCCTGGAAGCGCGGCTACGGGTGGACGAACGCAGGGCAGGGCGCATAGACGCCCTGGCCGGCGGGCTGAAAAAACTGAAGGTGCTGGAACTGGGCGCCGGGCTGGGCTGCCTGGGTTCGCACCTGAACAAGGCCGCCGCCCTCTACCGCGGCACCGAAACCTCCCCCGTCTTTTACGGTTGCCTGAAAGATAATTTCCCCGGCCTGGCCGGCAGCGTGCTCAACGCCGTGCTGCCGCCGCCCGAGGAGAAAGGCCGCTACGACCTGTTGGTGCTGGTGGACGCCCTGCAGTTCGCTCCGCACCCGGCGGCCTTCCTGCGCGAGGCGGCGGAGTACCTGGCGCCAGGCGGCCGGTTGTATCTGGAGATCCCGGACGAGTCCTCCCTGGCGCTGCGCGCGGCGGTCCGCAAACTGCTGGGCCTGTACCGCGGCGATCCGCTGCACCACGGCCACATAAATTTTTTCACCCCCAGGTCCCTGAAGTTCCTGCTCGGCAAAGCCGGCTTAAAGACGGAAGTTCTGCGTCAAACCAGCATCGCGGCCGACGAGGACCGGCTTTTCCTGACGCTCAAGCGGCGGCTGCCGGCCTGGGTGCGGCTCCTCTCGCTCGTTGCGCGCCTGACGGGGGCAGACACCCTGCTCGGCCTGGGCAATACGGTCTGCCTCTGCACCAGGGCGGAGGCCAGGCCGTGAAAAAATTCGACCCTTACCGCCTGGACCGGAAATTGATGAAGCCGGCCGCGAAGGAGACCGCCCTGCTGCGCCGGGACGGTTTCGAGGCGTACAAGATCTCGCTCGAGAAAGAACTCGCCGCCTACTGCGGCCGGAAATACTGCGTTCTTACCAACAGCGGCCGTGAAGCGCTGCGGCTGGCCGCCAGGGCCCTCCGTCCCTCGGGAGGCACGTCCGCCTTTCCCGATATCACCCACCCGTCCTTAGCCGAGGCCGTCTCCGGCCCGGGTTTCAAACCGCTGCCCCTGGACATAGACCCAGCGACCCTGAACCTTTCGGAGCGGGCGCTGGAAGAGGCGGCCCCGCGCCTGGACCTGCTGCTCCTGCCGCACATGTTCTCCACGCCGGCGCCGGTAAAAACCGCCCTGCGCCTCGCCCGCCGGCACGGCTTCGCGCTCATAGAGGACGCCTCCCAGATCATCGGCGGCGGTCTCGGCGGTAAAAAGTTCGGTTCCTTTGGCGACGCCAGCGTTTTTTCCCTTTCCCCCTACAAGCCGGTCTCCTCGCCTTTCTGCCGGGCGGGCGCCGTTCTCTGCGATTCCCCGGCGCTGCTGAAAAAGATACTGGCGCTGAAGCCGCCGCCGCCGAGGCCCGAGGCCCTGCCTTTCATCAGGGTAAAACTGCGGCGGCTGGACGAAACCCTGGCCGGGCTCCGCCGGGTCAACAGGCTGTACCGCAAGGAGCTGGCCGGCCTGGAGGCCTTTTTCCCCGCGGGCATTTCGGACCTCGCCCAGGAGCTCCCCCTGCGCGCGCCCGACAGGGCCGCCGCCGAAGGACTTTTTAAAAAAGCCGGGCTGCCGCTGGAACGCCCGTATATGCCGCTGCACCTGGAAAAACACCTGCCGGGCAAATTCCCGGAAGCCGACATCTATTGGGCAGGGGCCGTGCACCTGCCGGCCTGGCCATTGCTCAGCGCGGCTGAATGCCGCCAGGCCGCAGCGGCCGCGCGCAAGGCCCTCGAGGCCTCCCGCCTGGACCCGTCGTACGTGGCGCTCGACCTCACCTATCGCTGCGGGTTCAACTGCCCGTTCTGCTTCGTCAAGAACAATTCCCTGCTCAAGCCGGGCCGCAGGGAACTGGGCACCGCGGAGCTGAAGCGCCTCATAGCCTCCCTTTCCGGCAAGCGGCGACGTTTCTACGTGACCGGCGGCGAGCCGGCGCTGCGCTCAGACCTGCCTGAAATAGTCCGGGCCATAAAGCAGGGCGGCCACAGCTGTCTTATCACCACCAACGCCCACGCCCTTGGCCAGGCCACTGTCAAAAAGCTGGCCGCGGCCGGCGCCGACGAACTCGTGATCTCCCTGCACGGCGGCCCTGCGGCCCACGACGGCGCGGCCGGGGTGAGCGGCGCCTTCAGGCAGGTCGCCGCCGCCGTGAAACTGACAAAGGCCCTGCCCGCCCCACGCCCCGCCGTAACCCTCTGGTGCACCATCAACAGGGCCAACCACGCCGCCCTGCCGGCCGTACACGCGGCCATGGCCGCGCTGGAGCCGGACCACATAGCTTTCAACCACCTGGAATACGTTTCCGACAAGGACCTCAAAGAGACGGCGGCCCTGCTGCGCAGGGACCTGGGCGAGAAGCCCGCTTTCAGGTCTTCGCAGCGCCTCGTGCACGGGATCGACGCCGCGGCGGTGGCGGCCGGGGCGGCCGCGGTCAAAAGGGCGGACCCGGCCGTGAAATTCTATCCCGCCCTGGACCCGGCCGGTATCAAGGCCTGGTACGACCCGTCGCGGTCCTTAAAAAAAGCCGGCCGCTGCGCCGGGCAATGGGACGCGCTCTGGATCTCGCCGTACGGGGACCTGCTCTCCTGCCAGCCGCTGGCCTGCGCCCTGGGTCCGGCCGCGGATCCGCTGGCGGCCTACAACGGCCCGGCCTACGTTGCTTTCAGAAAAGCCCTGCTGCGCGCCGGCGGCTTCTTCCCGTCCTGCGGGCGCTGCGGCCGCGAACCCTACCAGCCCAAAAAGAGAGGCGGGTCTTGCTGAACGCCGTCACCGTGGACGTGGAGGAATGGTTCGACACCGTCCTCTTCGGCGGCCGCCCTGCGGGGGCGGAAAGCCGCCTGCCCCAGAACGTGGCAGACATCCTTTACCTGCTGGAGAAGCGCGGCGTCAAAGCCACTTTCTTCGTGCTGGGCTCGGTGGCGAAGGACCACCCCGATACGGTAAAGGCCATAGCCGCGGCCGGCCACGAGCTCGCCAGCCACGGCGCCACCCACCGCTCCGTCTGCCGGCTCTCGCCAGAAGAATTTTCCGAAAGCCTGAGAACTTCAGCCGAAGAGATCGCGGCCCTCACGGGATCGCGGCCGCTCGGCTACCGGGCCCCCACGTTCTCGGTGCTGAAGGGCGAGGCCGCCTTTCTCTCCGCCGTGAAAGCCGCCGGCTACGGCTACGATTCCAGCCTTTACCCGCTGTTCCTCTCCGGTCGCCCGCGGGCGCCTTACACGGCGCCCTGCGGCCTCCGGGAATTCCCTCCGTCGGTCTTTTCCTTCGCGGGGCTAGGCCTGCCTTTCCTGGGCGGCTCTTTCCTGCGCCTGCTGCCCGCCGGTTTCGTGGCCGGCCGGCTGGCCGCGCTGAACGCGGCCGGCACGCCGGGCATGCTCTATTTCCATTCGTGGGAATTCGAGAACGGCAGGCCGGCCCGCTCGGGGGCGCTGGCCGCCGCCGGTCAGTTCCTCAACGCGGCCAGCGTCCGGGAGAAAACGGACTTCCTGCTGCGGGAGTTCGAGTTCGCCCCGGCCCGGCGGGTACTGGGCCTTTAAGCGGCGGCTGCCATAAGTTAGAATCTATACGGACATGCATAAGCGCATAGACATAAAGATAACTTTCCACTGCAATAACCTCTGCCGTTTCTGCGCGCAGGGGCACAAGCGCGACATGTACGCCGACAGGAGCGTGACCAGGGTCACGGCCGAACTGAAGAAGGCCTGGAAGGACGGCGTGCGCGGAGTGGTCTTCACCGGCGGAGAGCCCAGCATGCACCCGAAACTGCTGAACCTGGTGCGGGCCGCGAAAAAGACAGGATTTACCAGCATACAGCTGCAGAGCAACGGCCGCACGCTCGCCTATCCGGGCTTTTGCGCGGAACTCGTGAAAGCCGGCCTCACGGAATTCGGCCCCAGCCTGCACGGCGCCTGCGCCGCCACACACGATAAACTTACCGGCGCTCCCGGCAGCTTCACGCAGAGCGTGGCCGGCATAGCCAACGCCGCGCGCACCGGCCTGCCGGTCATCACCAATACAGTGGTCACCGCCGATAACTACAAGGAACTCCCCGCCATCGCCGCGCTCCTCATAAAGCTGGGCGTCGCCCAGTACCAGTTCGCTTTCGTGCACATAGTGGGCACGGCCGCCGAGAATAAGAAGAATATAGTCCCCAGGAAGACGGACGCCATGCCATACATAAAGAAGGGCCTGGACCTGGGCCTGCGCCGGGGCCTTCCCTGCTACACCGAGGCCATCCCGTTCTGCCTGATGAAAGGCTACGAACAATGCGTGGCCGAACGCATGATCCCGCCCGGCCCCGTGGCCGACGCCGACCGCTTCATAAAGGATTACGCCGCCTACCGCCGCGACGAGGGCAAGGCACGCGGGCCGCGCTGCCCAGAATGCAAATATTTCGACCTCTGCGAGGGGCCCTGGCGCGAATACCCGGAACTGTACGGCTGGGGTGAATTCGTGCCTGTGACGGATCTCAAACCGCTGCGCCGGGGCAAAAAGTGATGCCGGGCAAAGACTGCTACGAACTGATCCTCAACCATAATTGCGACCTGCGCTGCTCTTTCTGCTCGCAGGCCGACTTCGACCCCGCGGCCCGGTTCGCCGCGGCCGACGCCGTGCGCCGTATCTATACCGCGAAGAAGCTCGGGTACACCCGCCTGGGTTTTTCCGGCGGCGAAGCGCTGCTCCGGGCCGACCTGCCGCGCCTGGCCGCCGCCGCCCGCAAGGTGGGCTTCAAGGCCGTACGCCTGCAGACCAACGGCACGCGCCTGGCTTCGCGCGCCCTCTGCGAAAACCTGGCAGCCGCCGGCCTCACCGTCTGCAAATTCACCTTCCTGGGCGCGGACGCGCGCGTCCACGACGCCTTGACCGGGGTTAAGGGCTCCTTCAAAAAAAGCCTGGCCGGGCTGGACAATATGCTGGCCCTTAAGCTGGCCGTGGGCGTGAACCTGCTGGTCACCCGCCGTAATTACCGCGCCCTGCCCGGGGCGCTGAAGTTCTTCATGGACCGCGGCGTGGCCGATTTCGTGCTGATCTATCCCATCTACGTGGGCGCCATGCGGGAGAACTGGCGCGCCGCCGGGGTACCGCTGCCGAAAGCGGCGCCGTATCTGGTGAAAGCCCTCGCCCTGGCTGAAGCGGCAGGCCTGTCCGACGGCGTGAAGGCGCTCAATGTCCCGCCCTGCCTGCTGCCCGGCTTCGAGAGCAAGGCGGTGGACCTTTACAAGTTCAATACCGTGGTGGCTTCGCCCGACGGGCGCACCTGGGACATAGACAAGAACGTAGCCGGGGCCAAGCGCCACGGCCCGCCCTGCGCGCGCTGCCGCCTGCGCCGGCGCTGCCGGGGCGTGGACCACAATTACCTGGAGCTCTTCGGCTGGGCCGGAATGCGCGCGGCGGGGAAGGCTAAACGGGAACGGCCGGCCAGACCGCTGGCCGGTTATCTCAACGCCATGGAGAAATGCTTCATGGAGGTGCTGAACCTCGAGAGCAATATTTCAACGGCGCGCCTGCTGGAACTGGCCCGCCGCCTGCCGCTCTGCCACGACTGCCGCGACGGGGCCGGCGCGCTCTCCACCGGCGCGGCGCTGGAAAAGAAGGCGCTGGTGAAAAAAGAATTCAAAGGCGGCCGCTACCTATGGCGCAAACTATGAAGGCCGGCAAAGAAGTCCTGGCCGCGCTGAAAGCCCGCGGTATAGGCTGCGTAATCAAACCCGCGCCGCGCGAAGTGGAACTCTCCCTGCTGCCCGGGGCGAAGCCGGCAGAGGCGCGCGAACTGCTCTACAAGGCCCTGAACGGTCTGGAACCCCACTTCTCTGTTTTCCTGCGCGGCCTGCCGGCCTGCTTCATGCCTGACGCCTGGGACCACGCGCTCTATTCCAAAAAGCCGGGCCGCAGTTATGTACGTTTCGCCGCTTGCGGCCGCTGTTCGCTGGCGGCGCTCTGCCCCGGGCTCGAGAAGGGCGGCGCTTTCGACGGCCCCGCGCGGCGCCTGCTGGCCCCAGTACTGCCGGCCCCGGCCGAACTGGTGCTGGAACTCACCAAGAAGTGCAACCTCAACTGCCGGCTCTGCTTCTCTTCCAATTCGCCCGAAACGCTGCCGCTGGCCGCGCTAAAGAGGGCGTTGAAAGAAGCGCGGGCGCTCGGCGTGCGCAGCGTACGCTTCACCGGCGGCGAGCCTTTCCTGAGCCCCTCCCTGCTGCCGCTGCTCAAAGAAGCGCGGCGCCTCGGTTTCTACACGCTGGTGAACACTAACGCCGCGCTGGACGACGCCGCCCTTTTCGAAAAGGCCGCGCCGCTCATGGACAATGTGCTGGTTTCGCTGCAGGCCCCCGGCCCAGCGGAGGAGAAGGCGGCCACGGGCGCGGATTTCAAAGTAAAGCTGGCGAACATGCGCGTCCTGCGCGCCAAGGTGCCGGTTTTCCGCCTGGGTACCGTGGCCTCCAAAAGCTTCATCCGCGGTTTCGGCCGCTGGCGCGCTCTGGCCGTTAAACTGGAAGCGGACATATGGGAACTGTACCGCCCCATGCCCGACGGCCGCGGCGCGGCCCGCTCCGGGGATTTTGACCTGGGCCCGGCCGACCTGAAAAAACTTTCCCGGCTGGCCGCGGAGACGGAAAAAAGCTGCCTCAAAACGCTCATAGCCAACCCGGCCCCCCTCTGCCTGGTGCCGCAGGCGGAAAGAAAGAACCTGTTGGGCGCCGCTTTCGACGACGGACATACCCGCCTGGTGCTGGACCCGCGCGGTTTCTATAAGCCCAGCTACTATATAGAGGAGAACCTTGGCGCTTCGCTCAAAGCGGCCTGGGACTCGCCCTACCGCCGCCGCCTCGTGTCGTTCGACTGGCTGCCGGCGCGCTGCCGCGGCTGCCGCTGGCTGCTCAAGTGCCTGGGCGGCAGCCGGGCCCTCGCCCGCGCGGCCTCGGGCACTTATTTCGCGGGGGATCCCTGGCTGTGACAAAATTCCTTTTCCTGCGCGACGACGACGCCGCGGCGGCTACGCCGGAATTCAGGCACCTGTTCGCCTTCCTGCTGGCCGAGAAGCTGCCAACGGTTTACGCCGTGATCCCCGCCCTGGCCGAACCGGCCCTGGTCCGCGTCCTTAAAGGACGCGGCGCCGGCCGCCTGTTCGAGACGGCGCAGCACGGCCTGCGCCACAAGGACCACGCCGGCAACCGCTTCATGCGCCAGGAGTTCGGCCCGGCCCGGCCTTACGCCAGACAGCTCGCGGACATAAAAGACGGTGCCGCCATAATGAAAAAGAAGTTCGGCCGCTTTTTCGCGCCGGTCTTCGTCCCCCCCTTCCACACCTACAATTCCGACACCGCGCTGGCCGCCGGCGCTGCGGGCTTAAAGGCCCTCTCGGCGAGCAGGTTCAACCCCGCGCTGCGCGGGGCGGGGCTGAAATTCTTTGGCACCGACGTAGCGGTGAATAGCTACGGCCTGGACCTGCGGCCGCGGCCGCTGGACCTGCCGCGGCTGAAAGCGGACACCCTGGCGGCGCTAAAGGCCCCGGGCCCTACGCTCGGCGTTTATTTCCACCACGACCATCTTGGGGATCTCGTGACTTTCAGGAACTACATACTCTTCCTGAAAGACCTCTGCGGCAAGGGCCTGCTGGCGCCGGCCCTCTTCTCGAAACTTCTGAAACTTAAAAATATCTGAACAGGGTCAGCCGGTGGCAGCACCTGGCGCAGCCGGAAGGCAGGCGCACGCCTATCTTTTTTTTCTTAAACGCCGCCATGGCGCCCAGGCCGGTCTTCAACGCGTTCCCGGCCTTCAGCCCGTAGAGCACGCAGAGACGCGCGCGACCGTCGGGCTCCACGTTCAGCGTGTCATAAACCCGGCAGCAGCCGCCTTCAGGGGAGACCTCGCCGTTATAGTAAAGGTCCAGCCCCTCGCGCGACAGCAGCGGACGCACGTCGAAATGCGCCGGCCCGCCCAGGCGCCGTATCTTGTCGAACTCGCGCAGGATCAGACGGCCGTCGGCTTTGTAACCGGCTAGTTCCGGGGTTATGACGCCGCCTTTTTTCAGTTCCGGCGGCAGCAAAGCGGTTTCGGCCGGCCGCAGGAATTGCAGGTGTTCGAAGACCACGCGCGAGGCGCCGTTGGCGGAGGCCAGCTGGTAAACTTCCGAGAGCGCCCCGGCGTTCTCCCTGTTCACCACGCAGTTGACCATGACCTCGGTGCCGGGTCCGGCGGCCGCGGCGAAAGCCTTCATATTGCTCAGGAGTTTGCGGCAGGAACCCGGCACGCCGGTCTGCCTGTCGTGCAGGGGCGCGGCTCCGTGCAGGGAGAAAATGACGTAATCCGGTTTGAGGGCTGCGAGCCGGCGCCAACCGTCGGCGTCGAGAAGAGTGCCATTGGTGTTCATCCCCCAGCCGCAGCGGCGCTCTTTTATGCTGGCGATGATCCTGAAAATGTCCTGCCGCAGCAGCGGCTCGCCGCCGGAGAGGTAAAAGCGGGTGCCGGCCGGAAACCGCCCCACCAGCTTCAGCGCGGCAGCCGTATCCAGTTCGGGCCCGCCCTTATTCAGCAGGCCGCGCTTCAGCAGGTAGCAGAAGGAGCAGCGCAGGTTACAGCGCCAGGTCAGCTCCAGCATAACCTCTTTAAACATGCAGGCCTTCCCTAATGAGCGCCGCGGCCGTTCTTGCCCCGTCGAAAACTCCGGGGCCGGCCCGGAAGGAGGGCGCGGGTCCGGCCAGCGCTGCGTCCACCGCGGCGGCGAAAATTTCAGGCGTCAGGCCGGCGTAGTCCAGCGTCCTGGCGCCGGCCAGGTCGCGCAGCATGGCCGCCCGCGCCAGCTGGTCGGAGTGTTCGGCGCTGGGCGAGCCGGCGTAAGGCACCAGCACCAGGCGGCGGCGCAGTTTCAGCGCCTCATAGACCGTACCTCCGGCCGTGCCGACCGCCACCCGGCAGCCGGCCAGGAGGGCGGGAAAATCTTTGGTCTCTTTAATGAGCTTAACGCCGCGGGCGCCGCGCAGCATCGCCCGCCACTTCGCCATCTCCGCGGGAGAACTGGCGGGGCCGGCCACTATCACCATCGGCAGGCGGCTTTTGAGCAGCGGCTTCGCCTTTATGGCGCAGGAAATTATTTCGGGCGACGTGGAACCGCCGCCGCGGTGGACCAGGATATAGGTCCCTTTTTGTCCGGCGGCAGGCAGGCGCTCCGGGAGCACATAGCCGGTGAACCGGACCTTGGGGCCGAGCCGCCTGAACGCGCCCAGGAAGGCGGCCGGACTTATGCGCCGCTCCACGGCTACGGCCTTCGCCATGTATTTCAGATCGAAGCCGGGCGGGCAATGCACCAGTATCAGGTCGTAAAGAGCGGCGGCGGCGAACAAGCGCGGCAGGTCTTCGCCGCGCCAGGAGAGATAAGGCAGGGCGGAGGAGGCGTAGATCTTTGTACCGGCCGCGCGGGCGGCGGCCAGGGCGGGCAGAAGTTCGGCGGCGCAGCCGGTGCGCCCCAGCGGAAAAAATGACGTCACCGCGAAGTCATAGCCGCGGGAGAATTCTTTTTTCAGCAGGGCGGCGCGTTCGTTGCCGCCGGGCAGTTTCAGGACGCGGCCGTACTCCCAGCTTTTATCTCCGGGGTAGGACGCGCCGTCGCGCAGGAGTGTGAGGGAAAGGGAAGGACCGAACTTTTTTCTGAGGGCAGCGGCCAGGCGGAACAGGTGCACGCCGTGGCCGACGTCTCCACCGGGGCTATAATGATAGAACAGGCCTCTCACCGAGGCAGCCCCGGGCATGCGCGCTCGTCAGTACGACCCGTGCGAGCCGTGCGAACCGTGAGAACCATGCGACCCGTGCGAACCGTGCGACCCATGAGAGCCGTGCGACGCGTGGGACCCGTGCGAACCGTGGGACCCGTGCGAACCGTGGCTGGTGTGGCTCACGTGGGAGCTGGCAGTAAAGTAGTTGGCATGGGAATTCTGCGCCTGCGCCTGGTCCACAAAAGTGGCCCCGAGTATCCCCAACGCCAGTCCGGTCTTTACGATGTCGGAATCCAGCATCTTCCCTTCTTCGCTTGAGAAGAAAAGTTTCACGTTCTTTTTAATTTTGGATGACTTTTTTTTCATAATATCACTCCCCGGTGCGTTTTATTTCTTTTTCAGGACTTCCCGAATGTTCTTGTTTATCTCTTCTGTCACCCTCTGCTGTTCCTTCCTTGCGGCTTCTTCCGTTGCGCGGATAGCCTTGAGCCTATCCAGTTCCACCTTGACCTCTTCCCGCGACAGACCAATAAAACCTCCGGAAACTTTCTTGACCCTGGCGACCGCCTCACAGTAGAACTGGGACATGTCCCGCAGCACCTTATCGCAAGGCACTGTAGACCTCTCGGCCAGCGCCCGACACTGCGGCTGGTAATCGTTGGGGCAGGCCTCGGGCTGCCCTTTCTTGACCGCGCTATAAATCCCGTACTTGGCGAGGCATTCCTTGTCCTTGGCACAATCGCCCTCTTTCACGGGATATTCCTTGCGCACCCTGGCCCTGGCCTCGGGAGTATCCACCGAGAAGGCCTTCAGCAGGAAATCTTCCAAAGCCTCCTGCCCCTTTGGCAGAACGGAACAGAACTCCGGCACGGAGAACTTCTCAAGGTCCTCCTTGTTGAAGGTGCCTACACCCAGACGGCAGTAAGAGTCGCCGGAGATATTTCCCGCCCTGTAAGCCTCGAACAGAAGGTTTGTCATCCTGTTGCGACAGCGGTACCCGGGAGTGATCCTGACATCCACCTTATTCCCAGACTGTTCAACCTCGCTTGGCAAGGCATCGCACAGGCCGACATCCGGCCTGGCAGCGGCCTGACACGCGGTATAGTCCGCCAGCTGATCATACATCTTCTGTGTTTCACTTTGGTTAAAAGCGGCATTGCGGGCCAAATACCCCCAGTACCGGCCATGAGTGGCCAGCATATCCTGCAGGGAGGAGCCTTCGCAGGCCCCCTTGTAGGAAGACTGGATCATTGGCATGACGATGGCCCCATAGGAGGCCCCTCCCACATACTCCGGGACATAGTTGTCCACGGCGGCGCCGGCATAGGTAGTGGCGCTGTCGGGAAGGGCCACGCCAAGCTGCTGTTCGCCGGAGCCGGCCTGCTGACCGCTCCCGATCATGGCCACTTTCTTCTTCTCGATGAGATACTGCATTACGAGCAGTATTGCCGCCAGCACCGCGATGGTAAGTATGGTCCATTTCTTCATAAATGACGTGTGAGCGCCCCCCGCCGCCCGAAATATAAGGCGGCTCTAATATATCTATATGTTATAACAGATAAAACGTCAATATTCAAGCCACTTTTCGAGCACGGTCCCGGTGCGTTTATCCAGCAGTTTTTCAAAGACGGCGTCGAAGATGCCCAGCAGCGCCCGGCATCTGGAGTTGGAAGGCATGGAACCCCAAAAACCGCCCTGGGCGGATTGGTTATAGGCGGGACAGACGCCGCAGAAAGGCCGGTAGGCGCAGCGCGCGCAGACCGGCTGCAGGTCGAGGCTGGAGGAAACCGCACAGGCCTTCACCGGGTCGGAAGCGATCACGGCCGGATACCTGTCCTTTTGCACACTGCCCAGCCGGAAAGACTTGTCCCCGTCGCGGGCCAGCATGCGCCCCTCGTCGCAGGTGTAAATGCCTCCGTCCCAGTCGTAGGCCAGCTGGCCGAGGCCCGCCCCGCAGGGACAGCGCAGGTCCACGTAGCGGTTGTCCTGCGAGCCGGCTATCTTCTTCACAATGAGGAAAGCCGTTTTTTCCCTTATCGGCACGCCTTTAAGGTTCAGCTCCAGCACCCGGTCCAGGCCGGCCCGGTAAAATTCCACGAACTCGTCAGCCCCGTAGCCTATCTCGCTCCAGCGCTCCACGGCCTGCCCCATGGGGGAAAGCGGCCGGAGGAAAACGTAGGGCAGTTTCAGGCGCGCGTACTCGTCCACTATCTCCGCGGCCCGCCCGAGCGAGCTACGGGTAACGGTAAGCAGGGCGCTGGGCCCGCCGGGAGGCTCGGTGCCGCGCCGCTTCTGGAAATATTTTATCCACTTCACGGCGGCGGCGTGGGAATCCCCGCCGGAATAAGGCCGGTTGGCGTTATGCAGGTCCGCGGGGCCGTCCAGCGAGGTGCAGAGCGAAATGTCCTGCTTTATTATGAACCCGGCCTTCGCCTCGTCCATCATGCTCAGATTGGTCACCAGCGCCAGGGCCAGTTCCTTGCGGGTCTTACCGGCTTTGGCGCGGGCGTAGAGCGCCGCCTCTTTCAGCACCGGCCAGTTGGCCAGCGGCTCCCCGCCCTGGAATTCTATAGTGAGGCCAGGCACCGGCGCCGTGAAAGCGAAATCCACGACTTTCTTAGCCGTGGCGGCCGTCATGGAGCTGCCGGTGACCTCGCCCGCCTGGCAGTAAACGCAGTTATGGTTGCAGACCTGCGTCAGCACCATGATGTGCAGTCCGGGGCCCTTGCCCAGGTACTCGTTGGAATCGCGCCAGTCGGTGAGGATAGAATCGAAGTCCAGCCGCGAGCGCAGCAGGCCGGCCTTCTCCAGTTTCGCCAGCGCCGGCCCCTTCTTGAGCCGGCCGGCCGCGAACAGGGAGAACTCTTTGGGCGTCAGCACGGCCCAGCCGCCCATGTAGCCGGTCACCAGCACGCCTTTTTTAAGGTGGCGCCAGTTGAAATAAGAAGGAGCATTGTCCTGTTTTTTCATTGTAAGACCGCCCGGCAGCCCGGGTGTGGATATCATATAAAAAATGCTCCTCGCCTTGGCAGCCTGATGAGCATAGCTCTTGTTGCTGCACCGGCATAGCCTTGACAATACGACGGCGAAAGACATTTAATTGAATAATCTTTCAGTTAAACACCGGAGAAAAACAATGTCATTAGACCTCAACAAATCCATAGCCGAACTCGAAAAGCTCGGCGCCGACCTCTACCACAAGGACTTCCTGCTGACCTGGCAGAAGACCGACAAGGAGATCCACGCGGTCCTGAAGATCGCCGAGATCCTCAAAGAGATGCACGCGCAGAACATCGACGCCGCGATGTTCAAGACCGGCCTCGCAGTCTCCAACTTCCGCGATAACTCCACCCGCACCCGCTTCTCGTTCTCCAGCGCCTGCAACCTGCTGGGCCTCGCGGTGCAGGACCTCGACGAGGGCAAGAGCCAGATCGCCCACGGCGAGACCGTGCGCGAGACCGCCAACATGATCTCGTTCCTCACCGAAGCCATCGGCATAAGGGACGACATGTTCATCGGCAAGGGCCACACCTACATGAAGGAAGTGGCCGAGGCCCTCGACGACGGCTTCAAGCAGGGCGTGCTCAACCAGCGCCCGCCGGTGGTCAACCTGCAGTGCGACCTGGACCACCCCACGCAGAGCATGTCCGACCTGCTGTTCATCAAGAACCATTTCGGCGGCTTCGAGAAACTCAAGGGCAAGAAGATCGCCATGACCTGGGCCTATTCGCCCAGCTACGGCAAGCCGCTGTCCGTGCCGCAGGGCGTCATCACCCTGATGAGCCGCTTCGGCATGGAGGTGGAACTCGCCTACCCCGAGGGCTACGACCTGCTGCCCGACACCATCGAAGTGGCCAAGAAGCACGCCAAGGCTTCCGGCGGCAGCTTCAAGGTCTCCAACAGCATGGAGAGCGCCTTCAAGGACGCCGATATCGTTTACCCCAAGAGCTGGGCGCCGTTCAAAGTGATGGAGCGCCGCACCGCGCTGCTGGAAAAGAGCGACCACGCAGGCCTCAAGACGCTCGAGAAGGAGTGCCTGGAGAACAACGCCAAGTTCAAGAGCTGGGAATGCGACGAGGCGAAGATGAAGCTCACCAAGGGCGGCAAGGCCGTGTACATGCACTGCCTGCCCGCCGACATCACCGACGTCTCCTGCAAGGCCGGCGAGGTCAGCGCGAGCGTCTTCGAGAAGGCCCGCATCGGCACCTACAAGGAAGCCGGCTACAAGCCTTTCGTCATCGCGGCCATGATCGCCGCCTGCTCCAAGAAGCAGCCCGCCAAGCTCCTCGCCGAGCTGGTGAAGGCAGGCGAAAAGCGCGTACTGTAAGTCCGCGCGGAGCCAAAGAGAAGAGAGCCGGGCAAACTGCCCGGCTCTCCTCTTTTACCCGGTCGCCAGCGGCGTCAGACCGGCAGTTGATCGGCCTCTATGATCGCCAGGCGCATGCGCGGCATTTCCCGCTCGGCCTCCAGGACCACGGGAACCGCTATGCGTTCCTTGTTGCGCATAACGTCAACGCTAACCCTGTCCCCCGGCATGAACGCGCGCAATTGTTTCAGGAAGACTTCGGTGTCACTTATCTCCCTGCCGTTGAACCCGACTATGACATCCTTGGGCAGGATGCCGGCCTTCTCGGCCGCGGCACCGGGGAGCATGTCCCTGACCTCGCGCTCCGGGGTTATTATGGCCCCCAGTGACGCGGTCTGTATGTTGCCGATCTTGAAGTACTGCTGCAGCGACCGGCGTATCTCCTCGGAAATGATGGCGAAACCCAACCCTTCGGAACCGCCGCCCTTGGTAATGATATAGGTATTCATCCCCACCACGGAGCCGTCCATGCCCAGCAACGGACCGCCGGAGTTGCCGGGGTTTATGGCGGCGTCGGTCTGTATGGCCGTAAAATACTCCTTCGGGCTGGGATCGGCGCTGATGATGCCCCGGCTTACGGAGAACGGCAGCCCCCTGGGATAACCGGCGGTCAGGACCTGCGCGCCTATGGGCAGCGAGGGGCGCAAGGTCAGCGTCTTCCAATCCTTTCTGGGCGACTCTATCTGCACGAAAGCGATATCCCTTTTTTTAACGGACCCCACCGCCAGGACCGTCCCTTTCAGCGGCTCACTCGCCCCCTCCAGCCGGAGGTCCACCTGATCGCCGGCCTCAGCCGGGGCCACAACATGGGCGTTAGTGGCGAGTATGCCGGATTTGTCTATGATGAAGCCGGAGCCGGTACCGTACCCGGTCATCACTTTTACGATAGCCGGCCGGATCTTCTCTATGAGCTTTGATTCCTCGCTCATGTTCCCGCTCTCGGCCCTGGCAGGGGGAATATCCGTGCCGTCGGCCTCCGGCATCTCCGCCAGCGAAGCGGAGAAATTGTCCGCCATGGCGTCCCTGAGATCTGTCGGGAACTGGCTCTGCGGCCGTGTCCACGCAAAAAGGGCCGCCAGCGCCGCAAAAGACGAGATCGCAATAGTTCTGGTTTTCATATGTATACCTCCGGACCCACAAAAGACACAGCGCCAAAGATCCAGGCAACAGCGCAAGACGGCCCGATATTAAAGTATAGCTGAACGTCTTTTTTTGTCAAGAGACCCAAGGCCCCCCCGGCCGGTGGGCCGAATGGGCCTCCCTGGAGATCTCAAAGGAGCGGCCCGGCAAACAAAAGAACCGGCCAGGGAACGGCCGGTTCTTTGTTTTACCGCGGTTTACTTACAGGTACTGCGGCAGCGCGGCGTAGAACGCAGCGGCCTTCACCAGGTCCTCCGCGGGCATGAACTCGTTGACGGTGTGCGCGTACACCTCGTTGCCGGGGCCGAAGCCGATGGTGGGGATGCCCAGGCGGCCGGCCGAAGCCACGCCGTTGGTGGAGAACACCCACTTGTCGACGACCGGGGTCTTGCCGAGGGCCACCTTGCCCGCGAGCTCGCCGGCCTTCACCAGCTTGTGTTCGCGCGGCAGCACCCAGGTGGGGAAGTATTTTTCCTGACCCACCTTGGCGCCGGTCCAGGCCACGGCGTCGTACCACAGCACTTCCACCTTGGCCTTGGCGCGCTTCACGCTCGGCAGGCGCTGTATCTCGGCGACCGAGCTCTTGAGCGTCTCGCCCACGGTCAGGCGGCGGTCCAGGTAGATGGTAGCTTCGTCGGGCACGGCGTTCAGGGACGGGGTCTTGCACTCTATCGAGGTCACGGCCACGGTGCCCTTGCCGATGAATTTGTCGTTCTTGAGCTTCTTATTGAGGGCGGTTATTTCCTTCACGATGTCGGTCATCTTCACCACGGCGTTGTCGCCGCGCTCGGGGGCGGAGGCGTGGCAGGAGCGGCCCTTGGTGACCACTTTCATCTCCATGCGGCCGCGGTGGCCGCGGTAGACCTTCAGGTCGGTGGGCTCGGTGATCACGACGAAGTCGGGCTTCAGGCCCTCTTTCTTGACGAGGTGCAGGATCGGCAGGCCGTCGCAGTCCTCTTCCATCACGGAGCCGACCACCATCAGGGTGTAGTCGCCCTCGAGCTTGAGGTCCTTTATGATCTTGCCGGCGTACACCATGGAGGCCATCGACAGCTTCTGGTCGGTGGCGCCGCGGCCGTAGATGGTGTCGTTCTTGTAGATGCCCGCGAAAGGGTTTATCTTCCAGGCCTTGGGGTCGCCTATGCCCACGGTGTCGATGTGGGCGTCCATCATGATCTTTTTCTTGCCGTGGCCGATGAAGCCGATCACGTTGCCGATCTTGTCTATCTTGACCTTGTCGAAGCCGACCTTGAGCATTTCCTTCTTGATCAGCGCGACGAGCTTGCCTTCCTGGCAGGAGAAGCTGGGCGTGCGGATGATGTTGCGCGCGAAGGCCACGATATCTTTCTTATATTTGTCGGCGGCCTGGCGTATCATTTTTTCTTTGGTCATTTTGTATTTCCTCCGTGAAGTTCAGCGAAATCTACCTATATTCTATATCTCTGCCCCCGGCTTGTAAATCACCTCGGCGACCGGCCAGCACGGCCTTGGCCGCAGCGAGGCCCGACCAGTCAGAAGGGGCATTGTCCACGGTCCGCGACAGAAGGGCATGGGCCTCATCCTTCCTGCCGGCCGCGGCCAGTAGTTCGTAAGCGCGAAAGGCGGCCTCCGCCCCGGCCACCGGGGAGGAGCCTGCAGCGCCAAAATAGGCTCCATAAGCCGCTGCCATGCAATCCCGCAGACGCCGCTCCCGCGCCGCGCCGACGGGACGCCTGCACAGTGCCAGGTACACCTCTGCAGTGTCCGGATTGAGGTCCAATTCCAGAGCCGAACGCAGCAAGGCTTCGGCGCCGGAGGAGTCCCCGTCTTTCTCTTTTTTCGCCGCGGCCGCAGTCAAGCGGGCCGACTCCGAAGCGCCGAGGCGCCAGAGGCCGCGCAGCGAGGCCTGCGGAACACCCAGCACAGAAGGCGCCAGCCATTCTCTCAACTGGCGCCAACCGAAACTTCCCCGATCTTTTTTTTCTTCCAGAGCGTCGGCGAGCAGGCGCAATCGCCCATCGAGCGGCTGTGCCGCGGCAAGATGCGGCAGAATACGGGCCATATCCTCCGGCTGCCACCGTAAGAGGGTGCGGTAGACAAAAACATTCCAAAAAGTCCCGGTGTCCTGCTTCAGTCCGGCGTCTATCTCCTTGTCGATACCGTCTGCAGCTCCACGCGACATACTGTGAACCGAGGTGTAGTATGAATAAGCCAGCCGGACGGCAGCCTTTCCCGTCCCCGTCCTGCCGAGTTCGAATTCCCGCAGCATCCCCGTGATGGCGCACTCCATTTCGCTGCCGGGCGGAAGCGGCGAGGTGAAAATTCCCCCCTCCGCCCCGACCCCCAGGAAACAGGCCGCTGTCTTGTCCCCGAAGCGGGAAGCGAGGCCTTCCAGGCAGGCGAGGTAGGCGGCTTTATCCCCTTTTACCCAGGCGGTCCCGCACTCCAGGCCGCGCATGGTCCTGTCGCCTGACAACCAGCGCGGGACCGCACCGTCAAAAGAGTTGCGCGCGGCCCTGTTCGGCCAGGCCAGCGCGAGCAGGTCCACGGCCACGGCGGCGCAGACCAGCACCAAGGAAACAGCCAGCGTGCCTCGACCTCGCTTCCAAAGGTCGGCTTCCGCGGCCGGAGGCGGTCCCAGAGGTGCGGCAAGCAGCGGTGGCAATAACCAGAGCAAGGGGTAAAAATAGCGAGGTTCCACCGGGAACAATGAATGGAACAGGATAAAATAGCCCGGCAGTGCAAAAGCGAAAAGTCGGTCCCCACCCCTGGCGAAGAGAAAGGCGGCCAGCCCCAGCGCGCACAGCAGTGGATGGAACAGCACGGAGGCCAGGAGCCTCCGCACGGCAACCGCGATGAACCCGGCCGGGTCCCTGCCAGCTTCCCGCAGATAAAAGGCCGCCGGGCTATCCTCCGGTCCCAGGCCGGCCAGCGCCAAGGGATTGCCGTTGACGGTATATACCGCCCCGAGGGCGCCGGCGGTTAAGTTAGACGCCGCGCGGCCGGAATCCAGCACCGATAAACTCCCGGTGATGGAGCGACTGAGCATACCCCACGGGACCAACAGCAAATACGACGACGCCAGAAAAATGAGACCGCCTTTAAGCGCGGCTTTACTCTTCCTGGCGGCCACGCCCAGGACGACCAGCGCCGGCGGGAAGAAGAGCAGCGGGGAACGCACCAACAGCGACACCCCGGCGAGCAGCCCGGAAAGAACGGCTTTCCCCGTGGTGTCCGCGCGGCTGCGACGCAACAACAGACACAGCAGGGCCAAAAGAGAAAGGGAGTAAAAAGACTGTTCAGCGTCGTAGACGAATGCTCCTGACAGTTCAGAAACCGCAGTCACGCCAAGGGCCAGAAAGCCGCCGCGCCACCCCCGAAAAAAACTGCCCGCCGAGTAGAGCAGCAGGTACTGGGCCAATCTCACCGCCAGTAGCAGCGGCAGCACGGCGCCGCATGCTTGCGCCGCCGCCGCGATCACCCCGAACAACGGCAAACTCCACGACAGGCCGGAATTCGGCAGGCCTGCCAGCAGGAATGAACCCAGTTCGGGCCGGTCCAGATATATATGCAGGGCACCCGTTCTAAAGAGGTGCAGGGAAGTCAACAACCAGAGCCCAACAGCAACGGCTGCGCCGTAAATCGGTCTATTGAGACGGCGCGGCTCTTTCATAAAGGCCAGCGCAAGAGCGAAAGGTATTCTTTAAGGGCGGCAATAAAACAGGCCGTGTCCGCGGGGGTATTGTAGGCGAAGAACGAGACGCGGATGGTCTCACGCCAGCCGGAAGCCAGACAAGCCAGGTCGGCGCAGTGGCGCCCGGTGCGCACGGCGATGAAGCGCCCTTTCAGCTGGTGGTTCAGGAACAGGTTGAAGTCAGGCACCGAGAAACCTTTTTTCTCCGGCACCAGGGAAATGAGCGACCCCTCCAGCAGGTCTTCGCGGCGGCCCAGGATCTTAACGCCGCTAACTTCCGACAGCGCTTTCAGCGCGTTATCCACCAGCCCGGAGACGTGAGCGCGGATATTATCGTAACCGCATTTTTCGAACCGCGCCAGCGCGGATGAAAGCCCGGCGATGCCGGCGTAGTTCTGCACGCCGGCTTCGAACCCCTGGTAGTTGCCGAGATATTTAACCCGGTACTTGCCGCCGGAGACGGAAACGTCCTCCACCGTGCCGCCGCCCACCCGCCACGGGCGGAGCCGGGCGAGCAGCGCGCGCTTAACGTAAAGCGCGCCGGTACAGTAGGGGGCGCCTATCTTGTGGCCGGAGAAGGCGCAGGCGTCCGCGCCGTAAAGCGCGGCGCCGCCGCCGTGGGTGGGCGCGTACTGCGCGTCGTCCGAAAAAAGGAAAGCCCCGGCCTTATGCGCCAGGTCCGCGGCCCGCGCCACATCCTCGCGGCCGCCGAAAATATTCGACGCGTGCGTAAAGCACACCAGCGCGGTCCGCCGGCCTATCAGCCGGGCCATGGCCTCCAGGTCCGGCTTCAGGCCCTTGAGGGGGGCCACGCGCAGCTTTATCCTCCCCGCCGCGGCCAGCCGCTCGAAAGGCAGAAACACCGCGTTATGCTCCAGCGGCGACAGCACCACCTCGCTGCGGGCCGGTGTGAAAGGAAAAGAATTGGCCAGCAGGTTGGCCGCGTCGGTGACGCCGGCCGTGAAGATTATCTCCTCAGGAGACTCCGCGCCCATGAACGCAGCCGTTCGGGCGCGAGCGGCGTAAAAATTCTCCTCCATGGCGGCAGCCAGCGCGTGAAAGGAGCGCTTACCGCCGCAGCCGCCCAGCGCCAGCAGGTGGCGGCACTGCTCTTCGGCGGCGCAGCGCAGTTTCAGCACCGTGCAGGCGCTGTCCAGGTACACCAGCCGTTTGCCGCCGAAACTTTTGCCCAGCGCGGGAAATTCTTTTTTTAAAGCCGCTATTTTTTCGTTCATAGGTCGCCGT
>Ga0074197_1001453_pt1 | contig 20208 bp, 16 predicted proteins | sample EPASupsiteSAE305_FD_64526 | JGI IMG/M metagenome (GOLD analysis project Ga0074197, IMG submission 64526) | Bioremediated contaminated groundwater microbial communities from EPA Superfund site, New Mexico - SAE3-05 reassembly with SPADES | ecosystem: Environmental > Aquatic > Deep subsurface >...
TACCAACGCCGTTTTGCCGGAGATGGTCTCGCAAAAGCGGGGCGCGATCGTGAATATTTCCTCCATGTGGGGCGTAACGGGCGGCTCCTGCGAGGTTGCGTATTCCGCCTCCAAAGCGGCGGTGATCGGATACACGAAGTCGCTCGCCAAAGAAGTTGCTCCAAGCGGCATCCGCGTCAACTGCGTGGCGCCAGGCTTTGTGCTGACCGATATGACGCGCTGTTTTGAAGAGGATGTCATATCCGGCATTTGCGAGGAGACGCCGCTTTTGCGTGCGGGCACGCCGGAAGATGTTGCCGCCGCAGTACTGTTCCTATCGTCGGACGAGGCTTCGTTTATCACGGGACAGGTGCTCTGCGTCGACGGCGGAAGGTGCATTTAATTCATTCTAACACACGCATTCCGATAAGACGATACTCCGAAGTAGGATTGGTTTTATAGCAAAGCGAGTCACTGAAAATGAAATTTTTGCACCGCCAAACACGCAAAAAGACTTGCAAATTTGAGCGCATTCGTGTATGATACACATTGCGTCCGAGAGAAACGCTATGGAGAGTTGGCTGAGCGGTCGAAGGCGCACGATTGGAAATCGTGTTTACGGGGAACCGTAACTAGGGTTCAAATCCCTAACTCTCCGCCATGAAAAGCCCCTGATTCAGGGGTTTTTTCTTTTTTTCAGGCACTTACAAACACCTCGGTTTTCTCGACGAATGAGCTCTTGCTAAGGTTTTTGCTAAGGTCGTACAAAATAGCACTAGAAACTACTTCGTCTTAGAGCCGAATTTCGACTGCATGATCTCAGCTGGCTGTTTCTTCTTGTTCAAGATGCTAGTGTAGATGTCAGCAGTGGTTGAGTAAGTACTGTGTCCGAGCAAGTCTGAAACAACCTTCATTTCTGCATCATTATCAATTAGGATCGATGCGCATGTGTGCCTTAGATCATGGAACCGAATTTCCGGGAGTGAGAGTTTCCGCACTAGATTTTTTAATTGCTTTAGCAGCGCTTGTGGACTTCTAGGTGAGCCATCTGGATTACAATTGATCAGATCGTAATCTTGATAACTTGAACCAAACTTCTTCTTTTGCAGATCTACTAACTGTTTTTGCTTTAAAATGCTCTCCAAGATTAGATCCGGAATCGGGATGGTTCTTTTACTCTTTTTCGTTTTCAATGATTTGATTCCATAAGTTGAACCTGTTCGGTATTCAGCCTTGATTGTTGTCACCTGTTGGCGAACATGGATCACCTTCTTTTCGAAATCACAATCAGAAAATCGAAGACCAAGCACTTCTCCTCGTCTCAATCCTAGAAGTAAAGACAACATCACAGCTGTTTCGATTGGGGTTTGCTTTAATTCGTCAAGTAGCTTTTTCACTTGCGACTCGTCGTAAACAACAGAATCGTAGGTTTCAACAGTTGGAGTCTTCGCACCCAGACAAGGATTAAGAGGAATGATTTTATCGTATACAGCCTCGTTTAATGCCTTTCTTAGTGTACTGTAGATGTATTTGATGGTTTTTGCTGACAACCCCTTATCGAGTAACTTAAAGCAAAACTCACTCACAATTCGTCTGTCGAGTTTTGACAACCTAATTCCACCAATGCCAGGAATTATGTGTAGCTTTATATTGTTTGAATATCCTTGAATAGTAGAAGGTTGCAAGTTGTGCTTATATCCATCGAACCAAGATATCAAATATTTTTCGAGGGTAAGCGTACTATCTGGAATATAAGTGTCTGTAATTATTTCCATCCGCGCGCGGGCCTGAGCTTCAATCGCGGCTTTTTCACTTGGAAACCCGCCTACCATTTTTTGTTTTTTCAAACCAGTTAAACTATCGGTAGGATAGATCGTGTATGCCCATGTGTTACCGCGTTGATATATGCCTTTTACTGACTTTGATTTCTTTTTGGGTTTACTCATTTCGATTGCCTCCTTTGATTTGAAGCAATCTGAGTCAAGCAAGCTGTAGTTATTCTCGGTTGTCAATGTGCGCAAACGCTTATCTGTTTTAGAAGATAACATACTTGAATGATAATTATCAACTGCCGCAGAGCTAGTACTGTTGAATGATACAGTGCTAGCCAAACGGTTTCCAGGGATTACATACGCATAAGCCAATTATCAAACGCCTCCTTCGGTATTCTTATGGATTTACCAATTCGCAATATTGGGAAAGGCGGATCATCGATCAGCTTGTATGCTGTCGATCGACTTATGTTAAGCATTTCTTGAATGTCGGCTACGGTGTAGGCTAAAACGTTACTCAAAGATACCTCCAAAGTTGTATTAGTTGCTCAAATCGAGTAAAGAAAACATGCTTAGCGCTATTTGCGAAGCATGTTAATGTCAATATATTAGGTTAATAAAAAAGCTGAATCGTTAAGAAACAGCATAAAACGGCACTTTTTCAGTTATGCGCAGAGATAAGTTATCGCGATTTTGGCGATTGAATGTAAACCTGAACGGCTTGCCTTATACTTCTACAATAAACATTCAACTCCTCATTGCTTATTAAATCAAGACTAACGCTATGGTTGTTGAATCTGTAAAGCCAGTCTTTAAAACTGCCTTTACAAACGTTGTCAAACAAAGACTTCAAGATATTCCGGTTATAAATGAACCCAGCATTCTTTGCAACAAAATATCTGAAAAGCGTTGAAGACTTGTTACTTGAATCCTGATGTTCCCTTCTAAAGTTCTGAATCAATCGTTTTGACATTGCATCATCAACTCTAGATTGAAAATCTGATGTATTTTCTAGGAAGTCTATTGCTTCTCTAATTTTCGAGCGGAATATCCCTTCGAGTGACATGGTCTTAATCTTGGCTAATGACTTAAATCTGAATTCGCATCGAGTTATCGGCCAAACTTTACATCCGCTTTCAATATGCTTATTATATACTTCCAGATCGTAGTAATTGTTCTTTACTACTGTTGTACGATTTCGAAGTCTATGATCAATAACCTTGTAATTATTATCACAATTGAACTTGCATGCGAACAGATCTGTGATATAGCAGTTCAGCTTAAAAAGAGGATCGTAGTCAACGCATGTATGCACAGCTAAGTCGAAGCGCTCAAGTTGCCAAGTTGAATCAATCAGATTCAAGTCATTGATTATAAACTTAATTGCATCAGAAAAATTATCATAACTGGTTATTACTTCAAACTCACCGACAAGTTTGTTTGGATTAATAACATAATGGACTTTGTCACGACAATAGTATGGCCTTCTAACAACATAGGGCTTGCTGAATGCTTCATCAGCTGATATGGATTCTACAGTGCTTCCTAATTGGATAGTATGAATAAATCCTGAAAAGGCAGATCCTTTGTAATATCTATCAAATTCTACTCCATTTCTTTATTTTCTCCCTTCACTCGATTTGAGCATGAACATAATAACACACAATATGAAGAAGCCTATTATTTGTACGTCAATAAATATCTTCAGAGATTCCAAATAGCAAAACTTCTTTTTTTGTATAGTATTCTCTTAGTTGCAAGTATTTCGCTTCAATTAGTAATGCTACTATTTCCTCTGAAGAAACTTCGTTTTCAGGGGTTTTGTTATTCTCGTGAAACTGGATGAACTCAAGATACTTTTCGTTAATATCAGGAAAGCGTTCATTCACATCAGAAAGTGAATCTATGATTGCTGAAGTGAAATTCATCTTTTTTTTCGTTTGGCTATAAGGTTTGAAACGGAAAGCTTTCATAACACTTTCTCGTGTACGTGAGTCTGATAAAGCTAAGTATGTTATATGGATAGCCCAATCAATCGCATTAGTTTTTGAAATGTTCGTTCTGGAGCATATAGAATTCAATTCTTGCAGCTGTTTTTCATTAATGCGTGTTTCGATTCTATGAATGCGTGGATTTTTACTTGCAGGACGTCCTCTTCTATTTGCCATAAGTCCCCTAAACTAATTTTATGAGATGTTTTTATATACAAAGAGAATTTCTTCGCCGAATGTATTACCGAATGGTCAAAAACACCCCCAGTCTCGATTGAGTAGGCAAATTCAGGGTCGAATTAGCGTTCTAATAAGAACCTTCGGTAAATCTTCGGTAAGTATAAGAAACGGCTTGTAGGCTCTGTAATTGCCTGATTTACTATCGGTATTTCCAGAGCAATAGTATGATTGACTGACACAACTACAAATACTATAAGCCTTCGGCCATTATCCCTAGATACTTATCTAATGTTGGCCTGCTTATCTCGCACATTCTAGCATAATCAACTTTGCTGATGCTACCATTTTGGTACAGCTCAAATGTCTTAATTACCTTCGTAGGAATATCATTACTTTGCAGAGCAGGTCGCCCAACACGCTTACCCTTTGATCTAGCATTTGCGATACCACTCTTTACCCGCTGGCTAATCATGTTTCGTTCGATCTCAGAAAACACACCCATCATTTTTAGAATACCTTCAGTCATGGGATCAAGTTCTTTCGTGCAATCCACAACAAAGCTACCGAAGAGTAGCATGAGATGTTTTTCTTTGGCTGTTTCAATGATCTCACAGAGTTGTTTCGTGCTTCTAGTAATTCTGCTTACTTCAGTCGCTACTATACTGTCGCCGGGTTGAACGATGGCCAGAAGGCGAGACAGCTCTACACGATTGATCTTAGTTCCGCTTTCATACTCAAGAAAGACATTTGAACGCTCAACGCCCATTTCTTGGAGTTCTTTGATTTGGCGAGAAATATCCTGTTTCGTTTCGTTTGTGCTGCAACGAGCATAACCATACTTCATTTTGAGTTCCTCCTGCAGAAAATGATCATAATATACATGAGGAACTAAGAAATGTAAAGAATAATGGTGTAAATAAAAATATCGTGTATGTGGTCGATTATTCTGAGTTTAACATAGGGTAATTTGTCGATAAGTAACGTAAAGAAAAACAGTTGATTTAATTTACACATAATTAATGAGCAATAAGCACTTGGAAACTATTTTTTTACTGTGAAACATTTGTACCCAACCCCATTTCACGTTATAATAAACTCAATTAGGCTGTAGCTTATCAGTGAGCACAACAACCAGATATTTAGCATAATCATAGAAACGGACGGACACATCAATGGTAACTGGCGAACTCAAGAACAAGGTCGATAAACTCTGGGAAATGTTTTGGACGGGAGGACTAACCAACCCTCTGGATGTCATTGAACAAATCACATATCTCATGTTCATCCGTGATCTTGATAAAATGGACACCACTCGCTAGAAAGAAAGCACCATGCTGGGGATACCATATACCAGCATGTTTGAAAACAAGAAACACCTGAAATGGTCTGCGTTGCGGGATCGACCCGCAGAGATCATGTATTCCACGATTCAGGTCGAAGTGTTTCCGTTTATCAAAGAACTGAACGGCAACAGCGGCACGTATGCCAAATACATGAGCGATGCGATTTTCAAAGTGCCGACACCACAGTTGCTGGAAAAGATTGTGACCGCTCTGGACGAGATGTATGAGTTGATCGACAAGCAAAAGGACAAACAGGACGCGCGCGGCGATCTCTATGAATACATGCTCTCCAAGCTCTCTACAGCGGGCACAAACGGCCAGTTCCGCACGCCCAGGCACATCATCCGCATGATGGTGGAACTGCTCGATCTTACGCCGAATGACATCATCTGCGACCCTGCCTGCGGCACGAGCGGGTTTTTGGTTGCGTCCGGCGAGTACCTGAAGGAACATCACCACGACGATATCTTTTATGATAAAGCGGCAAAGACGCATTATGACAGCACCATGTTCACAGGGTACGACATGGACCGAACCATGCTCCGTATCGGGGCAATGAACATGATGACGCACGGGATCGCGAATCCCAACATCGTCTATAAAGACAGCTTATCTGACCAGAATGAAGACAAGAACAAATACACTAAGATTCTTGCCAATCCGCCGTTTAAAGGCGCGCTTGATCATGACATCGTTTCCACCGATCTGATCAAGGTGACCAAGACGAGAAAGACGGAGCTGCTGTTTCTTGCGCTATTTTTGCGGATGCTGAAGAACGGCGGGCGCTGTGCTTCGATTGTTCCGGACGGGGTGCTGTTTGGCTCGTCCAGCGCGCAAAAGGATATCCGCAAAGAGATCATCGAAAGCCACAGGCTGGGGGCGGTGATCTCCATGCCTTCCGGCGTGTTCAAGCCGTATGCCGGGGTGAGCACGGCTGTGATCGTATTCACCAAGACGGGCGCGGGCGGAACCGACAAGGTTTGGTTCTATGACATGCAGAACGACGGCTATAGCCTCGACGACAAGCGCACACCGATGGATGGGAGCGATATCCCCGATATTGTTGCGCGGTTTCATGCGCTGCGGGAGGAAGAGGGAAGAGCGCGCACGGAGAAGAGTTTTCTTGTGGAGAAGAAGGATATCGTGGCGAACGATTACGATCTTTCGATCAATAAGTATAAGAAGAGCAATTATGTAGAGGAAGTGTATCCGCATCCGCTGGAGATTTTGGCGGAGATTCAGGAGCTGGAGAAGGAGATTGCGGCGGGGTTGGTGGAGTTGGAGGGGATGATACGTGGGTAAGTGGGAGACGGTTCAGTTTGCTGACGTTTTAGAAATAGTTAATGGAAGAAATCAGAAGCAAGTTGAAAATCCAAATGGCAAGTATCCTATTTATGGCAGCGGGGGAGTAATGGGGTATGCCGATGATTATCTTTGCGATGCGGAGACGGTCGTTATTGGGCGTAAGGGAACAATAAGTCGCCCGATTTTCGTCTCTGAACCATTTTGGAATGTTGATACCGCATTCGGCCTGAGTGCTAAACAATCTGTACTTATTCCAAAGTATTTATATTATTTTTGCAAGCAATTTGACTTTGAAGCGCTCAACACTACGGTCACTATCCCAAGTTTAACGAAAGCAAACTTATTAAAGATTCAAATACCTCTGCCACCTCTTACCATCCAACAAAAAATCGCCGAAGCGCTAGACAAAGCCTCCGCGCTCATCGAAATGCGCAAAGCACAGATTGAGAAGCTGGACTTGTTGATTAAGTCGCAGTTTATTGAGATGTTTGGTGATCCGGTGACGAATCCATTAGGACTTGCGGTAAATACTTTATCTGATTTGGCTCTAATCAAAGCCGGTAGAAATGAAACGTCAGATAATATACATGAGCTTAGTAGTGAGTTTAACTACCCATGTTTTGGAGGAAATGGAATTAGAGGATATGTTAAAGAATACACATACGAGGGAGATTATCCATTAATTGGAAGACAAGGTGCACTGTGTGGAAATGTTCAATTTGCTTCAGGGCGATTTTTTCCAACGGAACACGCTTTAGTTGTATCTCCAATTGTCGACTACGAATCGAAATGGATGTACTTTACATTGAAGTATTTAAATCTTAACCGTTTTCAAACCGGAGCGGCGCAGCCTGGATTAAATGTGGATATTATAAATAAGATAGTCATTCCGACTCCTTCTCGAGAAAAGCAAAAACTATTTACGGACTTTTTAATGTTGGTTGAAAAGCAAAGAAAGGCAATAGAAGATTCTCTGAGAGGCTTAGAACTTAACTATAGGTCTCTAATGCAAAAATGCTTTTGTGGGGAGATATTCTAATGGGATTTGACCCTGAATTGTATTTTCAGCTAATGGAATGGGAGACCATTCTTGAAGTGATACATATTCGGGGAAGAGTAGCATTCGATAATAGCATAGATTATGTGATTCACACCAATGAACAAGGCCATAATAAACCGCATCTGCATGCGAAATACAGAGATAAGGAAATAGTAGTAGAAATTGGTACAGGTTTAGTTCTGGAAGGCAGATTATCACCACAAAAAGCGCAACAGGCGTCCAAATGGGTTCTATCGCATAATGATTTTCTCACTCAGAAGTGGAACGAACTTACAAACGGAATTAAAATTCCAGTGCGATGAGGTATTGAATATGCCCACAAACTTTGACTTCTTAACGAAAGAAAAACAATTCGAACCCTTTGCCGATTCCGCAGTAACAGCGGAAAAGGTTCTGCCGATCTCTCCGGTTCTATGCGCAACCGCATGCAGAACCGCGCTGGAGTTTGCTGTCAAGTGGGTGTACAGCGTCGATTCCTCTCTCAAAATGCCATACGATGACAAGCTTGTTTCTCTCACCTCTACCGACGAATTTCGCGGTCTGCTCCCCGACGGCCTGATTCAAAAAGTCAACTATCTTCGTTATCTCGGCAACAGCGCAACGCATAGCCCGAAGAGCGTAAACCGCGATCAAGCGGTGCTGGCACTGCAAAACCTGCATAGCTTTCTGGACTTTGTCGCATATTGCTACGGCGCGGAATACACCGAGATTCCGTTTGATAAAACGCTGTTAGAAGCGACAGCGGAACCCGTTCCCGCGACGCAACCCGTCCATGTACCGCAACCGCAGCCGCCGGAAGAAGAGCTGGATTTCCGGAGACTGCTGGATGAGAACTTCCCCAAGCGCGAGCGGCTTTCGACCAAGCGCGCAAACCAGCTCAAACAAGGCTACACCGTCAAGCCGATGGATATGACGGAGACGCAGACGCGCAGAGCGTATATCGACGTGATGCTGATGGACGCGGGCTGGCAGCGCGGCACAAACTGGATAGACGAATACCCGGTGGAGGACATGCCCGGTTCCAGCGGCAGAGGCGCAGCCGACTATGTATTGCTCGGCGAAGACGGCTTGCCGCTCGCGGTGATCGAAGCCAAGCGCACCAGCGCAAACGTTGAAAAAGGACGTCAACAGGCGGTTCTTTACGCGAACTATCTGGAGAAGAAGTTCAAACAACGCCCGATCATCTTCATGACCAACGGTTATGAGACCAGAATCTGGAGCGACAAATACTATCCCGAACGCAAGGTTTCCGGTATCTTCTCCAAACGCGATTTGGAGAAGGAATTCAACATCATGGCACACCGTCAGAGCCTCAGCGGTGTGCGGATCAATGATGCAATATCGGATCGATATTACCAGAAAGAGGCGATACAGGCCGTTTGCGACGCCTTCGGCGCGCGCAACCGCCGTAAGGCATTGCTCGTGATGGCGACTGGCAGCGGCAAGACGAGAACGATCATCTCGCTCGCCGATGTACTGATTCGACAAGGTTGGGTCAAGAACCTGCTGTTCCTTGCGGACAGAACCGCGTTGGTGACGCAGGCAAAACGGGCGTTTCATAACCTGATGCCGAATCTTTTCCTCTGCAATCTCAGCGAGAGCAGGGAAGAGGCCAGTGCACGAGCGATATTCTCCACCTATCAAACCATAATGAACTGCATCGACAGCACGCGCGACGAACAAGGCGAGCGGTTGTTTACGCCGGGGCACTTTGACTTGATCATCGTCGATGAAGCGCACAGAAGCATCTACAACAAATACAAAGACATCTTCACCTACTTTGACGCGCTTCTGGTGGGCTTGACAGCAACACCCAAAGATGAGATAGATAGAAACACATATGGCATTTTCGACTTGGAAAGCGGTGTTCCGACGTATGGATATGAGCTATCCCAAGCGGTGAAAGACGGCTATCTTGTGGATTTCACATCGATTGAAACAGAACTGAAGTTCCTTTCTACCGGTATTGTCTTTGACGAATTAACGCCGGAAGAGAAGGAAGAATATGAGAACACGTTTGCAGACGAAGACGGAAATATTCCGGACAGAATTGAATCCAGTGCGCTGAATGAGTGGATCTTCAATGAGGATACGATCCGGAAAGCGCTGGATATTCTGATGCAGCACGGGCAGAGGGTAGACTTCGGCGAGAAGATCGGTAAAACCATCATCTTTGCGAAGAACCATATGCATGCAGAAAAAATATGGGAAATTTGGAAGAAAGAATACCCCCAGTATCCGCAACATTACGCCAGAGTGATCGATAATCAAACGGAATTTGCGCAGACGGTAATCGACGATTTCTCGGACAAGAATAAGATGCCGCAGATCGCGATTTCGGTTGATATGCTGGATACCGGCATCGATGTACCGGAGATTCTGAACCTTGTGTTCTTCAAGAAGGTGATGAGCCGGGCGAAGTTCTGGCAGATGATAGGACGCGGAACGCGCTTGTGCACAGGACTCATGGACGGTGAAGACAAAGAGCAATTCTACATCTTCGATCTCTGCGGCAACTTTGCTTTCTTCCGCTTAGACGGAAATGGCCAGGAAGTTGGGAAATCTAAAACACTTCAGGAGCAGTTGTTCAATGTCAAGGTTGAAATGGCATATAAACTGCAAGAGATTGGATATCAGACAGATCCATTAATCGCTTATCGAAAGGAACTGGTGGCGGATCTGGTGCGGCAAGTGACTGCATTGCCACGCGATAATTTTGCGGTAAAGCAACATTTGCAAATCATTGATCGATACCAGAATGAGAACGACTTTGAAAGTCTGACATATGAGAATACACTTCAGGTCGCGGAACATATCGCTCCGCTTCTTCCGCCGACGGGAGGAGATGTCTCTGCGAATCGATTTGACGTGCTGATCTATCAAATCGAGCTTGCGATGCTTGCGGGGAAGAGCATTACACGCGCAAAGAACGATGTCATCAAAAAAGCATCCGCTTTGGCAATGTACGGTAATATCCCGGCGATCACGCAACAGCAGGATCTGCTGGATCAGATTATGCACAATGATTATTTGGAGCGCGCGGGCATAACCGATTTTGAGAATGTACGCGGTAAGATGAGAGACCTCATCAAGTTCGTTCCGGAGAATGAGCGAGTTCTCTACACCACCAACTTTACGGACGATATACTGAATATCGAGTGGAATGAATCAGAACTGGACAACGACGATCTGGTCAACTACAAAAAGAAAGTCAGCTATTACTTGCTGCAACATCAGGAAGTTCCGGCAATCGCAAAATTGAAGGGAAATCTACCGCTTTCGCCAGATGATGTGCGTTCTTTGGAAAACATCTTATGGAGCGAACTAGGTTCAAAAGAGCAATACGATGCCCAGTTCGGAGAAACCCCGCTTGGCGAACTAGTCCGCTCGGTTGTCGGTCTCAGCCAGCAGGCTGCTAACGATGCCTTTTCGCGATTCTTGCAGGACAATGAGTTGGATAGCCAGCAGATGCATTTTGTGCGTCAAATCGTGAACTACATCATTCGAAATGGAATGATGAAGGACTTGTCTGTTATGCTGGAGAGTCCGTTTACCGAAAAGGGAAGCATAACGGATTTGTTTGACACTTCGACATTTATGGATATCAGAAGGATTATTGAAGGGATAAACCATAATGCCGTAGCCGCTTAACTCAAGCATAGTGCAATGTATCAAAAGGTTATGAGATTAAAGAGGAAACATCATGGCAAGACTTACTGAAAAGTATGTGCAGACAAAAGCTTTAAACTATCTTCATCACTTCTATTGCGAAAAAAATCCAGATAAAGTTATTTTTGCAAGCGCCGAAGTTGCAACTACTTATAGAAGAAAACGTGGTAGAGCAGACGGCTTGTTGGCTTTTAAACGAGACAATGATTATATCTATACGATATCATTGGAGGCAAAATCACATAAAACATTTAGTAGTTTAATCAGAAAATCGCGTGATAGATTATTCTTATTCTTACTAGGTTTTAGTTTCATTTCATTTGCTGTCATCTCATGGATTACTTTGGGGGCAACAGTTTGGTGGCTTAAAATCATTGTTGCCTTACCGGTGAGTATAATAATTAGTGCTGCATTACTAACTGTTTTAGAGAAAAAGAACAAACTTGATACGCATGATATAATCCAGCAAGTAAAAAGATATCCAGCCGACGAAAAATGGATTGCGATCTCAAAGGATGCATACAATAGCTATAATAAAACCGAAAATGGATTATTAGTAACGCACGCGCGAGCTGATGGAATTGGTGTTCTCGTTGTCAGCACTAGCGACAAGGTCGTTGTAGAATTATATCCAAAAATGAAGTCGAGTCGGGAGGGATATATTCGATACTACAAAATCAATGAAAAAATCAAGAAGTACTTGAATACGGATCTTGTCCCCGAAAGCTGAAAAAACACCAATTTTAGAAAAAAATGACATAATATCTTCTTTTTAAATTGTGCACGAGACGTCAGAAATGAGTTAGATTAAAGGAGAATTATAAATGATTGAGATAGACTATATATGCCCATTACCCATAGATTGGAATAGAATCTATGAATCATTGTATAAAGCTTGCGCTAAAGATAGAAATATTGACATTGAAAGCATGACGGTTACTAGTATATTTGAAAAGACAGGAGTCCCTACTCCCTTAATATTAAACGGGTGGGTTTTTAGCAGTAATATCGAAAAGAAGTTACGTTGGCTTGAGACAATCAAATGGGCCGAAGAAAATGGATATTGGAATATTATAGCGAGTGAAGACTTTGAAAAATATTATGGATAACGAAAAAAGTATGCGGCCAACCATAGAAGCTAAAGATCTAGCTCCCGAAAACTTGCCAACTAAAATGCTAAGAAGATGAGAATAGCTCCGCGTTTCATGGTCTAGAAAAAGTGTTTGCAATAGTCGAACTACTTACTTAATCCCCTGAGAGCTTCACGGAAATTCTACTTTCACAAGCTCGACTACTCTTTGGGGGACACCTCAATTCTCATCTCAGATACTTGGATGCACTGCTTCACAATCTATTGATTATAAGGAAGTCCAAAGGCAGACTGGTACTCGATATAGAGTGGGTTTCCTGTCCAGCCGCCTTCGCCGGAACTGTTTGCGCTGAAGCAGATGTTGCAGTTTGGCAATGCATCCGCGAGCTGCTGGCGCTGCTCTTTGGTGGTGTTTCGCACGTTCACAAACCAGAGCATTTCCAGATTTTTCAGACTTAATAGCGGCGTGATATCCTCAAACAGCGTAGCGCTGCAATTGAGGTATTTCAGCTTTGGCAGTTGTGTGACGAAAGAGATATCTTCGATAGGATTTTGATAGATTTCGAGGCACTCCAGCTCCTTGAGCTCCGCAAGAGGCGAAGCGTCCTTGATCTTGTTCATCGAGACGATCAGCACGCGTAGCTTCTTGAGCTGCGATATCACGGAGACATCGCTGATGCGGTTGCCATGTCCCAGATCCAGATAAACGAGGTCTTTGCAGTATTTGAGTGCCTCAATGTCTTCGTTATAGAAGTTGGTCTTTCCTTCATCCGTAAACCACCCCATGTCGTTGGGGAACTTGTCACGGTTGCCTTTTGAGAACGCGGTGATATCCGTGCGGACTTCCCATGCTCCGATGCGGATCATCCAGACAAACTTAATGGAAGGGAACTGTGCGATCAAATGCTCCATCTGCTCATTGCTGAGTCCGCAATAGGAGAGGTCACAGTAAGACAACTTTGGCAGATACTTGAGTTTTGCAGCGATTTCGTCCGGCGAGGAGAGCGCAAGCCCATCCAGATCCAACTCGGTCGTCTCGCTCGTTACACGCTGTGAAAACAGCTCAAACGAAAACAAAAACGCAATCTGCGGGAACGCGGATGTGAGCGAGTCCATCTGCTCAAAAGAGAGTTGTTGATCCGTTAGGTTGACGGAGGTCAACTGCGGCAACTGCGCGAACACCTGCGGCAGTGCAGAAAGATCGATCGTCTTTCCGGAGAGATCGAGCGTCTGCGTTACGGCAGGCACACGCTCGCCAAACACATCGATATCGCAAAGAAACGTGATCGCGGGATACGAACCCTGTAGCGTGGAAATCTGTTCGATGCTCCAGCCCGTTTCGTTGCAGATCACTTGCTCCAATGCAGGCAGCCCAAACAGCAGTTTTCCAACAAGATCCGGAGATAGCGACTGCCCTGTCAAATCCAATGTAGTATCGGTGCTTGTCACCTTGACGCCGTCGAAACTTGTGTTCCAAACAAACGAGACGGATGGATACGCCATCGCGGCTACGGCAAACGTCTCGTCCACTGAGCAAGCGGTCGCATCTACGCTTGCAAGCTTGGGGAAATTGCGAAGCTTTTCAAGGTCGGAGGCTAGGCAATCCTGCGGCAGCACGATCTCGCTCGAACTGCTATCAAACACTGCTGAACCCAGCGGAACGTTCCAGAGTATCTCGCAGTCAGGTAACGCAGCGTGGATTTCGTCAACGTGTGCGCTATTCACGCTGACCGCGCGCAGATCTAGCAACTTAAGATTGTCAAAACCCTCGAACGTCTCGTTCTCCAGTTGAGTCAAACTCGAGACGGTGATACTCTCTGCCTTCGGGTCGAGCGATAGTGTGCTACATCCGGCCATTAACGCAAGCAAACAAGCAAGCGAAGCGCAGAGGCTCATTCGCAACATTCTTGCACGACGGGTTTCTCTCATTTCATGGTCGATCATGTTGTGACACCCTTTCTGACGTATGTTTTGAATATTTTCTCACAATTTTCAGGAGCGATTCTCATGCTTATCATCTTTTTCGCCGAAAAAGCGCATTAGTGAAGCGGGTAGTATGTAAACCCAAACTGGATCAACGCGATAATACCCTGCCCGTTGAAGATCGCGAGCGTAACAGCGCTCAAAGAAAGTACAAATATCTGAAGCGCGCGCGAACGTGAAACCACTCTTCCGATCAGCATGACGATAAGCGAAACAAACGCCCAAGAGAAGTAGTGTGTATAGAGCACAAGTGCGTGCTCCGCTGTTCCCCAGCCAAGCAAGCACAACAGCACAAACGAGAGCGCAATCCAACCCGCACATATCTGCGCGTAAAGCCGTTTTCGATTAAGCAGGAAGCCGCCCGCAGCCGCAATCAGTGTGAGTATACCCGGTAGGCTCCAGTGATTGACTACAGCCTGACGAAACACTGCGACGCCGCTATCATAAACATCCACCAGCGACGCAGGCGCAACGAGACAGGAGACCGCAAACTGCACATACTGCTGCAATCGAGGTAGAAAATCAAGTTTCTCGCCCGTGAACTGAGTTAGAAATCGAATGCTCTCCGCCGAGGAGAGAACCATCCCCATTCGTCCGAGCAGAGACATGACCGCTGCAAACAGAAGTACGGCGAATCCCGCCTGCCTAAGCCAATCTCGCCATGTTTTTCCCGACGGCTTCACCAGAAGTATGACACCGGAGGTGACTAGAGACCCAGAGGCGGCGACCCAGGCGATGTTGCGCCATTTCTCCTGTCCACGCTCGATCATCCAAACTAGCATTATCAACCAGAATACCGCGAAGATATACTGCTCAATATTTAAAAGATACATAAGTGTGGGGTAAAGAAGCGAAAGGCAGATAAGCGTCAGAGCCTTTACTGTGCCGGTTACGCTCGTCAAGCGCGCAATCAACATGAGTGTGACGACAAGAAACGATGCTTGCATGATTTGAAGCGCCATAAAGTAGGCTTGCGCTGGCAGTAGATACGTGACGAGCGAAACGCCAAGTGCAAATGGTGCGGCGAACGCACCAAAGAGTGGCTGCCGCAAGTCGTTTTCCGACGCGCCAACATTGATAAACACGTTCTGTTCAGTCAGCAGGCCGGAGTCGCTGGAATACACGATGTCGAGTTTATCCCAGAAGTTGTCCGAGTTGGCGTTGGGAGTGCTGAAAACGTTTGTAGAGGAATATGCATAAAGGATCAGCGCCGAAAAGATGACGAACGCGACAGGCATAAACCAACGTTCCACGCGATCGGTCGTAGCGAATACATCCCGCATTTGCTCTGCAAACCAGCCTAAGAACCAATAAAGATACACGAACAGCGCAAACAACGAGAGCACAGCAGCAATCGCACAAAACGTGACGCCAAAGCGCGAGACTAACTCGTTTAGCAAAGGGTTTGCGACCTCTTCGGAAAGACTTCTCAGATGCATGAGAAAAACACCGGCAAAACGGAATGCAGCGTATAACGCAAGTGAAACGCTCACCGCCACACGCCAGCGAACAATCGAGCAAAAAACCCGCTCCACAAAGCGAAACTTAAATATGAGAACCGCCAGCGTAGCGGCGGCAAGCGGAATTCCCGAGATGACCCAGATTAAGCTACCTTTGATCGACAAAAGCCCCGCAAGCGCGGTGCCGGAACACAACATCAGCCAACGAAGCGCGACGAATGGTTCGCCGTCCTGTCGGGACACCTCTTTCGTCATTCAAGGCCTCCTTTCGCGTGTACCGCGAGCATATCATTCCGCTGTTCCGATTTACATTCGTGAGCCGTGACGAAACATCCTATGTTATTATAGCATGCGCCTACCTGACGATTAAACGAGCTGTACCGGACGAAATAACGCGAAGCTGCTTCCTTGGATCAAGCTTTCTTCTTGTGAAACGCGAAGAGTTTGAGAAGCAGAAACGTCACCGGAATGCCGATGATTGCGGCAAGGATGTAGGCGAGAAGATCCGAATTTCTAAACATGCCGTGCACGAGATAGACAACGACGTTTTGAATCAGAAAGTTTGGAATGTAAGAGATAAAAAAGCGCAACATCTTCGGGAAACTGAGCCGCTCATGGAACGTGATCGCACTGTTGAGCAAATATGAAACAGAAAGGCTCACAAGATAGCCGCACCAAAACGCGATCTGTGCGGGCAGAATCCGCGAGAATAAAAAGGAAAACACGACGCCGTTAATAATGTTGATGCCGCCGATCAGCAGGAAACGGAAGAACTCAAAGGAGAAGAAGTATCGCTTTACCTTCTCCGTGCCGCGCATGCGATAGTCCGCCCAGGGCGTGATCACGCCTTTTCGCACAAGAAAGCTCCGCGATGCAATCAACGCCATTGGCAGGTCAGAAAGCGAATCGGAATAGAACGCCTCTACCGCTCCAACGCCAAACTCTTCCATCAGGCGTTTCGGCTTCTCCGTGTCATAACAGTTTTCTCCCGAAAATCTGCCCGTCGCGGGATCGATGCGGGAGGCAACCGGCCGTTGCACACCGAGCTTAGCGCAGCAGGGTGCAAGCAAGAACACAGGCGACGCGGAGATGATCAGATCGCTCTGCTGCTTGCGCTCGATATACCAGGAGCAAATCTTGCGCATGTGTTGTTGCCAAAAGCCGTCAAGCGCGTCGTCCAACTCGTGCACGCCTTGTAAAAAGCAAAAGAAGCGCTCTTTGAACGCGGTCTTTCGAATGAATCCAAGCGCGTACAGCGCGAAGCCCCAAGCCTGACGCGGAAAAAACCGGATCAAGCCCGGCTGACGGTGCAGGCAAAAACGAAAGAAATCGATGGTGCAATCGCCCGAATAGATACACTGGTCAAAGTCGTAAGCGTTCATAAATTTACCACTTAAAGATAGATCAGTGCGATCCAGATTATTCCCAGTAAACCAACGAGCAAAAGCAGGAGCTTATTGCCCATCAATACCTCGACAGGATCGCCATCACAATCACGCTCAACATGGAGACTGTAACTTATACAAATCAGGATGACAAGTGGAACCGTCCAGACGATATTCTCGGTTTGTATTCGCGCTATAGTGACGGGATCAACCGCCCAGAGAGAATAGAAAGCGACTGTAAGCGCAAGGCACATATACATATTTTTATCCAGGAAACTTTGGTTATAAAACTTTAAAACACTACGGCTTGCGTTGCCATCCTGCCGCATGAGCTCGTTTCTTCTCTTGCCCAGTCCGAGATAGAAGGACATGGCAATCACGGTCAAATAGAGCCAGCGAGACATTTCAATCCCACCCACCGCAGCGCCATAAAAGACACGAATTATGAAGCCGGAAACTAGAATTGCGACATCAACTATGGGAACGCTTTTTAGTTTGATGCTATAAGCAAGGTTTAACAATAGATACAAAACTATAAACACCCAGGCGTACCATTGCTCCGCATGCGTGAAAAAGTGCAATACAGCAGAACATATAATCAGACCGATTGCCAGAATATACGCCGTGCGAATACTAACCGATCTGTTTGCAATAGGTCGGTCTTTCTTTGTCGGATGTAAACGGTCATTTTCCACATCGCGAATATCGTTGAAAATATAGATAGCAGACGAGAGCAGACTAAAAGCCAAAACGGCAATAACTCCTTGAACAAGAGAAGATGCATTGAAAAGCTGCCCACTAAATATTAAGGGGAGGAGCACCAACAGATTCTTGATGTAATGCTTGACACGCATTAGCTTAAAATATTTTCTCATCTTTACCTCTGATGATAATATTCTATATGATTTTTATCAAATCATGCATGCATTGCCATATGAAAGACATTAGCAGAGAGACTCATCGCAAGTCATACCACCCTAAGTTCCATCCTTAACTGAATCAATAGTCTGGACAATTAACAAAAACAATTACAAACGTTCTAGAGAAATTGATCGCATATAAAACCTTACAATTGTCCGCCGCCACGAGCAAGCATACGTGTCGTAAAGTTGATCGTTTCGATGTATTAGATTTTATTGTATCTTGTTACGTAAAGTCTGTAAATAGAAGTGAGGTGTCCACTAAATAGTAGTCTACTTGAAGTAAGAAAAAATCATATATAAATGATTGCAGAGCCGATAGTTTTGAAAAAAATCAGTGGCTTCAGGTACGATAGTAATAGCATAGACAATCATGCACAACTCGCTGATACAAACAAAACATCCATTGCTTTGGATAGCTTCCTAGCGGAGGGAATTTTATATGTTTCATTCATAAAAATGAACTAATCTTCACGCGTTGATTGCCTTTGGTGCCTCGCGACTGATTGGCAACACTGTCCAGCTCAAGCATTTGCTTGACTCAGATTTGCTAAGTTTTTTGCTAAGGTTTTGCGCACATTATGCCATGTTTTTTGCAGTATTGCCTAGTCCACAAATCACCAAAAACCCAGAGATTATGCGGTATTTGGCAACACTAGACAACATCAGTTTATAATTGGAAATCGTGTTTACGGGGAACCGTAACTAGGGTTCAAATCCCTAACTCTCCGCCATGAAAAGCCCCTGATTCGGGGGCTTTTTCTTTTTATCCTGTTGGGTAGATGAACTCGCCCGTGACTGACCCATCTAAATCAATCTATGACGCACATTAGACCATCGTCCGCGCTTAGTCCGAGGTAGAGTTCCGCGAAATTCTTCGCAATCTCGTCCATCGAGAATTGATCCAGAACCGTACGTTTGCCGCGCTGCATGATCTCTTGAAAATCGTTCGATTGCAGGTTTGAATGGTAAAGCACCGATTCGATACCCTGTTGAATAGACAAAGCATCCTTAGTATCGATCAGGAACCCGTTCTGACCATCAATTAGATACGTTCTCACACCGCCTTTGATGGGTGCAAAGATCAGAAATCCTTCCGACATGGCTTCCAGGATGGAAATCCCAAACTCTTCTTTAACGCTGGAGCAGACATATACATTTGGCAAAAGCGCAGCTTCACACGCCATAATATTTCGCTCTACGCTCCGAATGGCTGCATTGGGCAAGGCCTCAATGTGCGAAAATCTTCCCACAAGCTCCGGACGGGAAGCCATGTATTTCCGAAAATACGCGATTATTGCGGCTTCTTCCGCGGATTCGCCCTGCTTGCTTCCACCGATGATCAACAAATTATAATCCTGCCAGAGCCGGGAGTTACCCCATGCGTTTAGCAGATGCTGTTGTCCCTTTTGCTCGTTCAGCCTTCCAATATTCAGCATGATTGGCAGATCCCGGTGCGAAGGGTCGATCGAATAACCCATTGTGTGATTTTCGAGAAACTGCCATAGATCAAACTGCTGCGTGTCGATGCTTGTGTCGATACCCTCGCCGATCATGCTAATATCGACCGGATTACCGGTTGCCTTGAGTTGCGGGAAGTAAAGCTCCAGCTCCTCTCTCACGGTATCGCCACCGATGCCGACGATGCCGTCGGTCATGGCGAGCAGCTCGTCTCCGATGGTGATCTTATTCAACTTCTCCAGCGTTTCGTCTACCTTGAAACACAAGATATCGCCATTTGCGTCCGTCATGTTGCGGTGCGGATCCGGCGTTAACGTGAACACCAGCTTTGCATCGATCTCTTTCGACAGCGCAGCCATGGCTTTCGAGGCGTTATCGAGAAAACGTATATGTATCAAATCGGGCTGAATCTGCCGCAGGGACAGAAATCGCGCAACAGCGCGCTTGATTGCCAGCTCCCGTTTCACGAATGCTTGCGCGTCTTCACTGCTGATGTAAATGGGCAGGCGAACAAGCAGATGCCTGCTGTCATAACGGCTAATGAACGACGGGTGTTCGCGCCAGTCTTGTTGGATCGTCAACGTGATAACCTGAGAAATTTGCCGATGTT
>Ga0074197_1001455_pt1 | contig 20192 bp, 14 predicted proteins | sample EPASupsiteSAE305_FD_64526 | JGI IMG/M metagenome (GOLD analysis project Ga0074197, IMG submission 64526) | Bioremediated contaminated groundwater microbial communities from EPA Superfund site, New Mexico - SAE3-05 reassembly with SPADES | ecosystem: Environmental > Aquatic > Deep subsurface >...
ATATAATTTTGGAGAGAAAATATGCCTACTAAATATCTTGGTACAAATTCTATAAACGTTATTTTTGAGAATGTTGCCTGTGGAATAGTTGTTTGTGATAAAAAGGGGAATATATTATGGGCAAACAAATATATTCTTGATAAAACTGGGTATACTATTTCTGAATTAATTGGTAAAAATCCAAGAATATTTAAATCTGGAATTCAGCCAGAGTCTATCTATCATGATTTGTGGTCTACAATATCTTCTGGACAAGTGTGGTCAGGGACATTGATTAATAAGAAAAAAGACGGTAGTTTATATTATGAAGAAATGTCGATTACTCCAGTGAAAAATGGGACAGAATATTATGTTGCTATCAAAAAGGATATTACAGAAAGAATAGATAGTGAAGCAAAAATAGGGATGTATATAGAAAAATTAATAGAAAAAAATGAACAACTTGACGAATTTGCCTCAGCAGCGTCTCATGATCTTAGAGAACCAATGAGGAAAATTGTAGCTTTTGGAGAAAGATTACAGAAGGAAATAGGATATATTGAAGATTTTGATAATGATAAAAAATTAAAAATAAAAAATTATTTAACAAGAATGACTAATGCTTCTATGAGACTTGAGAGTCTACTTAATGGTCTTCTTATGTATTCAAGAACAAATACTGGAGATATTGAGTTTTCTAATGTTGATATAGAGGATGTTATAAAGAATGTAATCAGTGATTTAGAAATTAAAATAATTAATTCAGAAGCAGACGTAAGCATTATAGGTAGTTTGCCTACTATAGAAGCGGATGCGACAATGATTAGACAATTATTCCAGAATTTACTAAGCAATGCATTTAAATTCGCAAAAGAAAATGAAAAATCTATAGTAAAAATATATTCACAGGAATTGCCAGAAGGTAAAGTTGCTATTTATATAGAAGATAATGGTATAGGATTTGATGAAAGACATTTAGGAAAGATTTTCCAGATATTTCAAAGATTACACAGTAATTCTAGATATGCTGGGACTGGTGTTGGCCTTGCTATCTGTAAGAGAATAGTAGATAGACATCATGGAGACATAACAGCTATAAGCGAAGAAGGAGAAGGGGCTACGTTTATTGTGACTCTTCCAAAAATTCGTCAAGAAAAGGATAGGCAAGATGACTAGTCAAATAAAAAAGAACATAATTCTAATAGTCGATGATGATGATGATGATGTGTTTTCAATTCAAGATGCTTTATCTAAGATCAATGGCATAGAGATAAGGAATGTTGATGATGGTGAAAAATTTCTAAGATACCTTAAAAGAGAAGAAGAATTTGAAGAAGATTCTCCCACACCTTCACTTGTATTATTAGATATAAATATGCCAAAAAAAAATGGGTTTGAAGTTCTTGAAGAAATAAAACAAAATCATGACTTCAAAACAATACCGATAATATTATTCACTTCATCTAACAATGAAGATGATATTGAGAGAGGGTATAAACTTGGAGTAAATTCATACATAGCTAAACCAACTCACCTTACAGATTTTGAAGATCTTCTTGAAAATGTAACTAAGTATTGGTTTGGTTTTGTAAAATTGCCAAATTCTTCCAAGTAAAAGGAGGATATTTTATATGGATAAGTGTAGAATAAAAATTCTATATATCGAAGATGATGAAGATGATATTCTTCTAGTTAAAGATTATTTGGAAGATATAAAGCCGGGGAAATACCACCTTGACCATATAAATTCATTTTCTGATGCTATTTGTAATTTTGAAAAATATGGTTTTTTGAATGAATATGATGTTTTTTTAATAGATTATAAAATTGGTCCAGAAAATGGACTAGATTTAGCAATGATCATAAAGTCAAAAATAGAAGATAAACCAATTATAATGATAACTGGATTCCCAGATTTCGAAAAATCAACAAATCTCCTTTCGGAAGGTATTTCTGATTATTTAGTAAAGGGAGAAATATCTGCGTCTAGTCTAGAAAGATCCATAAGATATTCTTTATTGAGAATGGATTTAGAATGTAGTTTAAAATATAAAAAAGAATTATTGAGAAGTATATACAATACTATTCCTTCTGGAATTTGTTTAATAAATAATGAAGGTAAAATAGAGGAATTGAATCAAGCTTTTTTAGATATTTTTGATTTAAAATGCGAAACAATGGCAGAGTATAATCATAATTTTGATTTGATATTAAAATTTAAGAAATTTATAGATAAATGTAATTATAAAGAAACTAAAGATCTTTCATTAGATGAAATTATATTTTCTATAAAAAAACCAATAGAAGGTAGATTTGTTTGTGTTAGTGGTAAAGAAGTAGATGTTCTTCTTAGCTGTTCATCTGTTTTCTTAAAAAAAGAAAAAGAGTATAGTAACTATGTATTAATTACAGTAGTTGATATAACTAAACAGAAATTAGCAGAAATAAATTTGTCTATAATGAATAAATCGCTAGAGGAAAAAATAGAAAAATTTGGAATAAAAAATTCTAATCCAGAAGCTATGCTGGACCTTATAGAGAATGAAATAAATAAATTCAGTATAATGGGGTAATGGCAATGTGGGATTTTTTTGATAATTTTTTTCTTCAGGAAATTGATGCTCAGTTAAAAATAATGATAATAGCAGTAGTAGCTACTGTTATTAGTTTTACTTTTTATAGCATGTTTACTTTTTTTTGGAAAACAGTATGGCCAAAAATGAAGAGAGACGATAAAGAATTTGAAGAAAAAATAATAAAAGAAATGAATGAATACGTTGACCATAAAATTTTTGACCATAATGCTCAAAGTAATACCGTATCAAAAGAAGAAATATTTAATAAAATTTTAGAAATAAACGCAACATTAGCAAACCTTAGAGTTGACTATGCGGAAAAAATGGCTACAAAAGAAGAGTTAAACGAACTAAACAAAAACATAAGAGAAAGCGAATGCGAAATAATAAGGATAAAAAGTCATCTAAACTTATAGGGAAAAATATACTATGGAAAAAAAAGAAAATAAAAGATTAAAATTCTCTGAGTTTAATTTTTGTTTAATAAAAAAATCTGAAAAAGATAGTGATTTTATATATAAAATAAAAAAAATATTGGATATTTTTAAAAATTATGATCCAAATTCTGAAGAATTCTGGTCATCTATAAAAAAAATAGTCAATGATGATGATTGGTTGTCTGAATTAGGCAAAATATATGGACAAGGGAAAGATTATGCTATCGAAATATATGAAGAACTTCTTCAGGAATTCAGTAACGACATTATAGCCTCATCAAATATCATAAAAAAAATAGCACAAGAAAATATTGACCCCCAAATACCAGACCAAACTGATTTGGGGAATGTTAATACTCAGCAAATTAATCAAGATAAAGGCGGGTTCCCAGACACTTCTGAGATTGAAACGTCAGGAATAAGCTCAGGAGCCTCTTTAAAGGCAATTCAGTTAATAGGACAGACAAGTCTGTCTGGTGTTATGCAAGGCATAAATTGGGTAGGAGTTTCTTCTGATCAGGGTCATCTTGGCGTATACGAGACAGAGCTTCAGGGTAAAGGTTTTAGATTGAATCTTAATAGGATACAGTCTGAAATTTCAGAGCTTACAGAAAGTATGCAAAACGAAGTAAATTCGTTTATGAAGAACTATCCACAGAACGTTAATGACCAATTCCCAGATAACAAAGAAATGATGCAATTTAATATACAGTATGGTGGTCAGAATTGGACATTTGGCCCAGAAGATATGGATGTTTTTATGGCAAGGAATAAAGAAGAAATAGAAATCCTTGTTCTTGGAGAGGTTATGGTTCATGAAGCGACTCATGCCAATGGTGATATGGGAGAGGATGGCCCAGTTTCTGCTGAAAAAAGATTCCTAAGGGAAGCTATTGTTCTTCTTAATAATAAAAGGAAAACTGATGGAGTCCTTCCGCTTCTTCTTGGCATAAAAGGCGAATCCTTGGCCAGTAGTTCTTTGATGGAAAAATATGAAAGTAATTGGTATCCAAAAAAAAAAGATAGTATAAAAATAGCTGGTGCAGAAGACTTCCTTTCTGGTATTCAAGACCAGAAATCAAAAGATATTCTTGATTTAGATGAAAGTGAATTAAATTCTAAACAGAAAGACGAATTAAAAGATTTGTCTTACTCTAGATATACTCCATTGTCTAAAAGATTATTATTATTTGAAAGATTCCCAAACATTGTTTATTTTTGTTGGTATGATTATTTAAGTTGTTTTGAAAATCATATATTAAATCAGTATAATTACACTAAATCATGGGATTTGATTAAAAGTAAAAAAATTCCAAATTTTTTCCCCAAATCCCACATGAAGATACCTTACGATCTTCTAGAGGATCTTGTTAATAATCATGAAAAAATAATGACAGACACAAATATAATTACATCAGTAAATGAAGTATTTTATTCGGACCCAAATGATTTTTCTGGAATAGTTTATGAAACTATGAAGAAAAAATATCCAGAAAAATACAATATATCGGTATCTTATGATGATAATTATGAAATAAAAAAAATAGAAGATTTTTTTGAATGTCCATCAGAAAAAAATGTTTTTGATATTTTGTTTTTAGCGCAAATAAAGAGAAGAGATAAAACAAAGGGACAATCAGAATACTTTTTTAAAAAACTTTTAGCACATTCAGAAGTTTATCCAATGATTAGAGATCATTTATCAAAAACATATAATTCTGTTGAAAATAAATATGGAGAATATTTATTAGAGGAATTACAAACTCTTTTAAAAAAAGCAGAAAATCATGATACATATTTAACAGAAAAAAAAGATTTATCTGTTGTCTCTGTCCCTGAACTAGGAGAATATCGTTCATATTTTATGGTAGGATCATGCAAAGTAAAAAAAGAAATAATTGAAAAAATAATTAATGAAATAAATAAAGATATAAATAATGGTGAAGAAAATTATAGAGATTATGGAATATATTTTATAAATGAGGATAATTATAAGAAAGAAACAGTAGAAAATGATCTTCTTTATTATATTATTGAAGATAAGGAACTTAATTATGAAGAAGAAAATAAGCATCTTACACAAGAAGAGTTGTTACAAAAATACAAATATTTAAAACCAGAATTAGAATTAGGTAAGATATATTTGATTGATTCCAATAATGAAATAAGAGATATTGGTAATGTTGTCGAAGATTGTTCAATATCTAGTGATTTTTCATATAGAGGATATATGCATGACGCTTATGTTGGATGTGGTTTGAACCAAGTGGAAAAATCAAATAACTTTAAAAAATGGTTTTATGAAAAATTATCTGAGTCACAAAATAAAAATCTTTTCTTAATTTCTCTTAAAGATAATGAAATATTAAAAGAAATAATGAGTGAAGCCTCTTCTTTTGTCGCTGAAAAATATATAATAAGAATGAAAAATATTATTAATGAGGGTGATTATAATCAAGATACTTTTGACCAATCGAAACAAGTATTAGACACAGGGTATAATTTAGCAGTAGAAATTATTTCCAATATTCCTAATGATATTAGAGATAAATATTTTTCAGAAAATTGCACATGGTTCACATTAACTAGTGGGTTATATAGTAAAAAAGCCGTCATTGATCGCGCTCTAAAATATCCTTCGGATGCTTTAAAAGTACATTTTAATATTGCTTGCAGAGACGGGTTCACTGAAGATGAGAAAAATAAGTTATATGAAGATATTACCGTTAAGAAAAACAATGATTCTAATAAAATAAAAGAAAAATTTCCAGAAATAATAAAAAAATATGGTACAGAAAAAGAATTAAAAGATTTTCCAAATTTATATTCATATATATATGATATGATATCTAAAATTTTACCAAAAAATGACAATGCAGGTTACGATCATAAGAAAGGTAAATATCTTTCTTCTTTTGAGTTTGCATATGATCAAATTATGGATACAAAAATATTTCTAATTAATAGAAATAAAATAAATGAATTTGTAATGAACGAATTTAGTGAAGAGGCCAATTCTTTTGATCATTTACCAGATAATGTATCTGGATTTTATGCTCCAAAATACTCTTTAATTGATTCTCCCGCAATAGTTGTTTACACTGGAAAAGTAATAGATGATGATACAGAAAAGCAAATAAAAAATATTATTGGACTAGATAATACAGAATATCAACAATTATCTTTTCAAGAAGAAGGTACTCTTTGGCATGAAGTTTCTCATTCTATGATGACAAGTATGGGTTTTTTTGGTAATTCTGGGGATAGTCCTTCAGAATGGCTAACATCGCCATCAGAAATAGCTGCCATAAATTTTGGTAATGTCGGTTTTATACGCAATAGATTGTATGATTTCTTTTTAAAAGAAATTGAAGGAAATAAAAATTTAGAAACAGGACTAATTTTCCAAATAAAATCAGATATTGTTGAAAGTTTTCCTATGGAGTTTTATGGATTATCCAAAGAAGAGGCTGAGGTTAAAAGTGGAGATATTCTTAATGAGATTGCAGTAGAAACGGCAAATTATGAAATGAATGTTGAACAAAAGGCTAAGTTAATGTCTTCTATATTTACGTCATATTTTATGGGGAAAATGTTGAGAGGTAAAGTAGAAGATGAAATTTCTAAGGTATTAAACGAAACGAAACAAAATGGAAAATATGATTTTAAAGAAGAAGCTGTTCCACCAGAAAAAGTTGAAGAATGGTATCCAAGGAAAAGGGATGAATATATTTCTTATCTTGAAAAAAGACAAGATTATTCAGATTTTATTTTAAACGCAAAGAAAATAGTAGATAGTTATGTAAGAAATGAAAGAGTAAAATCAGAAGTAAGACCCTATTGTAATAATATGGGAGATTTTAATATTCCAACAGACATCTGGCAATTATCAATGTTATTGTTTTCGCCACCTTGGAATAGCAATATGGATGTTTATCAGAAAAACCCGATTTTTTCTAGGATTATTCCCACTGATCTTTTTTTTGAAGTTCAAAAGATAATGACTAATAAAAAATCAGAAGATGCTGTTTGGCAATATAACGATAAAAATGAAAAAGTAACTCCAGAAGAAGCGGAAGATGCTGGTAAATTTATTTCAGATATGAACGAAGAATATGGACCTGATTTTATATTTTTACAAAAAAACGAAAAATCTTGGTACAAGATCGCACAAAGAGAAATGTCTCAAAATGTCTTTACTCATAATAAAGTAAGGAATGCGTATATAAAAGAAACTAGAGGCGGTTATTCTGTCGGAATAGGAGATCCCGGAAGTAGAGTCTTTGTTTTTGTAAAAAGCGATGATATAGACACAAGAGTCGAATTAGATGGAAGTCTTACCGCCGAGATCCCAAGAGAAGCATATATTTCTTTGATGAATAAAAAAGAGAAAAAAGATAACGAAATAGAACAGGAAAAAGCATTATTAAGAAATAAAGAAGAGCAGAGACTGGAAACGATTAAAAAAGTAGAAGAAAGAAGAAGGAATGCTCCTAAACAACCAGATATGTTCCCAGATTCAGTTCAAGACGCATTAAGAAAAGAATATTCAAAAAGCAATAATTGGTATAAAAGTGCTGATAAAAAAATAACAATTAAAGATTTGAATAAAATATCAGATGATGATTGGTCTAGAATAAATGACATGATGAACGCCGATGGTTATGATTTTAGGGGAGGAGAAGACACTAAAGAGATATTCTTTAGACTAACAAATAGAAGCGGAGGTATAGATAGAAATATCTTTCCAGATCATTATAACGCTTTTGTATCTGTATATGGACCACTGGGTGTTTCTGATAACAAAAGAAAAACAGATCCAATATTACAAGCAAAAAAAGATTATGGATTGACAAATAATATCTATGAGGCAGGTTTTATTCTTCCTGATGGATCATTATTAGATATGTCTGGTGGAGGGAGTGGCGGCAGAGGTTTAGATCATCATGAAATGGCCCAATATTTTCCAGAATCAGATTCGCAGTATGAAGGTTTAAATAATTTCATGATGCTGGGAATAATTAGATGCTCTTTCGGAAGATCAAGTTCTATGGATATAGTAAAGGAACCGACTGCTTATCAATACAGAGCCATAGAATCTGCTGTAAATGGAATTGAAGAGCTTTATCTTGATCTTAGCTTTGGAGAAGGAAATAAAGTACCTTTCTTATACGGAAGTGCTGATCCAAGAAATAATGGCCGAGTCAACTCTAAGAGAGTAATAAACGATATTAAGAGATTTTACTCGCAATCTGGACCAGCAAGAATTTCAAAGAATAATAATTGGTATAAAAAAGCACAACAAAGGGAATATGTTCCAGTTTTTTATTCAAAACTACAAAGAGTATTAGAAAAAAAACTTCCTAAAATAAACTCTCCAAAATCTTTACTACAATTATTAAATTCGAATTTAGGTGTGAAAAAAGAAGAAATAATGTGGTCAGGAATAACAGATTGGATTGAAGGTCAGGACAGAAAGATGGAGAAAAAAGAAATAATAGATTTTCTAGATAATAATAATATAAAATTAGAAGATGTTCATCCAATATTAGATAAAGAATTAGAAAATCATTTAGATTGGACAGAATTTGAACCAGTAGAAAATGATTTTGATGAAAATATGTTTGAAGAATATTACAGAGAAGCTATGGAAAAATATTCTGAAGAAGAAGATTTCGAAGAATTCGGAGGTTATTATGACGGAAAAGCCAGAGAAGAGGCAAATTTTAGAATGAACGATGAAGAAATCTCCATGTATGAAAAAAACGATAGAGAATATGGTTATACAATTAGATTAGACGCAATTGTTGATAAATATTTCGTTTTCTCACCAGATGGAGATGAATTAGCAGAAGAAAATGATGAAAATGAAGCGGAAGGAGTAGCGGAAAGAGATGCTCTAGGAAATCAAAAAGAAGGCGAAGAAAAGTATCAATATAAAGAATATTCTCTAAATGGAGAAGAATCTGAAAATTATGGAGAATTACTTCTTACTTGGAAAAACCCTGCAATAAACACTAAAAATTATAATAAACATTTTGATGCCCAAAATGTTATATCTCATGCGAGATATTCTTCTATTAAGGACGAAGATAAAGGCGATGTATTTTTTATTGAAGAAATACAATCGGATTGGCATCAAGAGGGAAGAGAAAACGGGTATAATAAACTAAGTGATAAAAAAGAGTTAGATAAAAGATATAATAAAATAAAACAATCTTTCAATTCATTACTAGAAAACAATCCTGATAAAAGAGAATGGGAAGAAGCAAAATACAGATTGTCGTCATTTGATATACTAAGCTTCCTTAATTTTGTTTCAAGAAATGAAAAAATGAGCAATGAGATAAATGATTATATTGGAATACCAAATTATATTAATGAAACAATTTCTTTTGAAAAAGAAAAAATAAAGGGAGATTCTGTCGATGAAGCTCCATTTTCCGATACAAAATCATGGGCTAGTCTAATGTTTAAAAGAATGGCTAGATGGGCAGCAGAAAAGGATTTTGATGGTATCTCTTGGACAACAGGGGAGCAACAAGCAGAAAGATATTCTTTGAGAAAAAAAATTAATGAAATATCTTTTATGACTTATAGGGAAATGGACGGTACTGCATATAGAGACAGATTGACAGTTATAGACGTTAATGGAAGGCCCGTATTTGATGAAAATTATTCATATTATGATGGATGGGATAAAGAAAAAATAAGAAAAAGGATGACAGAAGTAATAGGCAAAGAATTGACTGAAAGAATTCTTGATAAAGGAGAGACAAAGATACAGGGAGAAGATATTGAAATTGGCGGTAGTGGAATGATCAATTTCTATGATACAATAATCCCTTCTATAGCCAAGAAGATAGGTAGGCAATATGGCGTTGAACTGTCTAGGATTAAGATACCTGAAGGTCAAGATAAATTTTCGATAAACTATTATCTTCCTATATCGAGAAAAATGAAAGAAGACATCCTTTATAATGGACAGCCTTTATTTGCAAAAACAAAGAGTAAAACAAAAGAGAGTGACATGAAGAATTGGTATAAAGTAGCACAAAATGAAGGAAAATATAAAATTGATTTAGATATTCCTATCCCAAGTGGGCTTATAGATATATTTGAAACATTCAAAAGAAATGGATATCAATCGTTGATTGTTGGCGGTGCCGTAAGAGACGCTTTTCTAGGTAATAAGTCAAAAGATATTGACGTTGAAGTATATGGCGCAAATTATGAATCTTTGGTAAAGATGCTAAAACAATATGGGAGAGTAGATATTGTCGGACAGGCTTTTGGTGTAATAAAGTTTGTTGATAAAGATGGTAATGATTATGATTTTTCTGTTCCTAGAAGAGATAATAAAATAGGGAAGGGTCATCGTGGTTTTGAGATGGAATTTGATCCATCAATTCAGCCTAAAGAAGCAGCATCAAGAAGAGATTTTACCATAAATAGTTTAGCTTATGATCCTCTTACTCATGAAATACATGATTATTTTGGCGGAATAGAAGATTTGAATAATAAAATTCTAAGGGCAACAAGTCCAGCCTTTGCTGAGGATCCGCTTCGCGTACTTCGCGGGATGCAATTCGCATCCAGATTTGGATTTAATATCGAACCTGAGACAGCTAAAATGGCGGCAACACTAAAAAACGAACCATTAGTTATCGAACGAGTTAAAGAAGAGTGGATGAAGATGTTTACTAAAGGTAAATACCCAAGTAAAATTATTCAATATCTTATTGATACTGAATGGATTGATAACTATCCAGAATTAAAAGGGATTGTCGATGTTGAACAAGATTCTATTTGGCACCCCTGTGGTTCTGTTGATGTCCATACAGCCCATGTTATGGATGCTGCTGCTGTAATAGCTGATGAGAGAGGAATTAAAGGGGAATCTAGAGCAGTTCTCCTAGCCAGTGCTTTGTGTCATGATTTAGGGAAAGCGAATACAACAAAAAGAGAGATGAAAGATGGAGTAGAGAGAGTAACTTCTCATGGACACGCAGAAGAAAGTGTTCCACTAACAAAAACTTTTTTAGAGAGAATTGGTATACAAAAAAATATAATAAATCAAGTTGTTCCTCTTGTTGGTAGTCATATGAAGCATATTGATTTTGATGAAAAATCAAAAAATGTTAATGTTAGGCAGATAGCTGAATCTTTATTTCCAGCGACTATTGAACAATTAGAAATGGTCATTAGATCTGATATGGGTGGAAGACCGCCACTTGAAGGAGGATTGCCTGATAGTGCGCAAAGAATGGTTGATCTTGCAAAAGAGGAAAATGTTTATAAAAATAAAGCACAACCATTGATTCAAGGAAAGGATATCTTAGAAATTTATCCATCAGCACCTAGAAATAAATTTCTTGGAGAAGCATTAATATATTCTTACAAAAAACAATTAGAGGGTTCTGTGAAAAATAAAGACCAAGCTTTGGCCGTTGCAATGAATTATCTTCGGCAAAAAATAAGTTTTATCAATGGAAATGATATCCTTGGTGTTATTGGCGGAAATGGCGGACCTCACATTGGAGAAATAATAAATCATGCTTGGGAGTCTCAAATTAGAGGAGAATTCAATAATAAAGACGAAGCCATGCTATGGTTAGAATATAATTATGGAAACAAAACAGCAAAAACAACTCATTGGTATAAAACCTCAGCTTTAGAACCTTGGCAAATGAACAAAAAAGATTTCCTAGGTGAGACAGACCCAATACTTCTAGAAAACTACGAAAATGTTATTTCTTCTGGAAGAGAGGAAGATTGGGGTATTGCTAGAAAAGAATTAAGCACAAAGGAAACGATGTGGACGAATAGCATTTTGTCAGCTATTTCAATGGGATTCATTTCTGTTGAAGATGCAATAGAAAATGGATATCCTTACCCACTTGATTTGAAAAAAAAGTTCAAACCTCTTCCAGATATTTTGTACCATGTTACTGTTGCTATGGACAAGGTTATGCAATTAGGGTTGAAGACTAGGGATGATCTGGGGGTTAAAGAGGCAAATGGATTGGGTGGTGGAGAAAGTAATTCCATCAGCTTAACGACAGATATAGATTATGCTCGTTCTATAAAAATTAATCTAGTTGAAGGAGCAAGAACAGCAAATGGTGATTTATCTCCAGAAGAAATGATAAAAATGGCTAAGATGGGGACAGGAGCCAAAAGGCCATATTATAATGAAATAGAAAAATATTTCGAGTCAAGTTTTGGACCATTAAAATATTTCTTAAGAGGGAAAAAGATAGAGAATTTTTTTATAGAACCAGTAGAAGAAATGTTGGATAAGGGATATTCCTTACTTGACGAAGAAGACAAAAACGTCTGGAGAGGAGGAGACGGAAGGGAATATTCTAACTCTTTTTTAAAGGATATGAATGAAGAAGAAAGAATAAGGGATTCAATGGGATTGTACAAGGCGTTTGCCCTGTTTAGGCAGGAAGCTGGCGGAATGGAATATGCTTGGTTTGGTTTTAATGATGACAATGCTTTATCGAAAATAGATGTCAGTAAAATAGGAATTCTTGAATTAAGATCAAAACCAAATACATTTGGAACTTTTTTCCCTGCTGAAAGAGAATATCGAGTATATTCTGGAGATACCGTAGAAATAATAGGAATAGTAGATGACGAGATAAAAAAAAATAGCTCAACAAAAAACAATTGGTATAAAAAATCTCAGTTTAACGAAGAATATAACAGTAGTGACGAATATGGTGATGACGAAGAATCAGAAGATCCAACTTCTATTTGGACAAGACTAGACACTAAACCCATTGAAGAGATACATAAATTAGAATATATGTTGTTTGATTTAGATAAAAGAGAATATTTGAATAATACTCCAAAATATTATCAAATGAAAGAAAGATTAGAATTATTATCTAAAGAAATATTAAATAAAATGAAATCAGTATATACTTCTTGGGTAAATGATCATACTAAATCAGGATGGCTTAGATCTCATCTTGAAGGATTGCTTATGAATAAAGGTTCTGAAGGCAATTCTCTCTTTAATATTGATATTAAAGAAAATGTTTTGGAAAAATTATCGGAAGAAATTTCAAAAAATTTAGATAAAATTACAGGATATGATAAATATGGGAATCCTCTGAGAACATCCATTGAAAATATTATATTAAGCAGAAGTCTTCATAAAATTTTAGATACAAAAAAAGGACTTGAGGAAGCTATTTCATTTCTTAATCATGATTATTTTGATTCTAGCGAATTTGAAGGAAAAACAGAAATTGAACAAATTCAAATAGCAAAAGAAGAAATAGAACAAAGTGGACTTGATTCTGAATTTGCCGATTATTTAACAAACAATGGATTTGAAACAAGTGATTTTAATTTATCTTTAAAACCATACCAGATAAAAGAAGCAATAGAAAATTTTATGCCCGATGATTGGTGGGAATTTTTTATATTTGAGACCCCGACAGAGATATATGAAATACCGGAAATTATCAGAGAAAATCAAATACATTTGTATCAAGGGCCTTTTTATTATGTTTTCGAGGAAGTCGCCAAAACATCAGGGTATGATCAATGGGCCAGTACCATAAATAATAAGAAAGGAGTCAATGCTATTCAGAAAACAATAAAAAGAATAAACGATACTAAAGAACTGATAGAAGATTCCTTATCTTCAAATGATATAAAGAAAAGAATGATAGCCCTAACAATAGGGTTGAATACGGCTCATGCCACAGGAGGTATGTCTCAGTATCTAGGATTAACCGAAAGAGAATTAGAAGAACTTAGCAATCTTGATTTTAAGCCATGGGATAATGAATTAAAAAGAATAAGTAAAGTGTCTAAAGATTGGTATAAGATTAAAGATAAATAATTAAAAATCGTATATAAAAAAAAGAAAACACCGAACAAAGGAGATTGTATATGAAAATCAAACTATCAGAAATACTCAATTCAAAAGATTCTATAGGTAAATTATTAGAGAGAGAGCTTCCGATCAGAATCTCTTTCAGATTAACAAAATTAATAAAGGAACTCGATCCAGAGTTGCAGATAATTGAAAAACATAGAATAAAATTGGTTGAAAAATATGGTAAAAAGAACGAAGAAAATGGCAATACAGAAGTAAGTGGCGATAGTGTTGCTGATTTCTCAAAAGAGTTCAATACTCTTCTTGAAGAAGAATTAGATATAGATTACGAACCTATTCCTATATCTAGTCTAGAAAATATCTCTTTAAGCCCATTTGACGTTCTTAGACTAGAAAAATTCATAAACCAAGAAATGTAATCTATTATCTATTAATTAAAGGAAAATCTCTCTAGTAAATTGTATTTTACTAGAGAGATTCTTTCTATTAAGGGTAAAAAAAATGGAATTTAATTGGTATAAAACATCAAAAATAAAAAAAGAAAAAAATAAATGGAAAGTAACTGATGAGTCAGGTAAAAAAAATCTTGGAGAATACGATTCCAAGAAAGATGCGGACGAAAGACTTAGGCAAGTTGAGTATTTTAAACATAAAAATGCATCTAACTATCTCAAGATACTTGAGTCCCTTGATGATCTTGATGGACTATTTCTTAAAAAAAACAATGACTTTATAAGCAAACTTGCGTCTACCCTTATTATAGAAAAAAATGATCCTATTAAAATAAAAAATTTCAAAATAAAATCAATATCTGCTTTATCTCCTCTTTTTTCGACAAATAATTTAAAAGCCTCAGAGTATTGGTTAAATAATAATCAGGAAAAAATAAATGATATCCTATCTGCATGGGGCCAATTAGGTTTTGAATGTTATGCTGAAAAGCAAGATATTGATATAAAAAAATATGACCTTATCATCTTTGATGCAGATAATACGATTTGGGAAGGAACTTGCGCTAGAGATATGTATCCTCCTTTCTATAAAATAGATGAGAATACGATAAAAGACTCAAAGGGCAATATATGTCAGTTAATGAGCGGAGTAAGAGAAACATTATTAAAATTAAGAGCAAAGGGCAAAGATGTAGGTATGATTTCTCATTCTGAGAATGAATCTGAAAGTCATGAAAAACAGCCAGTTATTCTTTTATTGAAGATGTTTGGAATTTTTGAATTATTTAACGACATTATCGTTATTGCACAAGACCTTCCTAAGGATATATTTATTCCTAAAAATAGATCTGTCCTTTTTGTTGATGACAAAGATAATAATTTATCTGATGTAATAGAGAATACAGATGCAGATGTAGTTAAGGCTGGCGAAGAGATAAAATTTGAAGCTTTTATTGACAATGATAATATTAAAGAGGCCATCAGCAACGAGAATGCCTATCTTCGCGATTATCTTAGGAATGGATTTGATCCTTATGATTTTTCTCATTATATTGAAGAATACCTAGACGACGAAGATATTAGTTATGATGATGATATGGAATATTATGATATTTTTGAAGAATGGATTCAAAAGGCATCAAAAGATCAAATTGAAGATTTTAAGAACTTTGTAGAAAAAAATAATAGTTATAACGATGGATACGATGCTCCGCCATATACGGCTATGGGTTTTACTAAGTATATCCCTCCAACTTGGATGATCCACTTCACTAATGATGCACAAGGAATAGCTAATAATGGGTTTATATATGGTCATGAAGAAATGAGAGAAGGACTTCATCTTACGACACACAAAAGAGACAGGAATAAAGGGGGAGGATATAACTTTTCATTTGAATTTGGCACAAGAGATGCTTCAAATGCCGCTCGTTCTGGTAAATATGGAGAAGAGGCGGTTTTATTTTGGAGTGACGGTGTTCAGGCAACACATTATGGTGACGAGGAAGAACAGATTATATTTTGGGGTCCGTCTGTAAATAAAAACTTAATATTTCCAATAAATAGAGATTATGGCGATTGGACAATAATAGATGATGCCGGGAGAAAAGTATTTACATCAGAAGACTTTAATACAACTGTATCTTGGTGCATAGACAATATAAACATGCTTCAAAGTACAAGAGCAAAAATACTAAGAAAGCATGATCACTATTTGATGGAAAAGAATAGAAATAATCAAATAGCAGATAATACAAATTGGTATAAGACATCAAGAAGTTACATCCCCGTAAGTGAGCGTCCAGAAAAGCCTAAAGATGGAAAAGACTATGAGCTTGACCATCATAAAAGTAAATGGAAGGGTGGAAAAGACACAAAAGATAATCTTCAATGGATAGAGAAAGAAAAACATAAAAAGAAGTCTCAAGAAGAGGGATCTTTTCAAGAGGGCGGGAAAGATAGACATAGAAAGCTAAAAAATAAAGGTAAAGGAAATTATTCTAAATACCAGAGTGATTGTGGTAAAGCAAAAATAGAAAAAGAGAAAGAAGAGTTAGGGGATAAAGGTTTTAGCCAAAAACAGAGAGAAAGAGCACTTAAAAGATGGAATAAAGCCTTTGTCGATAATAGAATACTAAAAGAGTCTACATTAAGCACATATAGAGACGAGTTGATAAATGATCAAAATTTTGTTTATGCCATCGAGACTATGCAAGGATGCGATGTTTTATTAGATTTTGCTAATGCAGAACGTGAATACGAGAACAGGATAATGTCGTCTACAGATAATAAAGAAGCGACAAAAAGAATAATGATAAGCTTAATCAGATCTTTTTCAGAAGAATTGGTGAAACATAAAAATGAGGATACATGTACATTTATCGGGTCTTTAATAAGAACTTATTTCTAAAATGGCGGTTGATAAATCCTACGGAAATGCGTATAGTTTAAATAATTATGCTAATTTCAGGAGAATTTATGAATAAATACCTAATACATGTAATAGATGAAATATCTTGCCACAAAAAAAATAATCTAACATATCAAATGATTCCACTGGAAAATGATGAAGATGGCAATCCAATCTACATATCACATAATGACGCGATATATCTAGTCGGAGGAAATGATTTCCTAGATGCAATAGAAATTGTATCAAATACGATTCAGATTAAAGATGTTGATGACTCAGATATCTCATTATCTGATGCGATAAAGAAATCTTTTGAAAAAAAAGAAGATCATAAAAATGATAGTTTATCTACCATCGATATAGATGAAGAAATTGAGGAAATTGAAGAAGAGAATGAAGAAACTGAAGAAGAAAACGTATTAGAATCCTACCACAGCTACAATAGATCAATAAACACTACATCTAAACTAATCACTTCTATCTGTCAAATAAATAGAGAAGAAAAAGGTGAAAAATGGATAGAATTGCATAAAATAACGTTCTATGCTATAGAAGAAAATAAAATAATGACGATAAAAAGTGAATAATTTTAATGGATAGTAAAAGAATATATACAGATATTGATTTCGTTTTAAATGATTATAGAGAGTCTTTTCTTCAATCAGCAAGGGATTTTTATCATATCAGTGAATATAATATTGGCAGGGCAAATAAAATAGTCGATTTATTCAATAAAAGTAATGGTGAACAAGAAAGCCCTTTACAAGTTATCGCCAAAGAGCTATACTTATCTCAATCAGCTATAGAGATTTTGGTAGACGAGGCCAATAAAATAGAAATTTGGTATCCGACTGTATTTGCACAAAGCATTATAGATTTTATTAATAACAGGGTCTCTGAAGGTTACGAACTTGCTGTCATCACGGCAAGAAATACAAGGAATGGTGCAGAAAGTATCATTGAAAAGATATTCGGCAAAGATGTTCCAATCTGCACCTGTGAATCTATGTATAAACATCTCTTTATAGAAGATGGATCCATATATTTTGAAGATGATTGGAGAATAGTAAAAAACTGTCAAAAAAGATTACCTAATACACAGATATTTGTTCCAGAATGGCCATGGAGTGTTGGCAGGATTGAAGAGAATGATATGGTAAGAGTGTTCACTCATGAGGAAATGAAAGATATTGAAAGTATATATCAAGGGGAATTTTAATGAAATTCAGTAAAAATAGAATTGATCATATAGCCGAAAATGTATATAACCACCTCTCTCTACAGGAAAATGTTAAACTTGACGAAAAAGAGAAAATACTTTTTGCAGTAAGATCTGAGATAGAGTCTGATCTTCAACAAGAAGAAGAAATAGAAGAAGAAGCTAGAAGAATACTTGAAAATAATAAAAGAAGCATTGATATGAGGAATGTTTCTTATTCAGAATTATTTAAAAGATCTAAAGAAATAATTGCAAAAGAGAGGAAATTTATCCTATGAAAATCTCCGAAGCAAGAATAGACTCGATATCAAAGAAAATAGCTTTTAGATTAGTAAAAGAAAGGCTAGTGAGGACAGTAAAAAATTTAAGACAGGTATCGGCATGGGTAGAATACGCTATTTATGAAGATTTTAAAATAGAAGAAAGTATAAATAAAGAAACTACCGAAATGTTATCCAAGATGACAACATGTCCACCTGTTGGATCTTTTGAATATAATGCTCTTTTTCAAAAGAAAAGAGAAGAAGTTTCTGATAGAAAAAATTTCAATTTTTAAAATGGAGAAAAATATGAAGAAAACAATTGCAAAAGCGTTAAGAGAGAAGAAAACGATAGCTAAAAAAATAGCTACAAGTGGAAATAGGGCAGTAGTTTGGTCTGCCTCAGAAGTGGGAATCGAAAAAGATTTTGATTACTCATTGGAACTATCAAATTATAGAGAGTTCCAATCTGAGCTAAGAGAACTAAAAACAATGGTGGCAAAAAAGACCATCGAAGAGAAAGTCTCTATCCCAGCCAGCCAGTATATAAAAGAAAGCGGCACAGATGTTCCTCTCTTTAAAGCTATTCTGATTAGAGATGATTTGAAGTCATACCTAATGTGTATTGAGCAAATTATCGCAAGAAACCATGGGACATCATATAACTATTCAGGAAGGACAGAGCCTCAGGCAGTAGTTATTGAAAGAAATTTTAATCTACAGGCAATGCTTGATCAAGCCGAAGAAATTCAATCTCTAATCGACACTATTGATGCTTCTATTCAATATGTCGATAATACAAAGGAGATTTAAGTTTAGTCACTTTGTGACTAAATCCGATCAAATGAATTGAAGGCAACTTATAGTCTTAAAGGCTAATTACAAAAAATCCAAATGGATAGTGAATATAACAAAATAATTAAACGCACATTGTATTTTGAACACGCTATCACACTGAATTGCATCTAGCACTTTGTACTCAGCATTTAGCATTTTAGCTTTCTTTTTATTTTTTCGGAGAGAGGGGAGAAGAATAATTCTCCCCTCTCATTATAAAAACGGAGAAAATAAACAAAATGAAAGAAAAAATTAAAGATTTTATATATAAAATAGAAAATAAAGAAACAAAATATATAATTGATGAATGGGAATCTTTAAAAGAGATAGAGAAAGAAGAGATTAGAGAATATTTTTTAACAAAAAACTGTGAAGAAATAAAAAAATATATATCTCTTATTAATGAGTATTTGGCAAAAGATATTTTTTATCAAGAAGAATCAGATACTAATGACGACAAAATAATTGAAATTAATGGGGTTATGTATAGCTCAAAAGAAATTAGAGATGAATGTCTAATGAATATAAATTTTGTATCAGTATTAATAGAATATTTAAAAAAATGTGATAAAAATATAAAAGAAACATTCATGGAAGATATAAAAAAAATAGATAATTATTTTTATTGTGCGATAGATAATGTTTTGTCAACAGACTTAAAAATAGATAAAAAACATTTTTCTTCTTTTAATTATTTTAATACAAAGGCAAAAATACTTAGACAATATAAAAATACATTAAAAAGTGAAAAATTTTCTCGTGCAGAAATAATTTCATTATTGTCGATAGAATCAAGGATTTTCACACCATTTTTTATAGATGAGAATAATATTTTATGAAAGAAAAAATTATGAATTTTCCAATAAATGTAGCCTTTGATGAAATGATAGGATTTTATTTAAAAAAAAATAAAGATCAAGATATAGGTAAAATATATAGTGTTCTTTATAGATGGGTGCGGAGAAAACCCCACAATTCAGCTTTAGCTGAATTGCTTGCCGCTTGTCGGTGGGGATGAACCGCATCCCCGACATAAAGAGAATAAAGAGAATAAAGAGAATAAAGAGAATAAAGAGAATAAAGAGAATAAAGAGAATAAAGAGAATAAAGAGAATAAAGAGAATAAAGAGAATAAAGAGAATAAAGAGAATAAAG
>Ga0074197_1001458_pt1 | contig 20128 bp, 15 predicted proteins | sample EPASupsiteSAE305_FD_64526 | JGI IMG/M metagenome (GOLD analysis project Ga0074197, IMG submission 64526) | Bioremediated contaminated groundwater microbial communities from EPA Superfund site, New Mexico - SAE3-05 reassembly with SPADES | ecosystem: Environmental > Aquatic > Deep subsurface >...
CTTTAAGAATAGCATTATAACTACTTAAACCAGAATTTTCGGTTATTTTTCCAATTTTCAATTCCGAAAATCCAATGTCTAAAATTGAAACTTTACCATTATTTATATCGGAATTATCAAGTGATTTTTTTATTTCAAACGGAAATTCGATTGCAATTTGCTCTTTGTAGTATTCAAATACGTTTTGAGGAATTACTAACGTAATTTTATATTTTTCCTCAGAATATAGCTTATTTATTGATTTTATTGATATTTCGGGACCAATTCCATTAATATCGCCACAAGTAAAAATAAAATTATCCAATTATTTAATCCTCTCAAATTTTCCAGCGCCAGTTTTATCCGAAAAATAGATTTTTTCGTTCAGCGATTTATATTCCCAAACTTCAATTACGTCATAAACATCGTTAAAAGTTCTTGTAATGCTATCTGGTTTTCCAAAATTTATATAAGTTTTGCCTCTGTCTGTCTCAAGTGCATCTTTTTTGCCAACTGAATTAAATTCAGATTTAACAAAATCAATTCTGGAATAAAACTCACCAAAAACAGCATTAAATGCAGTTGATTTATCATCATCATATTTTGACCAAAATTTATGAAGCGCATGATATTGCAATTCTTCCGAAAAATTTAGAAGAGAATCGACTTGTTTGTTTAATCCAATAATTTTTAGATGTTCAATTGCTTCCTCAATGTTAGCTAACGATTTTGGCTTGTCAAACCAAACCACTTTTTGTTCAAATTTAATTTTTGTAGTATCTCGTTTTAGAATTATCTCAAATTTGTCATCAACCAATTTTTGGTTTATAAAACTGAATTTATAGAATTTAATCTTTGGAATAGACAAATTAGATGATAAGTATATTTCATTTTCAATAATCTCAAAATTCGGATTTAGGTAAACAAAATCATCAATTTTTGATTTTAGAACTGTTTCTTTATTCTGAATCACTTCAATTTCAAACGATTTTTCGTCCGAGTGAAATGTAGGAATTAGCATATCGTACTTTTCGTCGGAAAAAGGAATTGCATTTTGCGAATTTATTAGCCGATAATTTGTGCTGTCGTCATTTTGGCTAACGGAACTTACATAAAATGGCTTGTAAATCTGATTTGAATCAACACGAATTTCAATCGGTTTAATTTTTGCTTCAATATCAGTATTTTCAATAATAATTGAAGGTTTTATCAGATAGTTGCCTTCTGAAATATTAAGCGAAACAAATCCACTGCTAAACTTATCCTCTGCATTTGTTTCGGAATAATTACTTGCAATAATTTTATTTGAACTATAAACTCGCTTAATAAATTTATCTTTTTCAAACAACTCAAAAGAAATTGTATATCCAGAAGAATAATGACTGTTTTCACGCACAAAAACAACGCTACTAAAAGGAATTTTATATGACAAGATGCAAATGAAATTTGAATCTGAAGGTAAAATATGGTTTTCAACAAACACAGGTGCAGTTAAATTATTTTCTCTATTTCCCTTTCCATTTTGAGCAAAAGAAATGTTTAGTAAAAATAGGACAAATAGTGCGGTTAGTTTAATATGTTTATTCACTTTATTCAATCAATTTGGTTAATTTATTTATAGAACCAATATAATAAAAAAAAGGCTTATCAAACTGATAAGCCTAAAAAAAATATTTATAGAAGATTAACTATTCATACTTTCAATAAATTCTTTATTGTTTTTTGTTCCACGAAGTCTGTCAATCAAAAATTCCATTGCATCAATTGAATCATAATCGCTTAATAATTTTCTAAGAATCCAAACTTTGTTTAGTTCTTCTTCGTTCATAATAAGCTCTTCTTTTCTTGTTCCAGATTTATTAACATTTATTGCTGGGAAAACTCTTCTATCAGATAAAGCACGGTCAAGAACTAATTCCATATTACCAGTACCTTTAAATTCTTCAAAAATAACGTCATCCATTCTACTTCCAGTTTCAATTAAAGCAGTTGCAATAATTGTTAAACTTCCGCCTTCTTCAATATTACGAGCGGCACCAAAGAATCTTTTTGGTTTTTGAAGTGCATTTGAATCAACACCACCAGAAAGAATTCTTCCACTGTGAGGAGCAACTGTATTGTGAGCACGAGCTAAACGAGTAATACTATCAAGCAAAATAACAACATCTTCGCCAGCTTCTACTGATCTTTTTGCTTTTTCGATTGTCATATTTGCAACTTGAACGTGTCGTTCTGCTGGTTCATCAAAAGTTGAACTGATTACTTCGGCATTAACTGAGCGTTGCATATCTGTAACTTCTTCTGGACGTTCGTCAATTAACAACATAATTAATTGAACTTCTGGGTGGTTTCTTGAAATAGAATTAGCAATTTTTTGAAGCAAAACTGTCTTTCCAGTTTTTGGTGGAGAAACAATTAAACCTCTTTGACCTTTTCCTATTGGAGAAAGCATGTTCATTACACGCATTCCATATTCACCAGGTGCAGATTCAAGATTAAGTTTTTTGTTTGGATAAAGCGGAGTTAAATTGTCAAATAAAGTTCGGTTTCTCATGTCTTCAGGATCTTTTCCGTTCATTGCTTCAACCCGAAGTAAAGCAAAAAATCGTTCTTGATCTTTTGGAGGTCTTACCTGTCCACTAACAAAATCGCCAGTTCGCATGTGGAATCTTTTAATTTGTGAAGGCGAAACATAAATATCATCTGGCGATGGTAAATAATTATAAGATGATGAGCGTAAAAACCCGTAACCATCAGCAAGAACTTCCAAAGTACCTTTAGAGAAAGTTAAACCATCTTTTTTGGTTTGAGCTTCAAGTATTTGAAAGATTAGCTCTTGTTTTCTGAGATCGTTGTAGTTACTTAATTTGAACGTTTTTGCAATTTCGTGAAGATCTACTATCTTCAATTTTTTTAATTCGGAAATATCCATTGTTGTTTTAACCTTTAACTGTTTCTAAATTTAACATAAAATTTTTACGGAAGTAATTCCATAATTTGTGACTAATTCTTGATTTTGACGAAAGGAACAAGAGGAATGGTGCCAAATTACATCATTTTTGTTCTAATGTCAAGTTTTATAAAATAATAGTTGCTTTTTAATTTCTCCTAAAATATACATTGAACCTAATACAACTAACACTTCGCTAAAATTTGTAGCTATAAATTCCTTTATCAAATTTGTTGGATTTTCGAGTGGAATTATTTTTACTCCACATTTTTCGCCAATATTTACTAATTCATTTATTTTTAACGACCTTTCATAGTCAATTTCAGTTCCATAAATAACGTCAAAGTGCTTTGATAATTTTTGAACAATTTCTTCAACATTTTTATCATTCATTGCACCATAAATTAAGCTACATTTTGAGTATTTAATCTTCTGTTTACTAAATTCACTCAAAAAAGCATCAATTCCTTCGGTGTTGTGCCCCGAATCAAAAATAATTCTTGGATTGTCGTTAAATATTTCAAATCTTCCTTGAAGTCCAGAATTTTTCAATACATTTTTTAATCCATTAATAATTACTTGTGTTTCAATTGTGGGAAATAAATTTATTACGGTTAAAACTGCTAAAGAAGCATTTTTTAATTGATATTCCCCCAAAAGTGGCAGATCAGAAATTTGCAATTCACTATTTTTATGACTAATTATTCCAAAACTCGGTTCAAATTTGGCAAATTTAAGTAGCTCAAAATACTCCGAATTTCTTTCCTTTGCTTTTGCAATTACAACTTTTATTGCTTCATCTGGCAAAGCTCCAATAAATACTTTTTGATTATTTTTAATTATCTCAGCTTTTTCTTTTGAAATGCTAACTAAATCACTTCCTAAAATATTTGTATGTTCTAAACTTATTGTCGTAATTACCGAAGCAAGCGAGTTTAGAACATTGGTTGCGTCCAACCTTCCACCAAGACCAGTTTCAATAACCGCAAAATCGACTTTTTCATCCACAAAATACTTAAATGCAATTGCTGTTGTTAATTCAAAAAATGTTGGACTTTCGATATTTATATAATTTTCATTTTCATTTACAAATTGAACGACATATTCATTTGGAATTTCAATTCCATTAATTCTAATTCGCTCGTTATAATTTACAAAATGAGGCGATGTGTAAAGTCCTACTTTATAACCAGCTTCGGTTAAAATACTTGCAATAAACGATGCAGTACTTCCCTTTCCGTTTGAACCAGCAATATGAATTGTCTTTAACTCAGCTTCGGGATTTCCAATATGGTTCAACAATTTTTGGATGTTTTCCAAGCCTAATTTTATTCCAAATTTGTGCAAAGAAAATAGTTTTTCGAGTGATTGTTTGTAATTCATATTGTGATTTTTATAATTTGCTTTTTCTGCTGAATAAGATTTACTTTAATTATATTTAAGCGTCTTAAGGCAATTCTACTAACTGTACCGAGTCTTTTTCGGGAAATGCTCTTCTTAGTCAGAAATTAGATTCCGCGTAAGAACATCGCGGAATGACTTAAGCTAAAGTTTACAGAACATTTGTCAAAAAGGAATTTTCTTTTTTTTTAGATTAAATAAGATGCTGTTAATTCGCTAATTTTTTCCAATTTTGTTTCGTTACAATAGTTTTTTAAGCCTTCAATTATTTCGATTGATGCGTTTGGATTTATAAAATTTACTGTTCCAAGCTGAACTGCCGAAGCACCGCAAATCATAAATTCAACAGCATCTTGCCAATTCATTATTCCACCAATTCCAATTATTGGAATATCAACATTTCTGCTAATTTCCAACACTTTTGCAAGTGCGACTGGTTTAATTGCCGCACCAGAAAGTCCACCAGTAATATTTTTTATTTTAGGCTTTTTTGTGTAAATATTAAATGCAGTTCCAACAAGAGTATTTATTGCAGAAACGGCATCAGCACCTTCATCTTTGGCAGCTTGAGCAAAATCCTTAATAGAAGCAGTATTTGGCGATAATTTTATGATAATTGGTTTATTTGTTACGGCTCTCACTTTTTGAGTAATTATCCGAACATTATTTACATCATTTCCAAAAATGAGTCCACCATCTTTTACATTTGGACAAGATACGTTTATTTCGAAAGCTTCAACGGTGTCTTCATAATTCAGAGTTTTAACGCATTCAACATATTCTTCAATTGTACTTGCTGCAATATTACATATCAATGTTGAGCCAATTTCTTTAAGAAAAGGAATTTTATTTTTGATAAAATCCTCAAGACCGACGTTTGCAAGTCCGATTGCGTTTAACATTCCAGATGCGGTTTCTGTAATTCTTGGTGGTGGATTTCCTTTTCGTGGATTTAACGAAATTGATTTTGTAACGATTCCGCCAATTTTGGATAAATCGGCAAATTCAGAAATTTCACTACCGTACCCAACCGTTCCAGAAGCTAAAAGTATTGGATTTTGAAGGAGTAAACTTCCAATTTTGACAGTCAAATCAACATTGTTCATAGTTTTACATCCTCTGCTTTAAAAACTGGTCCATCTTTGCAAACCAACAAAAATCTATCAGAATTTACACCTTCAATGTTGCAACCTTGGCAAATACCAAATCCGCAAGCCATTACACTTTCGGTAGATATTTCACAATTAAAGCCCTTTTCGATTGTAAATTTGCTTAATGCTCTTAACATAGCGTTTGGTCCGCAAGCAAATATTTTTGTTTTTAATTTATCATATTTGTGAATTTCCGATTCAAGAAGTTGCACAACATTTCCGCAAAATCCTTCTGATCCGTCATCGGTTGAAACAACAATATTTTTCAACTTATATTTTATTAAATCCTTTTTAGATTTTCCTCCAATAAAGGAAGTAACTTTTTTATCGGACGAAAAGCTATTTGTTAACATTGGAAATGGAGCAGCACCAATTCCACCAGCAACAATAATTGCATTTTCAAAATTGTCAGAATAGTTGAAACCAATTCCAAGCGGACCAATAATGTTTAATAAATCGCCTTTTTTCTTGTTGGAAAGCACTTTTGTTCCCTCACCAACAAGATTAAATTGAAATGAAATTATGTCATTTTCAACTTCACAAATTGAGAAAGGTCGGCGGAGAAAAGGAGTTAGTGAATCGCTTACTTTTATATTACAAAACTGTCCAGGCTTTGCAAGCGCAGCAATTTGGAATGATTTTACCTTCAAAATAAATATTCCTGGCTGAATTTCTATAACTTCTTCTACAATTCCATTTTTTTCAATCATTTCTGTTAGGATTTTTACTTATAACAATTCGTCTTTTTTATTCATTTTAAGGTAATCAACAATTAGTTTAACATCTTGGGCATAATCTCTATGACAAACTAAAGTGGCATCATCTGTGTTTATAACTAACAAATCTTTAACTCCAATAACTGCAGTAAATTTATTTCCAGCATTAATGTAAGTTCCATTTGAATTTGCAAAGTAAACATCGCCTTTTCCAACATTTCCTTTTGTGTCTTTTTCAAGCAAATGATAAACTGCATCCCAGCTACCAACATCGCTCCAATCAAAACTGCCTTTAATTAAGCGTACATTATTTGAGTTTTCCATAATTCCGTAATCGATAGAAATACTTTTTAGCTCGCCATAAACTTTTGTTAAAACGTCTTCAAAATATACGGTGCCAATTGCTTGACTTATAGTTTGCAAACCTTCAAACAAATCCAACATGTGGTCAGCAATTTCGCTAAGAATTACGTCAACTCGCCAAATGAACATTCCAGAATTCCAGAAAAAATCGCCCGATTCGAGAAAGCGTTTTGCCGTATCGAGATTTGGTTTTTCGGCAAATCTTAGTACTTTATGCAAAGTTTCTGTTTCGTTTTCATCAATTTGAATATATCCATAACCAGTATCCGGTCGCGTTGGATTAATTCCTATAGTAACTAAAGCTTTTTCGGTATATGCAAAGTTAGAAGCTTCTTTTATAACTCGTTGAAATTCTTCTTTGTCATTTATTAAATGGTCGGCAGGAAGAACAATAGTAACTGCATCTTTGTGTTTACTATCAATAACAATGGAAGCAAGTCCAATAGCGGCAGCTGTATTTTTACCAAAAGGTTCTTCAATAATATTTTCGAGTGGCAATTGTGTAAGTTGCTTTGCTATTAAATCTTTTTGGACTTTATTTGTTACAATATAAATATTTTCATTCTTAACCAATCCATTCATTCTTTCAACTGTGTTTTGAATCATCGAATTTTCGCTAAAAAGATTCAACAATTGCTTAGGTTCCTTAGCTCTACTTTTAGGCCAAAATCTTGAACCGACACCCCCAGCCATTATTACTGCAACTAATTCCATTTTTCTCCTTTGTGCATTTTTAAGAATTTTCCTAAATTTTCCGATTTATTAAGGTAGCTTGTAATATCAACATCTTTTCCGCGAACAACAGCAACAATAACAATTAAACAAGCTCTTAATGATTCAATTATATTTTTATCAACAATAATAATTCCGTCTCTAATTGTTATTAATGCTGTGTAAAATATTGTGTGCATTTCTGCAAGAACGTTAAAACCAATTGCTTCAGAAAACTCTGCATTTTGTTTCATTACATTTATAAGATTTATTAACTCTTCATCCGTAACTTTATTTTCAACAAGATTCTTTAGCAAATTTTCCAATTTACCAATCGGTCTTAATATTTCCTCTTCAAAATCGTCAAAATTAAATTTATTTGATGATTGAATTTCACCTAAAATCAAATCTTCTTTTAGTTCATCTCGTGCAACAACTTCTTTTGTTTGCTTTTCGTCAAAATCTTCCATTTTTCCAATTGAAATGTTTGATGGCATTTCTGCTTTTGCATTTCCATCGCCCAAACTAACGGCAATTTCGTCATTTACTCTCATCGAATTAAAAATTTGATTCAATTTTTCGGGAGTTGCAACATCGAGCAAATTGCTTAATTCCATTACAAGCATGTGTGCGTGTTCTTTGAAAACATCACTAATTCGCAAAAAATCGAGTGAATTTGATTTTGTAAACTGATAAGCTTCCCACAATTTTATTGCAAATTTTGATAATTCCGTCTTTGCTTTCATTCTGCGAATGTCGTCTTCTAAATTTTCGCATAATAGAATATGCTCGCGCAAAATTGCAACAGTTTCAATTTTATCCGAACTTAATCTAAGATTATTTGAAGCTACCGAAATTACTTGAACTATATATTGTTTGCTAAAATTCATTTACGTACTTTCTTGGGACTCTTTTACTAATTCCACATGTTATTTCGTATGGAATTGTATTTAAAATATTACACCAGTCAATTGCCGAAATTACTTCATTTTTCGATTTTCCAATTAGTGTAACTTCATCTCCAACCTTAATTTTACTATTTCCAACATCAAACATTATTCTATCCATTGTAACAGTTCCAACTTGAGGATGTTTTTTGTTATTTACAATGCAAAACATTTTATTTGTTAATCCGCGTCTAATTCCATCGGCATAACCGATTGGAACAGAAATAATTGTCGTATCTGCTTTAGTTTTATATCTTCTTCCATAGCTAATTGGCGTTCCTTTTGGAAAATTATTAACCGTAGCTACTTCAGAAAGTAAAGACATTACCGGTTTTAGCTTAATAGATTCACTTGTTTCGTTGGAAGGATAATATCCATACAAAGAAATTCCCGCGCGAACCATATCAAAATACGAATCTGGAATATCAATAATTGCTCCACTATTTGCCGAGTGAATAATTCCAATTTCGATATTCTTTTGCTTTAGTAAATTTATCACATTTTTGAACTTGGATAATTGGAGCGTTGCAAATTTTTTATCCTTTTCATCCGAAGTAGCAAAATGTGTATAAATTCCGCCAATTTGAATCATTTTGTTCAAACTCAATTTGGAAATTAAATCAACAGCGTCATTGGCAGAAATTCCAACACGCCCCATTCCAGTATCGATATTTATATGGATTTTAAACTTTTTGTTAAATTTAAACTTATTTAACAAATCAATTTCGTATTTGCTGGTTATTGTTGGAATTATTTTGTGTTTAATATAATCATCAATTTCATCTGATTTTAATGGAGCAAAAACTAAAATTGGAGATTTTGTAATTTTTGATTTGCTTAATTCAATTGCTTCTTCCAACAAAGCTACTCCGTAATAATTTGGTTTTTTATCACCGAGTTTTTCCAGCTCTGACACAATTTTAATCATTCCATGACCATAAGCATCAGCTTTTACAACTGCCAAAATTGCTCTTTCTGCAACTTTTTTACTAATATTCAAAAAATTATATTTCAGATTTGAAAGGCTAATTTCAGCCCGAGTTAATCGCATTTTTTCCTTACATTCCAATTATTCTAACACTTTCAAAAATAACATTTTTTTATGCATAAATGAAAGAACTCAAGCCAAAGTATAATTTTTTTTTGAATTTGACTTGGTGTTCCATTTTTTTTATCTTCCTACTACTTTAATTAAATAATAGGAAATAATATGTTATTAACTACAACAAATAATGTTGAAGGAAAACGAATTATAAAATATCACGGTTTGGTTTCTGGCGAAGCAATTTTAGGTGCAAATATTTTTAAGGATTTTTTTGCTGGAATTAGAGATATTGTTGGCGGAAGATCATCCGCTTATGAAAAAGAATTAAGAACAGCAAAGGATATTGCAATTCAAGAAATGAAAAATGAAGCAATAAATATTGGTGGAAACGCAGTTATTGCAATTGATTTGGATTACGAAACTCTTGGACAAGGTAGTATGTTAATGGTTACTGCTTCCGGAACCGCTGTAACACTTGAAGATTAGACAATCATTTTATCGATTAATAGTTCGTTTTTAATTAAAAAGTCCAACCGTTATAAAATATTTTATAACAGTTGGACTTTTATTTAATTACTTAATCAACATCATTTTTTTAGTTTCAACAAAACTTCCACTTTGCAAACGATAGAAATAAATTCCAGAAGTTAAATTACTTGCATCAAATCTTATGGTGTAATTTCCTGCGCTTTGTATTTGATTTACCAAAGTTGCTACTTCGCTTCCAAGAATGTCGTAAATCTTTAATGTCGTTTGTGACATTCGCCGTGGTGAATATTCTGTGCTACTTGGAATTGAATAGCTTATAACAGTGCTTGGGTTAAAAGGATTTGGATAGTTTTGTTTTAACGAATATTCTGTTGGAATATTATTTACTACATTTTCAACTGGAGTTGCAAAATCATATTGAGCATCATCAATGTATATTGTTCCAGATGTACTTGCAGATATAATTTGCTTAATTCCAACTCCTTCAAAAGATAAACTGTCGGCAGATAAATCGCTTAATTTCACATTTTTCATTTTCCAGCCAGTAAAATTAAGAGTATCTATTTCTTTTGAATACAAGTTATTTTCAGAATCTTTGAACCAATATTCAAGAATATTTCCGCTTAATTCGCCATAAATCCAAAGTCCAAACATTGATTCACTATTGGTTCCAACAGTGACTGGATTTACGCGACTAATTTTGTAATATCCTTCATTACCATTAAAAGAATAGTTCATTTTACCAGCAAAAGAGCCATTTAATTTTTTGGAACTGCTAATTTCAAAACTTGTAGTTTCACCAATGCCTATTGAGCCAGAATTTTCGGGAGCATTCCAATTTCCAGTAGTTTCAAAATCGTCAATTACTTTGCCATTGTTATATTCTGTTTCTTCAACTGTAAAGACCACTTCCAAATTTTCTTGCAATTTAACGCCTTCAATATCTCCAACATTTTCACCAATTTTAACAATATAACTTTTTCCAATAGTTAATTTTGAAACTGGAGTAAATGAGATAATTCCTTTTGAATAAGCAGTAAAATCAACAGAGGGAGTTACAGCTTTTCCGTCGGAATCTGTAAAAGTGATATTTCCACCTAATGTTCCAGAATTAATTGCGTTATCAAATTGAAACCGAACTTCAACGCTTTGGCTAATATTTGTTGAACCATTTTTAGGATAATTGCTTATTAAATTTAGTTTGGATCTTGTAGTAAAGTAAAAATTATATCCAAAAAGTAAGTTTTTAGCGAAAACAGTTTTTGCAAGATTAGAAATTGAAACTTGATAAAGTTGTCCCGCAACTAAATTTGCAGTTGGATTAAATATTAAACGCTTGTCATTATCTGCCCAAGTAAAAGTGCCAGCAACACTTGGAGAAATCGAAAAAGCCGATTCAGTTGAAGCATTATCCATTTGTATATCAAAAAGTACCTCAATGTTTGCACTATTGCTGAAGTTTGTAGCTTCATTTTGTGGATAACTTTCTACTACATTTGGGTTATTTTCATTTGGAACCAAAGTAAGATTTTTATACACAAATGAAGAATTATTTGCAGTAATTGTAACCGTTGCGGAGTCCTTTGTGTAATTTTCAGCTTCAACATACAATTTATATGAGCCTGGAGTTAAATTTTCAAAATAAAAATAACCATTAAATTGGTCATCGCCATTATAAACTAAATTTCCGGGTTGTAAAGTTGCTTTAACTGCGTTTAAAGCTTGCTTAGTATCACCAAGCTCAGAAATTGGTAAATAACTTGAATTAGTATTCATAGTTGGATCACGCAAAATTCCAGCAAGATTTCCTTTAGTTAAAGTTCCAGCATTGAAATGATCTAACATTGAACGTGTAATTGCCCAAGCTTCGTGTCTTAAATAAGATTCATTTTTAAGACGGTATGCTTCTGGAATATAATCATGAAATGAACCTTCTGAAAGAACACCTGGCATTGTTAAACCACGAAGTACGCCAAGACCAGAAGTTCCCCAATCTGGATAAAACGTCCAATCACCATAAATTACATCCCAACTTTTATTTTGAACATGGTTTACTTTTTCAAAATTTTGGTAAACTTTTGTTGCATAAGTTTTTGCTTCTGGAAATACAGGTGCATCAGTATAACCTCTGTAAAGCATTAAAGAAAAATTAACTCTTGTTGCAGTTCCAGTAGCGTTTGAGTGTATTGAGTGGAATAAATCAACATTATTTGAATTTGCAATTCCAGAACGGACAGAAAGAGACAAATCGTCACTATCAGTATTACCTGAACGAGTTACAATAACAGTAGCTCCGAGTGATGTAAGAATTTCTGAAGCATGTGTTGCTTTTGAAAAATTTCCTTCAGATTCCCAAAAATTTGGAATAGGAATATATCTATCATTAGCCGCATCATGTCCGCCATGACCAGGATCAATACATACTTTAACTCCACTTAAAGACTGTGCAATAAGAAAAGTGCTTAAAAACATTGATATTATTATAATTTTTACTAATTTCATAATCTAATTCCTAATTAAACTTTAATTCAATTTCATAAATAATTCCATTTGAGGAATTAAAATAGACACTATTTTTAGATTTTGACCAAACAGGATACATTTCGTGAATATCGCTTGTGTTTGTAATTTTAATCTCTTTTTTGCCATCAAATGAAGAAATATATAAATCAGATTCAATAATTTTATCACCATTATCGTAATCTTTCATAAAAACAATCCATTCACCATTTGTTGACCATTGTGGAAAGTGTGCATAGCCAAGATCTGCAATAATTTCGCCCGATAAATTTGTAACGAAGCTACCTTTTTCGGCAAAAGTATAGAGCAACTTATTTCCATCTGGTGAAACGGAAGCCCAAAGATAATTTCCATCACCATTTGGATTTAGAATAATTCGTTCACCATTTTTATATAAAACTAAATCAGAATTCTCAATCATTACAGCAGGCAAAGTATTTGTTACCGTTTTAGGCAATTTGTTATTTCCAACTATTTCGAACAAATTATTACTTTGCGAATAAGAAACTTCATTTCCTTTTTCAATTTTAATTTGAGCAATATTTCTAAGCTTACTTGCAATAATTGTCTCTTTTTGATTTAAAAAATCATATTTACAAATTGAAATAAATCTTAAATTGTCTTTAAAATTGTCATTTCGATAAACAATTTGATTATCATTCGTAAATTGTGCTTCGTAGCCTGACGAATAATAATCATTTATTTTTTCCAACTTTCCGTTAGAATTATTTAAAATCCACAGACCTTTATAATTATCGCTTGAAAATGCGATTTTTGAATCATCATTATTCCCTATTGGATAATAAAATTCACCCTGTTCAAGATTAGTTAATTGCTTAATTGCAACAACCGAAATCTCTTGGGCAAAATTTACTCCAACAAATATTAACATCATTAAAAGAGATTTTTTCATTAGCATCCTCAGATATTATTCCTTAAATTTTATATTTAAAATATAGGTTATTAGATTCATAATTAAAACTGAATTATTATTACACTACAGGATTTAACATGAAATATCGAATAGTTCTTTTAGCATTTTTTCTCTTTACAGCCCTCAATGCACAAAATTTTAAATTGGTTGATAACGCAATAAACTCCGCTATTGAAGATTCCATTTTTCCGGGAGCAACAATTTTAATCGGAAATGAAAATTCCATTCTCTACAAATGCGCATACGGAAATTTCACTTATGACAAAAATTCACCCAAAGTTGAAAATAACTCTATTTTTGATTTAGCCTCGGTTACAAAAGCTTTTGGAACAAATTTTTGTGTAATGAAATTGGTTGATGAACAGAAACTTGATATTAACAAACCAGTTTCTTTTTATCTTCCAGATTTTGAAGCAAACGGCAAAGAAAATGTAAAAGTTGTTGATTTGCTAATTCATGAAAGCGGATTGCAAGCTTACTACACTCCCTCTAAAAATGAAGATAAATGCCATATTCTTAATGCAATTAAATCTCTAAATCTTGAATATAAAACTGGAAGTAACACAATTTATAGTTGTTTGAATTTTGTTTCAACAATGATGGTTGTAGAATCGATTGTAAAAGAACCAATGTATAAATTTTATGCTGATAATTTTACAACTCCTCTAAAAATGGATAGAACTATGTTCACTCCAAATGATGAGTTTAAAAAATTGTGTTTACCAACCACTCCAGATTTACAAGGAGTTGTTCACGATCCTTTAGCTCGTGGATTAAATGGTTTGAGCGGAAATGCTGGCTTGTTCTCCACAACTGAGGATTTATCAAAACTTTGTCAAATTCTATTAAATAACGGAGTTTATGAAGGAAAAAGATATTTAAGCAAAGAAGTTGTGGAAAATTTCACAAAACAATATTCGTCAAAAAGTATGAGAGCTATTGGGTTTGATACTCGTTCTGATGATGGAACTGCTTCTTCGGGACAGTATTTTTCACCAGGCACTTTTGGACATTTAGGTTATACCGGAACTTCAATATGGATTGATCCAGTTCGTAAAATATATGTTATATTTTTAACACACAGAGTTTATCCAGATGATGAAGCCATAATAAAAGACGTACGTCCAAAAGTTTATGATGCCGCAATTTTATCATTGGAAAGCAAATAAGGTTAAGATAAAGGTTTAGGTTAAGAATCTCATTAATAAATTTGCGACTTTCGTCATTCCGACATGCTCTTGGTTGGAATCTAATTTATCAAAGGTAAAGCTAAAGGTTTAGGTTAAGAATAATTGACGAATTTCTAAATTTTTTCGTCATTCCGTTAATCTTTTGAGCGGAATCTTTGTAATGACACAATTCTGAAACATTACAGTTAAATTGTAGGGAACAAATATTTTTGTTCCCCTTTTAGACGTAATCTTGCTAAATGAAATTAAATTTCGTCATTCCGACGTGCTCTTTGTCGGAATCTATTAAAATGAAGCAAAATGGATTCCCGCTAAGAGATTGCGGGAATGACCGGCACTTAAGTTGACAGCATTGCTAAATGCAAACGGAGATATTCATAACATTACTTTAAAAGCATCATCTTCTTAGTTTCAACGAAACTTCCGCTTTGTAATTTGTAGAAATAAGTTCCGCTTGTTAAATTGGAAGCATCAAATATCACTTCATAATTGCCCGATTTTTGTCCTTTATTTACCAATGTTGCAACTTCTCTTCCAAGCAAATCAAACACAACAAGTTTCACATTTGACGTTTCACTTTTTACATTATTTGGAATTGAATATTTAATTACCGTATTTGGATTAAAAGGATTTGGATAGTTTTGATCCAATTTAAACTTTTCTGGAATTTCATCTGAGCCACCAACTGAAGGAATTATAGCAAAATAGTTAAATATTTCGCTAAATAATTGAATTCGTTCAAAATCATTGTAAACTGATTCTATTGGAAATGCCAAATAAACAATTCCACCAGAGGAATCAATTGCTCTGCGGTATTTAATTGCAGCAAAGCCATTTGAAGTAGGAACATTTTTATATGTAAAGATATTTTCGGCATCGTGTGTCGCCATTATTGCATCGGGCCAATCTACGTCAATTGTTCCATGCGTGCCATTATCAAAATTAAATTCAGTTTCTTCTGAACTAATTGCTGTATAATAAGTTGCATCTTCGTTGTTTGGAGCATCATCAATGTAAATAGCTTTTAGATAGTTTTCATAGAATGCTTTATCAGCAGTTGTACCTTTGTAACTCAAATCCCAACCAATTTCTGAACCAGAGACGATTAAATTTCCACCATTATCTAAATATTCGCTAACTTTTTCTTGCTCTAATGAATTAAAAGTCTCATCAACCGTGCTTTCATCCATTAACATCCAAAAAACATATTGATAGTTGTTTAAGTCAACAAATCCTTTATAAACAGCTTCGTTGCTTGTGGAAGAAAGTGCAAATTGATAATTTTTCATTGGAACTTCATACATTCTGATATAATCAAAAGTATTATTTGTTCCAGAAGTTCTATCAAATCCGTTAACAATTATAACATTTGAAGTCTCACTTCGTGGAATTCCAGCAAGAACTTCAGTTTGAGCAGAAGTTCCAGAAGAGTTTAATGCATCAACTTTGAAATAGTATATTGAGTCTTTTTCCAAATTTGTAATAGAAACTGTATTGGAAACTGATTCGGTAATTCTCTCAAAATTTAATCCATCATAACTTAGATAAACACCATATTTTTCGGCATAATCAACATTTTCGAAGTTTAGAATTAAAGTATCTTCGTTAAAATTAAGTACTCTAAATGAAACAGGTTTATTTGGAATAGGAATGTTAGCAGCACCAAATTTGTAATCTATTAAATTCCATAAATCTTGTTTATCGCCATCATAGCCAAGTGCCCACATTCCAACACCACCAAGTATATTTGCAATTGCTAAATCATATTTTTTTTCAATAGATTGAACATCATCAAACCAAATCTGATTCCATTGAGTTCCCTCCTGCCAATGAAACCATGATGTTTGCGAAACTTCATCCCAAAGCAAACCATAAATTTGCGATTTATCAATATCATTATAAAAGAAAGTAGAACCTAAATAACCACCATTTGCAGTATCAACTTTTGAATAAGCATCACCAGTTAAAGTTTGCCATTGATGACCATAATATGGAACACCGAGAATTAACTTTTCTGGATATTTTGATAAAGGAACACCGTAATCTTCCGTTACAACTGAAGTAATGTCATTTGTAAATCCAACTAAAGGAGCACATGGACCGGCGGTTGAACTCCAACTGCCCCAAAAAGAATATCCCATAATAAAAACATAATCACAACTTTGAACTAAGCCGTCTAAATTCCAATAATTGCTCCAATTAACCGCTGGTCCAGCAAACGAAACTTCCTTTCCTGGCAGATTTGTATGAATATATGCCGTAAGTTCAGTCATAAAATTATTTATTAAACTGCCTTTATCGGCATTATATAAACCTTCAAAATCGACATTTACGCCATCCAATTGGTAAGTTTGAATAATATTTTTTGTGTCGGAAAAGAATTTTTGTTTTGCAGTTGCATTTGAAATGATATTTCTAATATCATCTTCGTCAAAATTTACTGCTGTCATAATAACTTTTGTTCCAGCAGAATGAGCAGCATTAATTACATCTGTCCATGGCCAATTTGAAGGAAAACCAACACTTCCAGAACTTGAAACCATAAAATCGAAAGTAGCAATATGAGTTAATAAATCATAATGCAAATTTTCTTGCGAGCCTTTGTTATATTCCCAATCGGGTAAATAACCAAAAACAATTTTGGATAAGTCCTTTTTTGCGTTAACTTGTAGTGGAATTATTTCATTTTCAGAAAGTGTAATTTTATCAAACTGTTTATTTGTGTTTTTAAATTTTTCAAAATGTGATTTATGAACAGAAAATTCCTCAAATTTTTGAGCAAATAGTGTTGAAAAAGAAAGAAATATAATTAAAATAAGCTTTTTCATTTTTATCCTTTTAACTTCTCAAAATAGACAATTGAGAATGAGTTATTAATTCAATATTTTAGACAACGAAATTAATCAAATTATAATTAAATAATGAGGTAAATAATGATATCAAAAAATATGGAACTGGCATTAAACCAGCAGCTAAATAGAGAACTTTTTTCTTCATATTTGTACTTATCTATGGCAACATATTTTGAGAGTAAAAATCTAATTGGAATGTCAAAATGGATGAGATTACAAGCAGAAGAAGAACACATTCACTCTATGAAACTACTTGATTTTATACAAAAAATTGGTGGAAGAGTTGTTTTGGAACAAATTGACAAACCACAAATTGATTGGGAATCGCCCAAAAAAGTATTTGAAGAAACTCTTGCCCACGAAGAATTTATAACTAAAAATATAAATGAATTAACCGATTTAGCTATTGAGGAAAGAGACCACTCAACACGTACTTTTTTGCAATGGTATGTTGATGAGCAAGTTGAAGAAGAAGCTGTTGCAAATGAAATTGTGCAAAAATTTAACTTAATTGAAGATAGCAAAAGCGGACTTTACATGCTTGATCAGGAGTTAGGAAAGCGAGTTATTACACCTGCAACTCCAACAAATTAAAAAATAATTAATAATTTATTTCCTAAAAAAGGATTTTTTTTTTATATTTGGAATTCGTATTAGGATTAGAATGAATTTTGGAGAATTATATGTCAAGAATATGTGAAGTTACAGGAGTTGGCCCAATATCTGGAAGCAGCATTTCACACGCTCACAATAAGTCAAAAAGAAGATTTTTGCCAAATTTACAACAGAAAAAAATTTGGGTTCAAGAATTAAATAAATTTGTTAGTGTAAAATTAACTACAAGAGCAATGAGAACCATTACTAAAAAAGGTACTGCTGAGTTGGCAAAACTTGTAAGAGAAGGTAAAATTAAATCTGTATAATTTTCAAATTTTATCTAAAAATTTTAAACCCCTTTCAGAAATGATTGGGGTTTTCTTTTTTAAATGCTTCCAACCGAAAAATAAATACCCATAAAGTTCTCAATTTTGCTTCCAAAATAGGTTTAAAATATATCTTTCTTAAATAAGAATTTATAAAATAAATTCCCGCAATTTACACCTCATGAAGAATAGTTTTTATAACAGTATCGCTTTTCAAATATAAAATTGCGGGAATTTTCTCTTTTTTAAATATAGAGGACACTTATGAATCTGCTAACTATTTTAATCATTTTATCGTGAAATACTATCATTCATATTTATTTTGGACAGCAATGTTTTAGAATATAATATTAAGTTATTATTTGTTATTTTTACTTGTGAAAGCTAATTAGAATTTGACAATCAATTTTTAACATTTTGAGTAAAAAATGAACTATAAACGACCAAATTTCATCCAATTATTTTTAACTCCCTTTTTATTTTTTATACTTATAAATTCTCTAATTTTAGGAAAAGTAGCACAGAAAGCTGATTTAGTTTTTTCACACGAAAGAGGTTTTTATACTGCAAATTTTACTCTTCAAATTTCATGCGATTTCCCTAATTCAAAAATAAAATACACATTAGATGGCACAAATCCATTATACTCATCAACCGCAATTACAAGCAATTCTCCAGTTTCTGTTGAAATAAATCCCACAAATGTAACAAATAGAGATTACGCACCGGGATTTATCGTAACGGCATGTGCTACAAATTATGACACTTTGATTACCAAAATTGTTACGCAAACATATCTATTTCCTGAAAAAATCAATTCCCTTTCCCGCGATAATATATTGCCAGGTTATGGTTGGTTGCCAATTGGTGGAGCTCATGATATAAATTATGGAATGGACCCAGAAATTTATAATAATCAATTATATAAAACGCAGTTGGTTGATGCGTTTAAGTCAATAAATACTCTTTCACTTGTAACTGATTTGAAGAATCTTTTCGATTCGGATAGTGGAATTTATGTAAATTCGCTTAATCATGGTGAAGAATGGGAAAGAAATGCTTCACTCGAATTATTAAATGTTGATGGCTCGGAAGGATTTCAAATCAATTGTGGAATTAGAATACGTGGTGGTTGGAGCAGACATTTTGATAATCCAAAACATGCTTTTAGATTTTTCTTTAAAGAAGAATATGGCGAAAACAAGCTAAATTACCCACTTTTTGGTGATGAAGGCACAGATGAATTTGATAAAATTGATTTACGAACAGCTCAAAATTATTCTTGGTCGTACTACGCCGACATAAATAATACCTTTATGCGCGATGTTTTTTCTCGCGATTTGCAAGGTGAAATGAACCAACCATATACTCGAAGCAGATTTTATCATTTATTTATAAATGGAACATATTGGGGCTTATATCAAACTCAAGAAAGAAGTGAAGCATCATTTGCTGAATCATATTTTGGTGGTGAAGAAGAAGATTATGATGTAATTAAAGTGGATGTTGGTGAAAATTTTGAATTATATCAAATTGAAGCAACTTCTGGAACTTTGGATAAATGGAAAGAACTTTGGGATGCTGGCGAAAAAGGTTTTTCTGAAGACGAAAATTATTTTAAAGTACAGGGATTAAACGCTGATTTAACTCCTAATTCCCTCTATCCAAAATTATTAGATGTTGATAATTTAATAGATTATATGATAATTACATTTTTTGTCGGTGATTTTGATGGTCCAATTTCTGGATTTAGAAATAACGATAGTCCAAACAATTTTTATGCTATTTATAATCGCGTTAATCCTGATGGGTTCAAGTTTTTTAGACACGATGCTGAACATAGTCTATTTTTTAATGATTGGGGAATTGATAGAACTGGACCATTTACGGCTGGGCAGTATTTTGAAAGTTCAAATCCACAATGGATTCATCTAAAACTTTCCGAAAACAAAAACTA
>Ga0074197_1001470_pt1 | contig 19975 bp, 18 predicted proteins | sample EPASupsiteSAE305_FD_64526 | JGI IMG/M metagenome (GOLD analysis project Ga0074197, IMG submission 64526) | Bioremediated contaminated groundwater microbial communities from EPA Superfund site, New Mexico - SAE3-05 reassembly with SPADES | ecosystem: Environmental > Aquatic > Deep subsurface >...
CAGCCGGGCAGCGGATGCAGGGTCATGTTGAGCAGCGGGAAACCGCTCTCCACCAAAAATCGGGCCGCCGCCAGGGCACCCTGAACGTCGTCGGTCGGCAGGTGTACCGTGTATTCGAGGTCAAGCCCGGCCAGGCCATCGAGCCAGGACCCTACCTTGGACCGCATCTCCCGGTCCCAGGTATAGACCAGAAGTTCGACGAAATCGACCCGGCCTGCTACCAACCGGGCGTTATCGAGGAAATTTTCCCCGGTAAGCCATGACGTGGTCCCCAATTTCATCCCGTGATTTCCCGATAACGGCAAAGGTGCCCATTTCCTCGATCATCCTTAGCGAGGCCTCGATAATGTTGAAGGCCAGGGAGCAGCCCGTGCCCTCGCCCAGCCGCATGTTCATATCGAGCATGGGCTCGAGCCCGGTGATCTCCTTGAGCAGTTTGGCCCCCGGCTCAAAGGAAATGTGCGAGGGGATCATGAAGTCCACGACTTCGGGTTTGAGCCGCATGGCCACCAGGGCGGCGACATTGGAAATGAGGCCGTCGGTCACCACCGGCACCCGGCGGGCGGCGCAAGCCAGATAGGTACCGGCCATGCCGGCGATATCGAGGCTGCCCACTTTCGAGAGCACATCAAGGGCATCGTCGGCATCCGGACGATGCAGCTGCACCGCCCGCTTCACCACCTCTTTTTTCCGTTCAAAGGCCTCATCGGTCAAGCCGGCGCCCCGGCCGACCACCCGGTCGATGTGCGCCCCGGTAAAGGCGTAGAGCACGGCGCTGCTGGCGGTGGTGTTGCCGATACCGATTTCGCCGGTGCCGATCAGGTCGTAGCCCTGGTCAATGGCCGAATTGGTGATTTCAATCCCCACCTCGATCGCCCGGATGGCCTCTTCCCGAGTCATGGCCGATTCCTTGAGAAAATTGGCGGTGCCGTAGCGGATCTTGCGGTTGATCACCTTGGGCAGGTCGACATCGACTTGGATGCCGATATCGACGGCAATGATATCGGCACCGGCATGGTTGGCGAGAAAATTGCCGCCCATACGGCCGGAGGTGACAAAATCGGCACCGATGCGGGTGATATCCTGGGGATACATGGCAATCCCCTCGGAATAGACGCCGTTATCGGCCATCATGATCACAATGGCTTTTTTGTTGATGCTGTTATGGATCTTGCCGGTGATGCCGGCCACCTGTCGGGCGATATCCTCCAGCTTGCCGAGACTGCCCGGCGGCTTGAGGCAGTAATCGATTTCCTTCTGGGCCGCGGCCATGACCGCGCGATCGGTCGGGCGAATGGCGTCCAGGGTCTGGGTGAGCAGTTGCATGGTCTTCTCCTATCGATAGTTAAAGCGAACGAGGATCGGCAAGGTCCCCATGAACTCGATTTCGGTCAGGGTGGCATTGTCGACCTTGAATTTCCAGTAGCCGGTGGAAACCGATTCGCAGAAAAAATGGGCCAACAGGGAACGGATGCAGCCGCCATGGGAGACCACCGCCACCCGCTTGCCGGGATTATACGTGACCACCTCGGAGACAAAATTGATCACCCGATGCTTGAAGGCGGCAAAGGCCTCGGCGCCGGGAATCTGGGTCAGCTCCCAGTCCTTGAGCCAAAGCTGCCAGATCTCCGGATAGAGCTTGGCGATCTCGGAGAAATGCATGCCCTCCCACTCGCCGAAATGGAATTCCTGGATGCTGCTGTCGGTAATGATGGGCGCGTCTTCCCCGAAAACCAGGGTGGCGGTATCCACCGCCCGCGAGAGCGGGCTGCAGAAGATGGTATCCACCTCCAGGGCGTTGAGCCGTGCTCCGAGCGAGGCGGCCTGTTGCCGGCCAAGGTCGTTGAGGGGGGTATCGGTGCTGCCCATGAGAATACCGTTTTTATTCTGCTCGGTTTCGCCATGGCGAATAAGATAGAGTTTGGTCGTATTCATAACAGATATTTCCATACAAGAAGAAAGACAAGAAAGGTGGCGATTTCGGCCAGTTCGACGGTGGCGCCGATAGTATCGCCGGTGATGCCGCCGAGACGCGGTTTCAGGTAAAAGGCGAACAGCACCGCCAGGACGATGGCCGGAACGTGGAGAAGGACCACCGCCAGGGCCGCAAGGCCCGGGGGCAGGCCCCAAAGAAACAGGATCCCGGTGACAAGCACCAGGGAAAGACAGGTGGCGGCAGCAGCTTGAGCCAGTCCGGTCTGATTGACGTAATCGCCGATGCCCCGTTCTTCGCGGGCATACCGGCCGACCGCCGAATGCCAGACCAGGGCCATCCGGCCGAGCACCGGGGTGGCGAGCACCGCCAGGGCCGCGCCGCCTGCCGGTATATTATGGAGCAGGAGATATTTCAGCAGCACAGCAATGACAATCGCGATCACCCCGTTGGTGCCCAGGGTCGAATCCCGCATGATCTCCAGCATCCGTTCCCGCGAGCGATAACTGAATAGGCCGTCGGCCGTATCGCCAATGCCGTCCATATGGAGGCCGCCGGTAATGGCGATCAGGGCGATCACCGCGACAATCGCACCGAGTTCCCGGCCGAGCCAGATATCGGCGAGGAGAAACCCGGCGGTGGCGGGAAGTGCCGCCAGCAGACCGACCAGCGGCATCCATTTCATTCCCTGGACAAAACGCTCGGCGGTGAAATCGATGCTCATGGGGATAGGATAGCGAGTCATGAACTGGATCATGAGAATGAGTGACTTCATCCCGTTGCCCTCACTGACCCTTGATCTGCACCGGAATACCGGAAACCACCAGAAAAACTTCCTCGGCGGCAACGGCCATCCGCTGATTGACCCGACCGGCGCAGTCACGAAAGAAACGGGCGAGCGGAGAGAGCGGCACAATCCCGAAGCCGACCTCGTTGGTGACCGCGATCAAACGAATCCCGCTGCGCCCGGTGGCGTCGACAAGGGCCTCGATCTCGGCCATCACATCCGCCTCAACGGCGTGCAGCTGGGCCACCGAAGGCTGCTCCCAGTCAACCGCGTGAGTCAGCATCCTGTTGGTGATCATCACGGTGAGACAATCGAGAAGGACGGTCCCGTACCGTGCGCCCTCGCCAGCTATGATTGCCGACGGACGGGTCGGGGTCTCAAAGGTGTGCCAGGAATCGGGCCGCTGCCGCCGGTGCCGGGCGATGCGGTCTTCCATCTCGGCATCAAAAGCCCTGGCCGTGGCAATATAGGCAATGCTGCCGCCGGAGTTTGCGGCCAACTGCTCGGCATAGCTGCTTTTGCCACTTCTCGCTCCGCCGGTGACAAGGATAATGCGCCCCATGCAATTCTCAAAAAGGATGGCTGCCCGGCGATCGTGACGACGCCGCGGCATGGTTTTAAAAACAGTGAAACTGTTCAGGTTGATTAGACCGCAGCCTGTCAGGCTGCAGGTAACAACCCGTTCATCCGTGTCATTTCGATCATGGGGAGAAATCTAACAATCCCTCACGTTTGTTTGGACACAAGCCAAGAGTATGTCCGTATACAGGAGCGTCAACTCCGGTCGCAGGTTGCGGTGGAACGCTAAAAGACTATGCACCTACAGGCTATCCACCTGAATAGTTACAAAACAGTGAGCCGTTACCAAAACAGAGCGTTGCGTCAAAAGAGGAGTCGTGTGCCGCTGGTACGGCGTCGGTGTCTCATGCCTCGAAGACCCACGTCCTAGGGGAGTGTCTGGCTCTTCCGCGGTTTGCGGAATTACAGTTGCGGGACAGCACGGGAGTTGCACCCGTTTCCTCCGAATGAAAAACGCCGCCCCGGCGAGCCGGTGGGCACGGTTGTTTATATCGAATTCAGGAAGAAAAAGATAGCAGCAAAGTAAGCCGTTGCCGCAGAGGTAACAAGGGAATGCCGCCTGTTACTGGCAGGCGAAATAGGTGACGTATTTACCGACCTCGGCGATGCCGACCTTACGGACCCCCTCCTTCAGCATATTCTCGTCATGACCGCGCGACCCCCGCCAACTTTCAAACATTTTCAACGGATTCGGGTAATTCCAGCCGACATTTTCCACACAGCTCCGGCTTCCTGAACGTTCAAACCGGCTCTTGAAATTGCTGTGACTGAGCATTTTTCCCTGGAACATCTCAAAGCTGTGCTTCTGGGCCAGCTGGATCAGAAGCGGATCGAAACGTAATGAATTAAGCCCGTTCTCCCGTCGGTACAGATTGATCTCAGTCAGCAGGGTCTCGCCATACGCGGTGACCCCGGCGGGCCGCATTTCTTTGGCCCGAACGGCTGCCGCCGCCAGAGACAGCAGCAACAGCATGAATACCACTTTTATTTTCATTGCTTCCTTAAAATATCATGAATTGAAACACCTTGCCGTTATCTCGAAATTTGACGACCGGCAGCATTAATTCACTATTATAGCAAAATTTTTACCGACTGGAAACTGTCTCCCACGGGAAACAGGTGAAGGAGGGCTTACCGGAAGGATGGCGGGCGGGGCGGGTATTGTTCAATGGTTTTCAATCGCTCGCCAATCCTGTGGGGTCAGCACCACCTTGGCCCCTTGGCCCTATAACTTGACCTCCGATAGGCTTCGGGAGCGGCAGCCAGCCCCGCGCGCACCGGATTAAGCTCGACATAGCGGCAACAGGCCAGAAGATATTCATCCGTGCTGATCGGGCTCGATTTGTAGCGCCCCTCCCACGACGTGCGGCTCCGTTTCTCGACCTTGTTGACAAATCGCGCCTGTCGTCCGGCAAGGCGCTTCATCAGCAGGGACAGGCTGCGCTCATCCGCGCTGGGATCGACAATCAGATGGATTATCCTTGGCCATCTCCGTTACGGCTCGATCTTCGTTCCCAGCACCTGCAGGAATTTGGCGATCCAGTCGGGATGAGCCGGCCAGGCCGGCGCGGTGACCAAATTGCCGTCCATATGGGCCCGATCCACCGGAATATCCACATACCTGCCGCCGGCGCGGGTTACATCCGGCCCCACCGCCGGATAGGCGGAACAGGCTTTACCCGCAAGGACTCCGGCTGCGGCCAGTACCTGCGCGCCATGGCAGATGGATGCGATCGGCTTGTCGGCCTGGGAAAAATACCGCACCATCGCCAGGACGGTCTCATTGAGGCGAATGTATTCCGGTGCGCGGCCGCCGGGGATGACCAGCGCGTCATAGTCTTCAGCCTTGATCTCTGCAAAAGTTGCATTGAGCGTGAAGTTGTGACCAGGTTTTTCGCTGTAGGTCTGGTCTCCCTCGAAATCATGGATGGCGGTGCGGACCTTCTCGCCCGCCTTCTTGCCGGGGCAGACGGCATCGACGCTATGCCCCACCATCAAGAGTGCCTGAAACGGCACCATCACTTCATAATCTTCCACGTAATCGCCGACAAGCATCAAAATTTTCTTTGCACCCATAGTGGCCCTCCTTGTTGTTGTCTCTTGTTTTGCAATCTGTTCACCTCGTTGAAACAACCCTGGATGATATCAACCAAGCGATCACCATTGATGCCAGTACTGACTGGCCGATACAACAGCATGCGCTGATGTTGTAACCATGTGATGATTTTTATTTCTTTCAAGGGGTGAAATGAATATTGGCAGGGATATCTTGAAGGGTTCGGGCATATTGCCCAGCAGTCGGTGCCAAACGAAGCAGACGGTTTCCGCAACGCATTTGGACGTCCGCGCTCACCCCCGTGGCGGGCGTTGATTGACGAGGATGCAAAACCGGCAGGTCCGGGGGGAATGGGGGCTACGAACTTTTAGGCAAACACCTTGCACAGCGATGGAGACCGATCGGCAGAAGGTGGGTATTGGCCGTCATCCCAACAGCAAGAACAAGATAACGTTCAGGATAACGAACAGACCCGCGACAAGGAAGATCGGGAGCGAAGAGGATGAAGTGCTGACTGGCCACGGGGCCGGTTCCTGCTTCGCCTCCGTCGGATTTCTGCGGATGAAAATTGAAAACCTTCTGCTCCCTGTATTCCCCGTTCCCTGCTTCTGCTTGCACGCCTGGAAGTTGAATTGCATTGTTTTTCCTTTTCAGTATTTTTTAACCTTCAGCGACGCGGAGCCGAGGATTAAAAACTCACGTCCGATAAAGACAATATTTTATAATAAATTCGAACGGCTATTTACCGCACCAAAAGGAAGAAAGCAATACGGTAAAACTACCCATGGAACCATGGGTAGTTTTACCTGGTCACCTGAAAATTCAAGTTTGATCCCGGCTGGCGTTATTAAAAAGAAATCCTGTCATTGCAAAATATTATGACAATCCGAGCTGCTTCAGGGGTTGCAAGCGCACCCGACGTTCAGGCATTTTTCACCCACTGAAAGATACGCATGGGTGGGATGTTGAGAAACTCCGTGGAAGTCTGTCCAGATCCCAGGAAAGGCTTACACAGGGTAGCAACATGATTATTCACTTGGTATGCCACAAATCGCCCGTTTGGCGGGAGCAGGGATGAAACGGCCTCGAGAATCTGCGATCCGGTGCTGCGACTCATGGTAGAGAAAGGGATGCCGGAAACTATGGCATCCGGGGGTTCCAGGCCATACTGGGAAATTATTTTCTTGAGTTCGCTCGCGCTCCCCAGGTGGGCTATGAGTCGTTCGTCTTCAATCTTATTCACCAACCTATTGAAATGAGGATTAATTTCGACACTCAACAGCTTGGCGTGCCGCGGCATCGCCTTGAGCATTGCCCGAGTGACGCCTCCTACTCCGGGGCCTAATTCTACGATGACATTGGCCGAAGCAACCCCGGCGGCCTCCACGACTCGACGCTCCAGAAAACGAGAACTTGGAATAATCGACCCAATCTGAAGCGGGTGTTTTAAGAATTCCTGAAGGAAAACCAGGTGACCATTCATTTTTGAGTTATTGAGTTTCTTGTTTGCCATCTATTTATTCCCTATTGCCGATAAGTTATTAGCGTAATGTTCCGGCTGTGCAGCGCCGGCCTCTAGAGATCCCTTCAATGAGCACACCGGTCCCCGACGATTGCCGCGATCTGGAGTTGGACCGACTCAAGAGACGCTTACAGCTCGGCTTCCCACAGACCGGGATACTCTACCACAAAGCCGACTGCGTTTACCTTAAGTTGGGCGAAGTAATCGAATTCTGCCGCCTCGTACCAGTATTCCTCCACAGCACGACGATCATACCGCTGATGCAAAGTATTGAGTGTGCCTGCCGAGATGTCGAGCCATGCGACGGGAACATCAACAGCCTGTCCAACCGGAAGCGCCACCCGTCGGATATGAATCAAATTCGTGGCCGGGGTGAAGCCGAAATCCAGATCGATGCACCCATCCAAATGGGGCACGATCCGACCATTGAGCGTCCAGATCCCATGGGGCGTACGCATAATTCTGAAATCGAGCGTGCTAGCCCCCACCCATCCATGCACGAAACCTTCCCGTAAACGCCACCCGCAATCACATTCCACCGCATAGGCGAGACATGCCGGGACATCTTGGTTCCGAAAAGTGGCCGCGCCCTCCAGCCGCCAGGAATCGTCCCCCTGAACAAGACGGCAGGCATCGTGGCCACCGGTGTCCAGACGTCGCCAGAGCATTGTGTCTATCGCCATGACCTTGTCCCCTCTATCCGGGCTCGTCCAGGGTTTGAACTACCCGCTTCCCGAACCGGTAGTCCTTGACAGGAACGCAGTTATCCTAAACCGACAATTATTATTGCGGAATCGTTTTTCATGCCAGGAAAATATATCTGCATTCTCAACCAACACGGAAATATTCAGGTTCGCAAGAACCGAGTAATAATAAAATAAAACCGTCTCGCCAGTCAAAAACGACCGGACGCGGCAATCAAGGAACAACTGGGCGCCCGGCCCGCCCCCGCCATCATAGCGATGACTTGGCAATGAAACTCCAAACTTCAGTTTTGTATGCTGTCCCCTGAAAATCTGTCCCTTAAACACAACACTGCTGGCCATGATGGCCACTACTATGGCCGCAGAAATGCTGCATGGATTATATTCTCGAAGAATATCGTCGCTGATAAGCAATTCATCAGCAATTCCGGGCTGATTCCAGATAACTCCTGTCGCCTTCAGGTCAGCGGTAGAACATTCTGTTTTTTGTGATTTTATTTATCAAGAATGCAGGAGGCGAGGGAAACAAAAGATAAATGTCTGCGTTTAGCAACAGAAACGAGCAGATTTTAAAGTCAAATGGTAAACGATGCGAAGAGATCTTTGAATAAAAATCTATAATTACAAAACGATGCCTCTTGCCCACCAAATATGGCATGGGATCTGCTTAAACAAGGCAAGAGTAAAGAAAAGTGACTAATCGATCATCTGTTGCGAAAGGCTAAAATGAACGACATAGACTGTTTGAAGAAGGTTTTAGGAGAAAGACCTAACGACCTCCTCTCCTTTCTCCTTTTTCAGGTTGGTTTATGTCGTTCATTTTTGCCTTTCGCCCCTTTGGAACAAGGTGCGCCAGCTCTCTTCCAACGCAAAAAATAACAACCGCTCCCCCTCCTTCATTTTTTTCGCAAACCCTTTACGGTAAAAGGTCATTACCAGAATCAGCACCTCTTTTCCCGGTCGCCTCCGGTCGCTCTCAGGTCAACGCACGCACAAACGCATCACCGCGCCCCACCGGACCTATGGGTCGAAAGACAGACAGTTACCACCACTCAACGCCAAGCGCCTCCTCTACATCACGGCAACTGACGCGTTCACACATCGACAGCTCCTCAAGCCTGGTGGGAATTTTCCTATTATCATCCATAGATTCGGCACATTCACTATTGAGTGTACATAAAAAGTCCCTTCCGTCTTTGTCTTTAACCCAGATCAGGCTTTCTTCAAATCCGCTCATGACAACCTCCCAAGTCTATTGATTACCCGTTTCTTTAAAGACGGATTTATTCACGCCCCAATAACTGACACGCTGTTCCGGCAACTGCTCCGCTCATGCTCTGTCAGCTCTTCAAGTTTATTCGGAATCTTCCGGTTGCTATCTAACGTGCAAACAAACTCATTACGCTCGTCCAAGGTGCAGATGCTGTTATCGAGCGTGCAAACAAATTCGTTTCCTTCATTATCACTGACTAAAACTGAATATCCAAATCCGTATCCGTTCATGACAATCACCTCGACTTTTCGATCATATTAGGCGTTCCTGACGCTTTAACTAAAAAATAAATCCGGCCGGAATGATGTCAATTCTTCGGTCAGTAATCAACGCCCCTTTCCCTGATAAAACTTGCAATCACAATCCGGCTGCAGAGTCCATATGCCCCCGGCTACGCGATCTCGGCCTTTGATTCCAGAGGAATCCGGCCAATAATTGAGATGAATAGCAATGCACATCAGGAGTTCCTTGACCGAAGGTGGTATCTCATCAAGCCGGACCAGCGGTTCATGGAAATATTTCTTGCCGCGCAGGCGGTTCTTGCTGTAGCCGGCCCCAACTTCCATCAGCAGGCCGGACATCTTGTTGTGCATGTTTCCTCGTTCCCACGCTCCGCGTGGGAATGCCTCCTTGCGCTCCGCGTCGCCATCGGACCCGATGCTGAATTTACGTACAAGCGAGATAGATTGATCAAGATTTGGCTAAACCATCGAAGGCAGCGTGTGATATAATTAGCCATGATTTGCTCCTTCAACCCGCGGCATTGCCCAACACCATTGTGGAGACTCCTTCATGAAAGAATATCGGCGCAAAAAACTCCATACACTCATAGCAGAACATGAGGATCGCTTGATGGCGAGCATCCTCCATTATGCACTCGAGAAGGGCTATGCGGCCCACACCTCAACGCTCATTGAACCATGGCGTCTTTCTATCCGCGGATTATCCAAACCGCTTCTCGACGCACTTGATACCAACCGAGACATTCGCGAACTTTCCTCCGATGAGGACTACACCCGTGACCCCATTGCCGCTTTCGGGATTCTTGAGGCGAAAAGGCATCGACAGCGCGGCGTTTCCATCGCCATGTTCATGGGGCTGTTTAAATATTATCGCCAAAGCTACTTCGATCTCCTGGATCAGGAGGCATTCGCTCCGGAGGAAAAAACCTGGGCCGTCAATTACCTCCATCGCTTTTTCGACCGGATCGAACTCGCCTTATGCAGCGAGTGGACAACGGTCAGCGACGCTGAAAGGGTTACGGAACTGCAGGCAGCCAACCGCATCATGACCAATGAGAAGAATAAATACCTCACTCTGTTCGAAAGCATCTCGCAGCCTGTAATTCTCCTGGATGCGAGCGGCATCCTTGATCGCATCAATCAGGCCGCCGCCCAATGGCTCCAGACTACCGATAACCGTTTTTATTCCATCGACTCCATCGATGCGATCAACTCTTCCCTGCAGGGGAAAAAATACGATGAGCTCTTTCCCTGGTTGCGGGGATTTCTGGAAAAGCTCGATGAGAGCCGGAAAGTGGTTACCGAACACCGCAGCATTCTCCAAAATCAACAGCAATTGAAAATTGAGGTGCTGTGTTCGGCGATGTGCGATATCAGCCGAAAATTCAGCGGATATGTCCTGGTTTTGTTCGATCGGACCCACGAATACGCATTGATTTCCGAACTGCGGAACATGCATTTCCAGTTACTTCAGGCCAGCAAACTCGAATCCATCGGCCAGTTGGCTGCCGGTATCGCCCATGAAATCAACACGCCGTCCCAGTTCGTCAATTCCAATATCGGATTTCTCGAAGAGGCGTTCACCCAGGTGCAAACGAGTATTTCCTCCCTGGTCACGGCGGCTGAAACCGAGGATTTGTCCCCGGATATGCTTTGGTCCGCTTTGGAGGAAGCGGATTGGCCGTACCTTGAGGCGGAAATTCCCATAGCCCTGCAGCAGACACGGGAAGGGATGACGAGAGTCATCTCAATTGTCCAAGCGATGAAGGAATTTTCCCATCCCGGCAAAAAGGAATTTGAACAGGTCGACATCAATCATCTTATCGAACTGACTGCAACTGTTGCCCAGAATGAATGGAAAGGCTGCGCCGAGCTGATTCTTGACCTGAATCCGGAGCTGCCCGTGGTTGCCGCCCTGGCCAACGAGATTGGCCTGGTCCTGCTCAATCTCCTGGTCAATGCCGCCCATGCCATCACGGAAAAATTGAGTCAAAACCGGGATGGCGATCTCTGCCGGATAACGATCAAGACAGAGGCGAGAGACTCTTCGGTGATAATCAGTATTGCCGATACCGGTTGCGGCATCCCCGAGCAGATTCGAACAAAGGTTTTTGACCCGTTTCTCACCACCAAGGCGGTTGGCCAAGGGACCGGGCAAGGGTTGGCGATCGCCTACGATGTCGTCACTCGAAAACATAAGGGCAGTTTGGACTTCGAGACCGTTCTCGGAGAAGGGACAACCTTTACCATCAGGCTGCCGATCGAACAACAACGGCAGGTTGATAGAGAGAAGGATTTGTCTTCTAATTGAAGGGATAAATCAATAGCGAACAACCAGCTCTCCCCCGCTCTCTACGCACAAGTTCGGCAACCCACCGGATTGACAGGCAAGTAATGATGGGAAGTAGTCATAATCGGTCGCCGCTGCTAACCCATTTGTCGCTGTTGCGCTGCTTGGCCAACCATAGACCTGCACTGGAGACGCTGTATACCGGCAGCAGATCGGTCCGCTGTGAGGAAGGCAGGATACTCCCGATCAGGTTGTCGAGCACCAGGGGCTCCGTGCCGGGTTTGGAATTGTAGGTAAGGACCATGTGGGCTTTGTTGAGCCGCAAGGTCTTTACATAGGTCAGCGTCAGGCGCTCTTCGGCAATTCCGAGCTTGATCAGAGTAAAATACCTGGTGATTAACTCGATCGGTGTAGCCGAGTAATCGGCCAGCTGCCAGTGAAGTGCATCGTCAACAAAATGCAAGTTGTTGAAAAACCGATTTACCGCCTCAAGCTTGGCCCGGTCATCCCCGTTGGTTCCTCGTACCAGTTCTTGCCAGGCGAGCAGGCGTATTCGGGCCTCAGGGCCGAATTGTTTTTCCATGCGCAACAGTGTACGTTCGCTGATCGCAAACTGTTCTCCGGTCAACACGGGGTGCGCCGTGACGAACAGGGCAAACGCGAGCATTCCCTGACAAATGGCCCGACAGATGAGAGTCATCGCGGCCCATTGCGAACAAGGGATGGACTGCCCTTGATGTGCGTCAAATAGACTGGAGAGGCTGGCATTGTTATGAGTTCTATCGCAACGAGTAGTTTCGCCAACCACAACTGTTATGGAGGCATTTAGCTTGGACTCGTCAATAAATTAGTACACTTGTCAAGGACTTATAATTATTAATTATAACCATTTTAATCAATATGTATCAACTTTACGGGCGCAAGTTTTGCATTTTCCAAGAATTTCGAAGTTAAATCCTGTTACTTCAAATGATTCGTCTGGATATTCAAATTTTGGAATATTGATATCAGTAATCTTGCCGCAAAACAAACAATAAAAATGGCCATGATTTGATGAAAAAATTTCGTATCTTTCTGGTCCGTTCGAGCAATATACTTTTGAAACAAAACTTTTTTCTGCCAATTTTTCAAGGATGTAGTATACAATAGCTAGTCCTATTTTACTATCACGCTCTTTTACAGCCTTATATATATCTACAACAGAAGCGTGGTTAGCCATCTTTGACAATTCTTTAATAATAATTTCATAATAATCCGTTAACAATGAATCGTCATCATTGTCATTAATTGAATAAATTAATTTAATATTGTCATACATTATTCTCCTCCGGCTATATCAATATGTTGTATATTATAATTTATATTCATTAAAACTTTGCGTCCAAACTAGTAAATCTGTTTTCCTATCCGCTGTACATCTAATTGTTTTTTCTAGATATAAACACCCATAGAACGGGTATTTCTCTTGCCGTACCCTGACAACGATTCACAAGGAAATTTAATGAACTTTATCGCATATAATCGTGTTCGTCGGTTGGCGCACAAAGCTGCTGAAAAAAAAGGGTATCGTGATTCGCAGAAGCCTGCATGCCGCCATTTGCAATCGTGAGCCCCGCCTCAATCATGCGAGATTGAGACAAGCGGAGCGTCGTCAATCGATAAATGCCTTATATGACGCAATAACCAACACCGATCAGGCAACGCCGGAAAGAAGCGAACTCCGATGCCTGCAACGGCGACTCAAAATTACCAACCAGCGGCCTCGCCACGACGTGTCATGAAAGAGCGTCCTCACCAGGGCAGACACTGCGCTGAAATTGCTTGCCCCAGCTCCATTTCGGACAGATTCCGACTTTTCCGTATTTTGACCGGAATTGCAGGACATCTGGCGTTGCTAGTGTTTTGATCGCTAACCAGCTGATATTCAAAAAAACATCCATGGACCGACGAAGCGCCCGGATGGTGCCCAAAGGTTTTCATAGAATTGCTAATGGAAAATCCATGCCAACTTCTCCCGACTTTTGAAGCAAGCAGACCCGGAACAGCGATCATCCCGGATTTTGGGAAATCGCTTCGTCCGCAGAATCCGCGGGCAGCTCTTTGAAAATTAGCCCCAAACCTGAGCCCCGCCGGAGGCGAGAGGGTGGACACCTGCCGCCCCGTCACCCTTGTCACGTTCAGAAGGAGCATGAAGGCTTGACACTGTCAAGGCCGCGCGCACAGCGCACACCCGCGGCGCCTGGGGAGATGCCCCCCCCTGGCTCTCCAGTCCGATGGCAAAATCGTGGCCGCGGGCATAAGCGATGGCAATTTTGCCTTGGAGCGCTATGCCGGCGAAGGTACCACGACATCAACTTCGGCGAGAGCGGCAAGATCCTTACCAGCTACCATCCGATCTCCCCACAATCCCTTTCCTTCCGTTTTCGAACGGGTCGCTCCGCTCATATTGCCCTGCCTGCCGAATGTCCTTTTTTCGACAGGGAATAATCGAGCAAGTTAGCAGACTATCAACTAGTTAGCTCTTCGGGCATATCTCTTATGCCCCTGTCCACGTTTTTCTACCTCTTCTCGAATGTCTCAGAAATAAACAACAATCCTCCAGAGATTTTCCGGCTTTACGGATTATTTTATCACTTAGGCAAGGTCCGATTCTTTATCGCCCGCCTGATGCAATCTGCAATAGCGAATGGATTATCAGGATTATTTGTTTCTGCGCTGACGGTTACCACTGCCATATTTTTCCTTTTTCCCGGACAAAGATAAAGAATTTACGCAAAACCGAAAAAGAATACACAACCCTTACGCATGTAAGTCGCCAACATATTAATTTTATTCATAATTAAAAATGGCTCGCATTTTGCTAAAAGTTAATAGCAAATATATCCACACTGACAAATAGGTAAAAAAATGGCATTGCGATTACTGATCATTGAGGGTTCAGAGGACGACGCCGTGCTCCTGGTGCGGGAATTGCGCAAAGGGGGCTTTGATCTCGACTTCAAGCGGGTCGAGTCGCTGCGGGAACTGGCGGGGGCATTGGATGAAGGCTCCTGGGACGCCGTCCTCGCTGACCCCAAGATGGCAACGCCTACCGGCCTCAATGCCCTGCGCATCATCCAGGCGAAAGGGTTGGACATCCCCTTCATTCTTCTCTCCGGGGAAATCGAGGCGGACGAGATCGTGAAGATGATGAAGGCCGGAGCGCACGACTTCATCAAAAAAGGCGACTTCGCACAGCTGATGCTTGCGCTTAAGCAGGAGCTTCAGGCGGCGGAGACGCGCCGGAAGCGTCGACAGACCGCGGAAGCCCTGCAACGCATCCATGACGAACTGGAAGCGAGAGTCAGGCGGCGCACCGACGAGCTGGAGCGAAGCATTGCGGCGTTGCGGATCGAGGCGGCCGAGCGGGTAAGTGCGGAGAAATCGTTGCGGCAGGCTCACAGGCGGATCGAAGCCGTCCTTGCCAGTGTTGCCGACATCCACTTTCTCTATGACCGGCAGTGGCGCTGCCTTTACGTCAACAAGGCTGCGATTCACGCCCTCGGTCGCCGCCAGGCCGATCAGATTCTGGGGCGCAACCCGTGGGAGTTGTTTCCGGATATCGTCGGTACCGAGATCGAGCAACAGTACCATCGCGCCATGGAGGAACAGGTTCCCGTCACTTCCGAGTCCTACTACCCCACCCGGGACGCGTGGTGGGAGAACCGTTTTTACCCCTCACCCGAGGGCCTTTCCGTCTTCGCCACCAACATTACCCTGCGCAAGAAGGCCGAAGAGGCGCTACGGGAGAGCGAGAAACGCTTCCGGGGCTACTTTGAGCTCGGGCTGGTCGGCACGGCGATCACTACCCCCGGCAAAGGCTTCCTGGAAGTCAACCGCAAGTTCTGCGAGATCTTTGGCTACGAACAGGACGAACTGGTGCGAATGAAGTGGGCGAAGCTGATCCATCCGAACGACCTCGCCGCCAATATCGCCCATTATAACCGGGTCCTGGCCGGGGAGACCGACGGCTATTCCCTGGAAAGCAAGTATATCCGCAAGGACGGCCTGGTAATCGATGTCACGCTTTCGATGAAATGCCTGCGCCGGGCCGATGATTCCTTGGAATACTGCGTGACGCATTTGCAGGACATCACCGAACGCAAGGAGAAGGAGAGCGAAATCATGAGTTACCAGAGGCAGCTCCGTGGGCTGGCAGCGGAACTTGCGCTTGTGGAAGAGCGGGAGCGACGCAAGATTGCCGTCGCCCTCCACGACCAGATCGGTCAGCCCCTGGCCCTGGCCTCAATCAAGCTTGGGAAGCTGCGGCAAGAGGTCGACAACGAGCACCTGGGCGAGCAGGTCGACAGCATCCGGGGAATGCTCGCCTACGCGATCGGCTCTTCCCGCATGCTGACCTTCGAGCTCAGCCCCCCGATCCTCTACGAGCTGGGCCTGGAGGCAGCTGTCAGCTCCCTGGCTGAACGCTATCGGCAAGAGCTCGACATCCGGATCGATTGCCGCAACGATGACAGCCAACCTAAACCGCTCTCCGACGATGTCTGCATTCTCCTCTTCCAAGGGGTCCGGGAACTGCTCACCAATGCCCTCAAGCATGCCCGGGCGCAAAGAATCACCATCTCCATCTGGCGGGAAGGCATCAATATCAGGATCAAGGTCGAGGACGATGGAGTCGGCTTCAATCCCGAAGATAAAGAAATCCTGGCCGGGAAAGATCAGGGCTTCGGCCTGTTCAGCTTGCGTGAACGGATGAATTATCTGGGCGGAAACTTGGCCATCGAATCGTTTCCGGACGGTGGCACGCGGGCTATCCTGACGGCGCCGCTCCGGATCGAGCCGGAAGAGCAAGAAGGAGAAGTGGTATGAGCACCCGGATCATCCTGGCCGACGATCACAAGATCATCCGTGACGGCCTGCGCAGCCTGATTGAGAAGGAAGAGGGCCTGGAGATTGCCGCCGAGGCCGAAAACGGCCGGATTGCGGTAGATAAAGCCGTTACGTTGTCGCCGCATGTGGTCATCATGGATATCGCCATGCCCGACTTGAACGGCATGGAGGCCACCCGACAAATCATTGCCGCTGTCCCGCAATGCAAGGTGATCGCTTTGTCGATGCATGCCGACAAACTCTACATCATGGAGATGCTCAAGGCGGGGGCTTCCGGCTACCTGCTCAAGGACTGCGCCTACGAGGAACTGGTCCTCGCTATCCACGCCGTTCTCAAAGGCAAGACGTACCTGAGTCCGTCGGTTGCCGAAACCGTCATCGACGACTACCGCCTCCAGTTGCAACAGGACAAAGAATCGGCCTTTTCCATATTGACCTCCCGGGAGCGAGAAGTTCTCCAGCTCCTGGCGGAGGGAAGCAGCACCGGCCACATGGCCGCTCAGCTCCATCTCAGCATCAAGACCATTGAAACTCACCGCCAGAACATCATGGCAAAACTCAATATCAACAACGTCGCCTTGCTGACCAAATACGCCATCCGTGAAGGATTAACTTCGCTGTCCATCCCCTTCTCTCAGGTTTTTCGAAGCAATAAATCCGTAGTTCTCCCGATACCAGTTCCCGCCGGTTCCGGATATAAGACCTGCAATCTCTCCGCCCCTCTTCCGGAACCCTGAGGGCTGCCCGGCACGGGCTTTACGAAAATTTCGAGCTTCTTGCGAAAAAACAAGACTAGGTCCGAAAATTTCGTACCCTCCCTTTCTTTTGTGAAATTTTCAACAGGAGCGGACTGTGGAGTCGTTATCTGCGGCACGCTTGAGAAGCAAACATTTCAAGCATCGTCAGCTTTACACACAGGCGGAAATGAGCATGCAATAGGATATGGTGCGTTATCTGCATATAAGACAGTTTACGACAGTTGTATCGTTTTTTGGAGAACGCCGCTAGCCGCCAACTCTTTGGTTTTCAGGTTAACAAGCAAAGGGCAAGGCGACATTCAGTATAGATGTTGCAGGTATGTGGGAGTGCAAAGGAACCCTTTAAGGGGTTGGAGACTTCGGCAAGGATGATTCCAGACGGGTGACTGCTGATAAAGGAGGCGCAGGGGAAGGTCGGCCCGCGTGATTTTTTCCGTCAAAGAACTGCATTCTGTCCCGAACAGGGCACTTGTGGTCCAGTTTACGGTAGCAATTCGGAAAATATCTTCATGTCCAGAGCAATCGTTTTTGATGATATTTTTAAATTCAGGAGAATCTATGGCGAAAATTTTAATTATTGATGAAGAAGAAGCTTCTCGTTATACATTAAAAGAATTTCTTGAATCTGATGATCATGATGTCTCCTGTCCATATTCATTGGATGAAGCAAATGCGTGCATCGAATCCTGTGAATATTCTATTATTTTTATAGACATAGACTTTGAAAATGGAAATGGTATTTTATTTTTGAAAACAGTTAACGAAATGATAAACAGGCCTGAGGTAATAATAATCACCGATGACATCAGCCAAAAAGACGCCAGGAAGGTTCTTGAAAATGGAGTGTGGGACATCTTTTTTAAACCGCTATCGATAAATTATATTAGAAAAGCAATAGAGGGCGCCCTCGATTTTTGGGAGAGGAAAAATAAAATTTCTCAGGTTGTCAACATTGCCAAAGACATTTTGCTCGGTAGCAGTTCTGCAATGGTTGAATGTCAAGAAATGGCGGGCATTGCCGCTAAAGATGATGTGCCTGTTTTAATTATGGGTAAAACAGGCACAGGGAAAGAATTGTTGGCCAACATTATCCACCAAAACAGTCGCCGCAAAAATGGGAATTTTGTGATTGTCGACTGCGCTTCGCTTCCGCAAAATCTTGCGGAAAGCATTCTGTTCGGTAGTAAAAAAGGAGCTTTTACCGATGCGACCAATGATAAAGACGGGTTGGTGAGCCAAGCTCATGGCGGGACCCTTTTCCTCGACGAAATAGGTGAGCTTCCTCTTGTTCTCCAGAAGACTTTCCTTCGGATGCTCCAGGAAAAGCGATTCAGACCAGTGGGGGCAAAACATGAAGTTGCAAGTGATTTCAGGTTGATATCGGCAACAAACAAAAACCTCGCTGAAATGGTGCAACACGGAGAATTTCGAGAGGATCTTTTTTTCCGTATTCAATCATTGGTGATTAAACCGCCAACACTCGCGGGGCGAAAGCAAGACATTGCCGAATTGGTCAATTTTCATATAAACAGGCGGTGCAAACAGCAGGGACGATTGCCTAACCCGGTAGCGCCCGAGTTTATGCAAACTTTGCAATACTACAGTTGGCCAGGTAATGTCCGAGAGCTGTTCAATATCATTGACAGTTGTTTAGCTAAAGCAACGGAAGATTGCATTTTAGTCTCAAAATATTTACCGGTGCATATACGAATTGAATCATCAGGGTACAGCGTCGTTTCGCAGAATACCCATAATTCCAAATCATCGGCGAGCATACCGGAGCTTAAAATTTATCGTAAATTGATCTCAAGCAGGGCGGAAAAGAAGTATCTGGAAAATTTAATTAATCAAGATAAATTCGATATCGAAGAGGCCTGTCTCATTTCCGGGCTTTCGCGATCACGTTTTTATGAACTTTTAAAGAAATATCAATTGCCGGTACCTAGAAGTGCAAATGAACCGGTGCGGCAATGCACGGATTTTCTGGAAAATTCATTGCCGCCCAACCCCATCTTTCCTCATCGGGTATGAGCGGCTTGGCGGGCGCGACACCACCGGCGTTTTAGCAACCGGCTTCCGCGGCAACATGAGGTGATGAGGCTGCTCCATAATAGATGGTTTCGTAAAAAAGGAAAACTTTCCGTTTTGTCATTTCGAGCGTAGCGAGAACTCTCTAGAATTATTACGAGATTTCTCCTCGCCATGCTCGCGAACCTGGTCATAAAAAAGACCGAGGCGCCAAGGAAGAAACCTTTCTGCCTCACCGCTCTCGCCAGGCAATCCTATATCTCCCGCGGCTCCTTGAACAAAGGATTGAATACGACCGCTGCGCGGATCGTTTCAATCCTTATTGATTAGCGCGCCTCGTGATATAACTCTCTATAATTTAAGGACCAGTCTCAAACCTTCGTCAACTTGAGCTATGATTGAACTAGAAAGTGAGTGAACCTTTTCAGTTAAATATAACCTATCTATGGTAATTATTTGAGAGACGTTAATTACGCTTTCTTTGGATAGTTTTGATTTTTTGGAAGGGAGCAAGACGTTGCCAGGAGCGGCAGCCAAACGGATATTTGATGTGATTACAACGGCAATTATTGTGTTGATTTTACTATCGTTAAATTCGTTTGATTGGATAATAAGCACAGGCCTTCGGTAACCGGGCCCCGAACCGGTTGGCTCCGGTAGAACTGCCCACCAAACATCTCCTCGTTTAATTACCACTCTTCTTTTTCGACCGAACTGAACTGCATAGTTAAAAGAACCTCATTCAATTCTGCCGGCTCAGATGAGTAGATTTCATTGAGTTGTTTAGTAATGTAGTCAGAAGGGTGTTGCTCAAGATATTGCTCAACAGCCTTCGCGAATAATTGACTGCGTGAAAAACCGTGGTTTTTCGCATACTGATCTGCTGCGCTGAATAACTTGTCCGGGATAGAGATTG